>Ga0136611_10002018_pt1 | contig 14112 bp, 25 predicted proteins | sample AntDrymUQ2232306_2_FD_106645 | JGI IMG/M metagenome (GOLD analysis project Ga0136611, IMG submission 106645) | Polar desert sand microbial communities from Dry Valleys, Antarctica - metaG UQ223 (23.06) | ecosystem: Environmental > Terrestrial > Soil > Desert | place: Antarctica: Dry Valley...
ACTCTATATCGAGATGACCAATCCGCAATATCGATTCAAGCGAGCGCGTCTCGTGCGTGCGCAACAGGCAGGGTCCGACAACAAGCAAGATGGAGTCATCCATCACGACAAGCCGGTGCCGACCTTCTCGTGGCGTGACGCGATCCACACCGCCCAGGATATGCAGCGCGTGGCTCAGACCGCACGGAAGGGGCAGGACTTTGCCAAGATTGAACTTCGAGTTGACGACGAAGACCCCTTCTTCCTCTTCCTCTCCGATACACATATCGGAGACTGGTCAACTGATTACGACGCCTTTGAGCGAATCACGGATGAAATACTCGAAACTCCAGGGCTGTACGTTGGCCTTCTTGGCGACCTTGCCAACATGGCAATCAAACTCCGGGGAGTTGCGGAAGTCGCAGGAGGAAGTCTCTTCACGCCTGAACTCCAACTCGAAATCCTCTCGCAGTGGCTCGATACGATCAGTCACAAGGTCGCTTTCGCTACCTGGGACAACCACGCCGTCGAACGAGAAGAGGCGGCGTCTGGCATATCTGCGTTCAAGGCGCTCCAGTCTAAACACGTTACATACTTTGGGGGCATTGGACATCCCGACATCATCGTAGGAGATGAGACGTATGGCTTCGCTGTTTCGCACAGGTTCCGAGGTTCGTCCATTGAGAATCCCTGTCACGCTCCAATGCGCTATCTGCGGCGCGAGGGACATCAGCGCGAACTTGCTGCTCAAGGTGACTATCACGTACCCGGAATCGTCAAGTTCAACCACGGAGGAGTCGATAAAGTGGCTATCGTTACCGGCTCTACTCAAACCGGGAGCGTGTACGCTCGAAGACATTATTCTTTGTTCACACAGCCCACAATGCCGGGAGTCGTCCTTGGCAGTAGTGACCACCATATTACACCCTATTATAGCGTTGGTGAATGGAAGCGAGCCCGCTTCGGACGCTGAGAGCGCGTAGGATCGATTCTAAGCAACGAGATATCCCTTTATGGCTACGTAGCCATAAAGGGATATCTCGTTGCTCCTTGGCCCCTAGAATCGATTGCTAGGCGGTTCCTAGATGTTCCTTGGGTTCTGGAACTCTGTTGAAGTGCCAGCGTAGCCGCCCGTTGACGCGCTTACGGGTGACGATGGCGACAGAGACACCGTGCGCGAACATAACACCCTTGCTTTTCAGGCGGAACTCGCCAAGCACCCTGCCCTTCACGTCTTCAACGATGCTTTCGCCATTGGCGTCCGTGTACGTAAAGTCAGCGACGTACGTGAAGAACAAGCTCGTCTTGCTCTCCACCATGCCAGGCCAGTGAACGAGAAACCTTATTTGGCGGTCCAGATTCGCAATCTCCCCCGCATTCTGGCGAGCTTTCAGTTCCCGATACCTCGCTGCCTCCAGCTTCGAATGGAACCGAATACCGTCTACGACGGTTGGAATCGCCCCGTACTTGTTCCGCTTCTTCGTCGCTGGCTTCTTCGGCTTCGTGTTCATCGTCAAAACCAAAACCCCTCTCGAACTCCTCCACGAGTCGCGCCGACGCCAAGCCAATTCGAGCACAATCTACTTCTCCAAAAGATTCGAGGAGGGGATCGGCGAAATAGGCACTGATGTTGCCCATGTAGTTGCGGACCTCGACAACGGCATCAATGGCAAAGTCGAACTGTTCGACAATGACATCGGCCAAGGTCATTCTGTCTCGCTCCTCATCGCACTGGCAACGGCCAGCTTCTACGAGTTGCCAGCCGTCAACAATATCACCACAAATCGGACAAAAGTTTGCGCTACCCATTGACCACCTCGCTCAGCCCGGAAAGGCTCCGCATCTTTTCGTCGAACTCCATCCGGTCCATGCAGATTTTCAGAAAGTCGTCTGGCGAAACACCACACGATACCGCCATGCCCGCAATGCCCGCACTCATTTCACCGGCTGGCTTGCCAGCAACCTCCAGGCTTCGTTCGGCCACCCACATCATGCGAGCGGAGAAGGCCAGCAACGCCTCCTCGCGAGTCGGGCCACTTACTTCCTCAGCCATCCGCTTCTCCCTCCTCCAGATCGGCAATCTCTTCCCGAATCTCCTTGATCCTCGACTTGACATCCTCGACCGCCATTGTCCGGCGACTCGCCACATCGGCGTTTACCAAACGATCATCGTCATGAAATGGTGCAAGTCCCATAAGGTAGTCCAGACACTCCTCGGCATCTCTCAAGTCCTCACGCAGACGATCCTGGTCCATCCGATCCTCCTCCACTATTCATCCAAAGACAGAATACCACAGCGGCGATGATGAGTATGATCCAGAAAACGATTTCAACCACGATGACTCCATTCACTCTCATTCCTTCCCAGGCGTTGTGTCAGATAGATTGAGCGTTGGTGCGGCGTGGCAATGAGCAGCGACGTACTCCCCATGTGGAACCGCTCGTCAGGCACATCGCCCGTGGCGAACGGCCAGTGCCACAACCCCAGGACGTGTCGCTTGCTGGCTGGCTGGCTGATGTACTGGGCAATCCCCTCCTCGCGCCGTTCATCGCGAGACATCATCTTCCAGCACACGTCCATCGTTCGCTCCGATGTCAGGAATCGGACTTGATGAACGGTAATCTCATCCTTGAGCTTGCAGAGCCTCCCATACGCCGCGACGTACTGGGGGTGATCGCCTCCACGCTCATCCATCTCACGGCCAAGGCGTTCGTGCCGCTCCCACAGGTTGATAGCACGCTGGCGCGACTCAGACATGACGTTGTAGTTCTCCCACGCCAGCCAGCCAGCGTGAGTCAACTGTGTGGCCGCATCGTCCACGTCGGCAGGACGGACCCACTCTTGGGGGTCGTGAGCCTGGCCCTTGACCTTGATCGAGAATGGCATCTAGCCCGCCACATCCTTGGCCCACCTAGCGAAGACGCGGAACTCTGCGGCGCTCAAGATGATTTCAACTTCGGTAACGAAGGATTCGAGCGGCGGCATAGCCTCGGTCCAGTCTTCGATAACGATGCTGGACTTGCCATTCCTCATTCTGGTTACAGATAGTCGGCCAGTCTCCTCACCCTTCTCGTCAGCGGCCATGACCTCGAAGTACTTGGTATCGTCAGCCATCCAGCACCTTCTCCCTGATCGCGTTGCGCATGTCTTCGAGGTGCCTCAACTCATCGAGCTTCGCCAGCCACTTCTCTTCGCGCTGTTTGTTGTACTCGTCGTTCAGGATGTCGTCGCCTCGAACCAGCCACGCTGCCAACTGGTCGATCTGGTGCGTCATCTCGATTGCATGACGGATAAGGCGGCGGCCCACAACTCGTTGTCCGCTCGCAGGAAGCCGGTCGTACGCCTCAAGTTCGTCTCGAATATTGATCGAGTCAAGTTCACCAGTCTTCACCCTCTGCCTCCTCCTGATAGGTGAACGTCCAAGCGTCATCGAGAACGTCGGGTACATCGAACGCCGCGTAGGTGGTGATGCCATCGATGGAAGGGTTGAGTTCGACGCGAATCTTACTCCCTTCTGGCACCAGTCTAATGTACCCCAGAAGCTCCAGTTCGTCAAGGGCTTCGTTGATGTATTCCTTGTTGCCCTTGAACCGCTTGTGCGAACGTAGTCGTCCCGTCACCGACGTTCGATAGACAGGTTCCTGTATCTCCTGAAGCACCTTCATCAACTCGTCCAAATGCTCACCATAGGACGTGCCGTCGATCTTCTCCAAAAGGTACTTCGCGTGCGGCACGAAGTATTCCATGACGCCGATAGCAGCCACAAGAGACTGCTTGCCAATGGGATAGGCAATGGCTTCGCTACCGCGTTCGACAAGATGGAACAAGCCCGCTATTCGTAGCGCGTGGCCCACCATCTTGCCGCCCCAGTCGCGAATAGTCGATAGTCCTCCGCCCTTCGAGAGCTGGCGCTCGACGTGCTCGGAGTACAGGTAGTACAGCTCCTTCGCCTCGCTTGACAAGCCCAAGGCGTATGGCGTGTACTCGCCCCACTCGGATACACTCGCTTCCGACGCTTGGCTCAAGATTGTCGTCAGGATATTCGTCCATGTGCTTTCTTCTTCTGGCGGGATCGGCTTGCTCTTGCGCACGTCTCGCTGGCCGACCGGGGATGCAGGGAAAGATGGCAGGAGACGAGCCGCCATTCCTTTTCCTCTAAATCCTGGTACAGAAGCAAGCTCATTGACGATTTCTGGTTGAAGCGATATAGCGAGAGTGACGAAGGCCGCGAAGACCATTGCTTCTCGCCCCATGCGGTCGATGATGAGAGGTTCACCATTATGTCCTCGGAGGACATATTCCATGTTGGGGATACCTTGGTTGTATCGTCCCGAGATGTTGCCAAAGAACCCTCCTTCCGGGGCCATGACCCCGATGGGGCCATTCTGTTCGGCGATGATCGTGCCCAAGCGTTCCGGTGTCACGTCGTCAGCAATGAGCCGGGTCACGATTGGCCGTCGCCGCTTGATCTCATCGAGGTCACGGACCATCGACTCGATAGTGATAGGCAGTGGGGTTTTCCCACGCTTGGCTGCCGTGACATCCTTCTCAGCTAGCTCGTACTCGATTTCCCACGCCGCCAGTTCGACCTCATCGATCCGCCGTTGCTCTCGCTCGTACTTGGTCAACGGCTTCTTGACGATGGCGAACGAGTTGGACTTGCGCGTCCCTGAGTCCGCGAAGAGCACCGTCTGGAGCACTAACGGTTCACGATGGCTCGTACCTTGGACCACGACTTCGTAACGCCCTCTAGCTGCCACTGAGAGGGCTCCGAGGATCGTGAGGGCTGGGTAGTCATACGGGACTTGAACGGACTCACTGACGGCTCGGCAGAAGCCTCTGATGGCTTGTGGGAAGTGGTGCAAGGGAAAGCTGGGGAAGCCGGGGCGCTCGATGGTGTCTGGTTGTCGCCAACGTGGTACTTCATCTACGTCTCCGTCGTCATGCTCGGCACTAGCCTGATGTACTCGGTCCCTGGAGCCATAGCCATTTCCGGCAAGTACCTTGGCTGCTTCACGGAAGTCGCCACGATGGTTGAGTGTGCCGTAGACGCTAAACTTGGAATACATCTTTGTGTCAAGAGGCGTCGAACTAGAGAAGTTTCGAAGGCAGTCAAAGCCTCCCCAATTGACTGTCGCACTAACTCCTCGATCCTTTCCCGGTCTTCGAAGATACCATACCCCACTCCGCTCGAAAAGGAAGCGCCAACCGTGAGGTTCAAGGATGTCTCGCCAGCTTGCACGTTCGTTGTAATCGTCACCGGGACGAAGTAATCCGACATACTTAGGTTCCTCTGCTCGCTCAACTGAGACATCGACTTCATCGAACACCTGGCACAGTTGCCAAAGGTCGTGCTGGTCGTCAGGCGTAATCGTTTCGATGGTCTTTGGACCACCGCTTACCAAGACGTACGGTTCACCGCTCGGGTGGGTCGATCCCGACGATGGGGATACGATGGTGTAACCACCTTCACCTCGTGTCTCGATGAGGACTTGGATTCCTCCCTCGACCTTTCGGCGAGCCAGCTTCTTGTTTCCACGGCAATCTTCACAACGGTAGTACAAGTGGACACCGCCGCCTGGCGTCTTTTCCATCCATCCAGATGAAATACGCTCCAGAAGCTCACCAAGCCCAATGCCGTCTGCATTATCCACCAAGAGGTTCCAGGTGTCTTCATTTTCACACTCCAACATCGTCAGGTTGCCACTGACCGCACCGCACACGACACCGATGCCTTCACGGCCACCCTCGTACCATCGGTCGATCTGGGCAGGCTCCGGTCGTTCTGATTGATAGTCTTTCCAGAACGATGCGGGAGCCTTGGTGCCATCCTCCTTCGGTGGTACGACGCACAAGCCGTTCTTGTGGGCCGTGCGAGCCATCTTGTGTGCCGGTGTGAGATCGGTCATCGATCCTGCCTCTAGTAATGGGAACGAGAGAATCGAGAGGGCATGACTTGGCCCTCACGTTTGAGTTTGTTATATGCCGACATATCTATCCCTTGATCGCTCGGAACTGCGCGATCAAAAAGGAACAAGGGCGTCACGAGGTCGGTTCGATAATGATTCAGCTTCCTGCCCCGCTTCTTTCCCCCCTCTGACACGAGCGTACAATAAAACCCAGCCGTTTGCCAGAATCTATTGCTCTCTGAGCTTGAGGCACACTTGAGTCGAATGCCAGTAGACCCGGAGGCCCGAGCTAGTGATGTAAGCTCAGATACCATTGCAAACCCAAGGTGCTGTCTTCGCGCATCGTAATCTACGCAAGCCTGGTAGATTGTGACATCATGCCCACCACGCAAAGCGCCAAACCATAGGTATCCCGCTGGCTCATCATTCTCATAACAAAAAACAACGTGCCTATCCTCTATTGCTTTCTCAAGCGTAGAGAGCGGGTAAAAAGCCAAGTCATCAGCGTTCGCTCTCTGGAGTTTATCCACATAGAGCAGGACTTGGTTCGACATTGTTTCCTCCAGAAGGCGACGGGCCTAGCCATATGGCTAGGCCCGTCGGTTATGCTACCCGTTCAGGTGCTTGAGCTAGTCGTCGTCCCATTCGTGCTCGGTCTGTTCCGGCTCGGCCTTGGGTCGTGACGCTCGTGCCGGACGAAGCGGTCGCACGTTGCGCAGCACCGTTTTCTTGACCGGCTGATTATTCGCGTCGAACTTCGGTACAAACTTTCCGGGAGCAATCATCTCTTGTCTCTGCTCTCGCTTGAAGTCGCCGATGTACTTCTTGCCAACGTATTCGTCGGTGTCGATTTCGTCCTCGGGATCGAAGTCGCCACCGCTCAGACCCTCAAGAACCTTGTAAAGATTGCTGTTCGCCTTGAGCTTGCCAGTCTTCCCGGCAGGCATGTTGGCGTAGACCCAGTGCTCCTTGCCGATGTGGACCTCGTGCTCCTCATCAGGCACGTCCTCGATTTTGAAGATGAACTTGAGGCGGTCGGCGTATTCCTTGTCCGCCGCGAGGAAGTCAGCCGCCGCCAACAGGAGCGTGACATCGTTCATCTTCGGGAGTTCTTCGAATGTTTCGTCTGCACCGCCGCCAACAATCAACTTGACCATTTGTCATTTCCTTTTTTCACTCGCCGGGACGACCGGCAATCCCATTTTGTTTCTGTGTCGGCACACGGTTGCCTGATTGACCCCGAGTTTGTCAGCAATCTTGTGATCGCTGTAGCCCCTGTAGTTCAAGGTCGCTATTGCATTGCGTAGCTCCTCGTTCGGCTTGCGAGGCTTGCGCCCCCGATGCGTCGTGACGACCGTATACAACGTCGGCTTACTGATGTTGTAGTTCGCCAGGATTGTTGGAATGGCGGTGCCCGAGGCATACGACCTCCTGATCCTCTGCTTCTCGATGGGCGTCAGATTCTTCCGACCCACTACGCCCCTTCCTCTCTCCCCCCGTAGACTTCGCGATACTCGTGCTCCAGTATCGCCGCCCTGATAATGTTCTCCAACCGCTTCATGCATTCATCGTAGTCGATGCGGATGGAAGTGTCAAGGGGGTTCCGGCAAGTCGGTGGAGAGAAAATCATCTCCTCCAGAAATCGATGTGCCTGATCCTGGATTTCAGGAGAACTCCAAGCCTCGCGTGTGTAAGGCATTATGTCACTCCATCACAGACAATGGAGAACATCTCCGTGAAGATAGCAGTAGCCACGCTCGGATCATAGGTCGCATTGATCGCTGAAACACGTCGCTTTGCGTCTTCCATCCGCTCAGTAAGCTCTATCCACATATCGGCAATCTCGGAGGACGGGTAACGCCAAGGCCCATTTTCAGATGCGTCTTGAAGCTCCTTCTGAATCTCTAGGCAGCGGATCGCATTCTGGGCCATGCCCTCAGCAATGGTTTGAAGAATTGCATTCATCAGGATTTCACCACTTCCCATGCTCGCTCAAAGATGTCTCGGGTTCCTCGCCGTCCATACATGTCTTCGAGCAGGGAGCCGAACCGCATCACGCAGTTCGCCCAAGATGATACCTCGCTAACTTCATCGACATCTGGACAGGCATCGAAGTCCAAGTAGGCGTCGGAGAGGTGGGTCAGGATCACGGCGAGGGATTCTGTGTCGTGCTCCTGGTCGCCCGAAAGGGCAAGGTAAGTCATGTCTTCTGCCATCAGTATCCACCCATCCCTGGAAGCTCTATCGTCCGTGTCTTACGGCGAGCTTGGGCGTAGCCAATAAGGATTGCCAGGATGTGATAATGATACATCACCTTCGACCACCCCTTCCTTCGCCACAAGCACGCCCGCTCGATCTGTTCGATCCTTTTGATGCCTTGGACGGCATCGGCTTCGTAGCCCAAGATCAAGCCAGAAACGACATCTCGTCCCGACCTGTCGAGGTCGCTAAAGCGCAGCTTCAAACCCCCTCCGGTTCGGCAGTAGACTCCGGACCATCCTCGTCAAACTCAGTATCCCAAAAATAGTCATCCGCATTTTGTGGGTACCAATCCTCATCTTCGTCTTCTAGCTCCTCGACATGGAATCCTTCTAGAATAAGCTCCTCCTTGCGAGCGAGGGGTCGTTGCTCGTCATCAAGCGATTCATCATCGAGCCAGTCGCCGCTGTAGCCAAGTCCGAAGTCGTCCATGTCACTCGCCTCCCGTGCGCTGCTGCATCTCGATGATCGATGGGCCAAGTGTGTCCCACATGAAGTCGATGGCCCATTTCCAGAAGAAGTACCAGCCAGTGATACCTGCGATAGCAATGATCGCATCAATAATTGGCATAGGGCTCACCTCTTTCTGGATGGTATCCATCTGCGACAAGCTGCTCCAAGGCAGGACCGTTCTGGTTGACCCATCCGGCAATTTGCTGGACTACTGGTCCGATGGCCGCAATCTCTCGGGCCATTTTTTCGATCTTGTATGCTCCGTCCTCCATGCCGACATCGGACCCGAACTGGGCCTTGAAACCGGCTTCGAGAATGGGAGCCATGACCGTATGGGTCACGAGGAACCCCATCTTGCCAGCCGCCACAACTGCCGCCGCGATGGCCTCATTGGTAATCGTAACCATTACTCCAAGTCCTCTACAACGAACGCGATACCGTGGACCGTGCCGAAGTCATCACAGACCTCGTAAGCGACAACCTCAAGTGGCAAGCCCAGAGACAACTCGCCAAGCGACCAATCGTCAAGGTAGTGCGCAATAGCATAGACATCATTCGAGTCGATGGTATCAGGATTGTACTCTTCGTACTCGAAAATCGCAACAGCGTACTTCTTCACTGGAACCTCCTTGGAATCATCGAACATCGTCTAGGTCAGGAGGTTCGGCGTCTCGGGAACTGATGGCCGGTCGCCGAACGCCTTGATCGCGGCAATCTCTAGTTGGTCGATGATCTGGTCAACGGCATCCCAGTCTTGAGCCAAAAATGTGCCTCCCTCACCACTAAAGTCAGCAATCGCGATAGAGACGACCGAGATGGGAGTTAGCCCGGCCTCCTTGGGGAATGAGGCAATATGAATAACGCCGGGAGCTTCCTCTATCCCATCGTGCAATGTAAACTGATGTTCTTCGACGTATGCAAGAGCAGCTTCCACTGGGTTATCCTCCTTGTTGTCTCGGATCGTCCGAGTCATTGATAAGAGAATATACCCTGCCGAACCCCTTGTCAAGCAGAAGGGCCGGGCAATTTGAAATTGCCCGGCCCTTCTGCTTTCAGTATCCCAATGAGACGTTTTGGTTGGCGGGTGCGACCTGCGCCTCAGTCCCACGGTCAGAGAGGAAGGACTCGAACCTTCGGGTTCTTGGTTCCAAACCAAGTGGGTTGGCCGCTACCCTACACTCTGATAATGCCGCTCTTCAACTATCTCGCCACGAGGGCTGATTGGTCACGGAATCACGGCGCATCCGTTGGATGTACTTAGACGAAGAGTTCCGCCGACGCTGAGTAGGTAACGCTGACCGCGTTCGCGTGCGTTGCCACGACGCGCCACCTGGCCGGAACGATTGCATTGGCAACCGAGTTAGCTGCTGCCACAAGGCCTGGGTAGACCGTCAGGACGCTATCGCCAGCCGCCGTGACCGCGACACCAGAGAGGATATCCTCGTAGGCACCGACTGGTGTCTTGCCCTGAATCTTGAAGACAACCGATCCTGTTGCTGTCACTGCCGATGTATTGATTCGAACGCGAACGCCACGGTTGTCATCGTTGCGCTGGTCTGACGAGTTTGTGAGTTCCGTGCGAGGAGCGCTCGTAAAAACCGACCGAGTTGAGTTTTGATGTCCGCGTACTGCCATCAGTGGTCCTTTCCAACTGAATGAATGGTAAATGCTACGGAGCGTGTGGGGATAATCGAAATCCCGTTCATTGCTTGGAAGGCAAGCACCTAGCCACTCGGTCACACACGCATGGAGCCCTCACGAGGACTTGCACCCCGGACCTACGCTTTACAAAAGCATTGCTCTGGCTAACTGAGCTATGAGGGCATGGAGGGTGGTGAGAGGGTCGAACTCCCAACCCCGCAAGGGGCCACCGGGTTCAAACCGGCTAGACACGCCAACTATGTTAGACCACCCGTATGCGTACGATGAGGGCGCGACCCTCGTGCTTCAACCGTCGTACCGGCTGCCGAACATACCCATCACCGTGAACAGTGCACGAGCTTACGCTTCGCTTCGCTCCGGGAGAGGAGAGTTTCGGGAGTAGCGCCCCGACGAGGAGTCGAACCCCGATAAGTGGTTTTGGAGGCCACGTAGTTTCCACAACTCAAGACGTGTGCAGCGCCGGAGGAGTAAGCCCCGGATGGCAGGGCGTGAGCCCTTATCGCTGCCGTCAGTTATCAATGTGCAAGGCCGGTGCGGGGCTGGATTTCAGGTCCAGCCCCGTCCTAGCAGTAGCGGAAGAGAGACTCGAACTCTCGCACTCCTGGTTATGAGCCAGGTGCTCTTCCAACTGAGCTATCCCGCGTCAAGTTGATATTCCTATCAACGTACCAGAATTATACCATAAGCAAAATCGAATTACCAGTAAGGCTTTTTGGCCGATTTCCAAATCGGCCAAAAAGGGAAACCCTCGCGTAACGCGGATATTTTACGTCACCCACGTCGTGACATCGTTCGTCACCCCGGTCGCAATCGTTCGCCGGTTTCCGCTCAGGCTCACGTCAGCCATTCGCGCCGCATCGCCGAACTTGGTCGTCAACCCGGACAGGGTTGTCGCCGTTGGCGTCGTGGCGTAGTCAATGAAATGGTTGTTGTGGGCCTCGGTGCCCTGCATGTCGCCAAGTGCGTTGATAAAGATATTGATGCCTCGCCCCTCACTTGTCGGAACGGCGAGCCCCTGAATGATCGTGTTGCGGCTGATCTTGCCCGCCATCGGCCAACCTAAATACTGTTCAATGCCGTTCCAGACGGTCACGCCTGTCCATTCCGCGTCATGGATAATCAGGTTGCCCTCGATCACATGCGCTCCATGCAACCCGGTATTCTCCGACAGGTAAATACCCTTGTTGCGGAACCCCCTGATCCGATTGTTTCGGATCGTGTGCGCTACCTGGGTGCTCGCGTTCTGAATGGTGATGCCCGTGCCTTGGCCGATGAAGGTGTTGCCCTCGACGGTGGAGTGTGATTGCGCCTGCAAGATCGCGCCACTGTCGAACATGCCCGTCGCGTAGTTGTCGTACAGCCGGAGTGGATGCACGCCAAGCTCATAGGCAGCGAACCGGCTCTGGGCGTCAACTGGCCCGTAGGCCCGGTTGCCGTGAACCATTGCATCCCTGGCGGCGACGATGGAGTAGGGCATGTTGTTGAAGTAATCAGTCGTGGTCGTGGCGAGGGAAATCACGTTGTCGGCAACCTCTGGCGCGTCGAGATACGCGGTCGGCCCGGTGGACCACAACTCGATACCCATACGCTTGACATTGATTGCGACATTGCGCACCCACGAGCAGCCTCGGAACCCCCCGACGTAACTGATCGCTCCGTACGCATTCCCGGTTGTGGTATCAGCGTAGTTGTCCTCAACCCGCACGAACGATGAGTCGTACCCACCGACCGCTGAGCCGACGGTGTAGAACTTGCAGCGCCGAACTACCAAGTCGGCAATTTGCCCGTATCGCACGGCGGCATTGCTGGTATCCGTATGATTGCGGAAAGTCACGCCCTCAACCACGTAGCCCTTGTCAGCGGTGCCGAACTCACCATCGAAGACCAACCCCTTCGCCGTCAATTCACAGTCAACCGTAATGCCCTTCACCGCCACGTCATTGCCTGTGACGGAGAGCACCCAGCCCGTTCCCCCCGCAACGGGTTTGAGCGTGCCGGTACCACCGATCCGCGCGTTCGCCGGAACCAAGGCGGTGCCCCGATAGGTTCCATCGGGTATCCAGAGTTCGCCCCCGGTCGATCCGCTCTCGGTCAGGAGGGTTCCCAGTAGGGTCGAGTTGTCGCTGGCGGCGGTTGATAGGCCACGCACCCGCGCGTCGATCCGGCCCGGCTTGACGCTGGTGATGACGCCGCCAACCGTGGCCTGAATATTCCCGTTCGCGCCCGGAGTCAATGATCCCCCACTAACGACCTCGCCCAGCGTCGGTGTGTTCTCTAACGCCGAATACACCACATTGACATGAGCGGGTCGAACCGTCTGACGAGCGACAACACGAGTAAATGGTCCGTGGGGCATGATGAGTCCTTATTTTTCATAATGAGTATGACCAGAGTATATCACGCCTAAATCGTCCAATCGGAGAGCACGACTTCTTCGACGCCTCGCAACGGCGTATGGACCTTACCTGCCTCTGTTCTGACTTCCAAGTCCCATTTGTACGTCCCTCGTATAAAGAGGGCGCTCTCTACCGACGTGATCGATTCGATAATGACGCCCGACGTGGCACCAAGTGACCCCAGCACCATGCCGGATGAAGCCGTGACCACGCCCAAGGCATTGACGGTAATGAAGTGCTGGAACAATGCTTGGGCATCGGTCAAGGCCGCACGACGCTTGCACGTCACCGTCACAGTGCATCCAAGTAACTCGTATGGCCCGCCATTTTCACCAAAAAGCTCAATTGTCCAACTAGGCGTATCGCCCCGCGTAATGGTCATCTTATTCTCTCCGAATACGTGTCGCCATAACCGGCATTGGCACTTGGGTCCGTGTGGCGCTCAGTGTTTCGACTATTGTACGTGATACGGACATCGTATCCTCATTTTGCGTTCGAGTTGCCGTCATTGCGGCAACAAGCGTGCGCCTTGCGCTGACCGGCATTACATCTTGTGTGCGAGTAACAAGGCCAAGGATTTGCTCGGTGAGGCCCATTGCCACAACGGCAGTTTGCGGAATCGTTCGCACAAGGTCGTTGACGGTCAGTGCCGCGCTCTGCGGAATTGACTGACTTGTCAATGAGGTGATAGCAACAGACTGAGCAACCGTACGAGACGCTGTGGCGCTGATAGCGGCACTCTGCGGAATTGTGCGACTGACAGTCGCCACAACGATAATCGTCGCGTCCTGGACGATTGTGCGCGTTCCTGTGACGCTTAGTGCGGCTGACTGTGGAACCGTTCGCAACCCGCTTGTGCGGATGGCAGCGGATTGTGCAACCGTGCGCGTTTCTGTGTCGCTTAGCGCGGCTGATTGTGGAACCGTTCGAGCGCTCGTTATCGTAATGGCGGCGGTTTGCGCAACCGCTCGCGTTCCCTTGACCCTCAATGCTGCCGACTGTGGAACCGTTCGCGTTCTGACCGTACGAACGGCAGCGGTTTGAACGACCGTTCGCGTAAACGAGCCGACAACGCTGATATTCGCCGTCTGCGCAATGGTGCGCGTTCGCGTCGTCTTGATGGCTGCGGTCTGCGGGACCGCCTTGGAGGCTGTGGTAAGCAGGGCGGCGGTCTGTAGCGCAGTGCGCGATGCGGTTGTGCCAATCGCCGCGCTTTGGTTGACTGCCCGGCTCGCCGCCGTGGTGAGCGCCGTGCTCTGCGCGACCGTCCGGGTGGCCGTGACCGTTATCGGCGCGTGCCCAAACGGGGCGTGCCCAAACGGGGCGTGCCCGAATCCGTCTGGATGCGACACGAAGAGCGCGGCGGTCTGTGGCACTGTTCGGCTGGTACTGACGGTCGCGCTGATGTTCGCCGTTTGGGTAACGATGCGCGTTTGCGTGGTTTGCAGTGCCG
>Ga0136611_10002019_pt1 | contig 14111 bp, 8 predicted proteins | sample AntDrymUQ2232306_2_FD_106645 | JGI IMG/M metagenome (GOLD analysis project Ga0136611, IMG submission 106645) | Polar desert sand microbial communities from Dry Valleys, Antarctica - metaG UQ223 (23.06) | ecosystem: Environmental > Terrestrial > Soil > Desert | place: Antarctica: Dry Valley...
CTTGCCGCGCGCATCGCCGAGCTCGGCCGCCAGATCACCGCGGACTACGAGGGCAAGCCGCTGGTCCTGCTCGGTGTCTTGAAGGGCGCCGTGCTGTTCATGGTGGATCTCGCGCGCGAGATCAAGCTGCCGCTCGAGATCGACTTCATGGCGACCTCCAGCTACGGGGCGAGCACGAAGTCCAGCGGCGTCGTCCGCATCGTGAAGGATCTGGACGAGTCGATCGAAGGCAAGCACATCCTGATCGTCGAGGACATCGTCGATAGCGGCCTGACCCTCGCGTACATCCTCCGCATGCTCGAAGCGCGCCGGCCGGCCAGCGTGCGCGTGTGTGGCCTGCTGCTGAAGGATCGCGAGCGTGAGCAGGACGTGCCGGTCGACTACGTCGGCTTCACGATCCCTGACGCGTTCGTCGTCGGGTACGGCCTGGACTTCGCCGAGCGGTACCGAAATCTTCCATTCATCGGTGTGCTGCGACCGGAGCTCTATCGCGACTCGGAGGCGGAACCGAACGCGTAGCGCTCGCAAAGAACGGTGTCCAAACGGCGTCGCGCTGGTATACTCAGCCGGCAGCCGCGTCATGGATCGGCGAACGCGCGCTGGAGCCGTCGCTCGGGAGCGGTCGGAGGCCTCAATGGATACAAAGTGGCTACGTAACAGCTTCGTCTATCTGATTATCTTGGTCGCGATCATCGCCCTCTTTTTCACGGTGTTTCAGCCGGGTGGTGCCGCCGGGGACCGCGATACGCAGATCGGGATCAATCAGTTGGCCGCGTTCGTGAAGCGCGGCGAGGTGAAGCGGATCGACGTTGCCGACGACAACAAGCTGACCGTCGAGATTCCCGGACAGGGCAAGTTCACCGTCCGGAAGGAGCGGAACGACACCGTTCCCCAACTCTTGACGGCCTACGGGGTGACGGCAGAGGAGCTCCAGCGCGTCGATCTCCGCATCAGCGAGCCGCCGCAGTTCTCGAACTGGCTCGGGTTGCTGGTCAATCTGCTCCCGCTGGTGTTCTTCGGTGCGATCTTGCTGTTCATGATGCGCCAAGCGCAGGGCAGCAATAACCAGGCGCTGTCCTTCGGCAAGAGCCGGGCGCGCATGTTCATGGGCAACAAGCCGTCCATCACCTTCTCGGATGTGGCCGGCGTCGAAGAGGCGAAGCAGGAACTGGCGGAGGTCGTCGAGTTCCTGAAGTTCCCCGAGAAGTTCTCGGCGCTCGGCGCCCGCATCCCGAAGGGCGTGCTGCTGGTGGGCCCGCCCGGCACTGGCAAGACGCTGATCTCGCGGGCGGTCGCCGGCGAGGCGGGCGTGCCGTTCTTCAGCATCTCCGGCTCCGAGTTTGTCGAGATGTTCGTCGGCGTCGGCGCCTCCCGCGTGCGCGATCTGTTCGATCAGGCCAAGCGCAACGCGCCGTGCATCGTGTTCGTCGATGAGATCGACGCGGTCGGGCGCCAGCGCGGCGCGGGCCTCGGCGGCTCCCACGACGAGCGCGAGCAGACGCTGAACCAGATCCTGGTCGAGATGGATGGCTTCGACACGAACGCGAACGTGATCGTCCTCGCCGCCACCAACCGTCCGGACGTGCTCGATCCGGCCCTCCTGCGGCCGGGTCGCTTCGACCGCCAGGTGGTGCTGCCGCAGCCGGACATCAACGGGCGGCGCCAGATCCTCGAAGTCCACGCCAAGGGCAAGCCCCTCGACAAGACGGTCCGTCTTGAAACCCTCGCGAAGCAGACGCCCGGTTTCTCGGGCGCCGATCTGGCGAACCTGATCAACGAGGCCGCGATCCTGGCCGCGCGACGAAATAAGAAGACGATCGGCATGCCGGAGATGGAAGAGGCGATCGACCGCGTGATCGCCGGGCCGGAGCGGAAGAGCCGCCTGATCTCGGAGCGTGAGAAACTCGTCACGGCGTATCACGAAGGCGGGCACGCGGTGGTCGGGCGTTTCCTGAAGAACCACGATCCCGTCCACAAGATCTCGATCATCGCGCGCGGGCGGATGGGCGGCTATACCCGCTACCTGCCGACCGAGGATCGCTACCTCTGGACGCGCTCCCAGTTCGTGGACCGGCTCGCGGCCACGCTCGGCGGGCACGCGGCCGAGAAGGTCGTGTTCGGCGAGATGAGCACCGGCGCCGAGAATGACATCGAAGTCGCCACGAACATCGCCCGCAAGATGGTCAAGGAATACGGGATGAGCGACCGGCTCGGCCCGGTGGCGCTCGGGCATAAGGAAGAGATGATCTTCCTGGGCCGCGATATCGGCGCGCAGAAGAACTACAGCGAGAAGATCGCCGAGGCCATCGACGAGGAGATTCGGACGCTGATCGACCACGCATACGCCGAGGCGGTCAAGATCCTAACCGAGAAGCGCGAGGTGCTCGACCGTCTTGCGGACTACCTCGTGCATGAAGAGACGATCGAGGGCGAGATCCTGGAGCGGGTCTTCACGGGCGGATACGGGAGCGGCGTGCATGCGATCGAGCCGCCCTCGTTGCCGCAAGACCCGCAGCCGGCGGCCAGCCCCGAGCGCCCGACTCCGCAGCCGGCCCCGCGCCTGATTCCGGGGACCGCGACTGGAGCGTAGCGGGCGACAAGAGGCCCTCACCCCCAACTCCTCTTCCTGTGCGCGGGAGAGGGGAGCACGGAGACGGTTCTCCTCCTCTCGCGCGGTTAGGGAGAGGGGGACGGGGGGTGAGGGCCGACCCCGACCGTATGCTATCCTGACACCCGTTCGCCGGCGCTTTCGTGCAGGGTGGAGGGATCTTGTACCGGGACCTGTCTATCTTCACGGGCAATGCCCATCCCCAGCTCGCGCGGGACGTCTGCACCTACCTCGGCACCACGCTCGGCCAGGCCGACATCTTCGAGTTCAGCAACGAGAACATCTTCGTCAAGATCAACGAGAACGTCCGCGAGAAGGACGTGTTCGTGGTGCAGCCGACCTGCTCGCCGGTCAACAGGAGCGTGATGGAGCTCCTGATCATGATCGACGCATTCAAGCGGGCGTCGGCGAGTCGGATCACGGCCGTGATCCCCTACTTCGCGTACGGGCGGTCCGACAAGAAGGACCAGCCGCGCGTGCCGATCACCGCGCGCCTGCTGGCCGAGCTGATCCAGACGGCCGGCGCGGACCGCGTCCTGACGGTCGATCTCCACGCCGGCCAGGTGCAGGGCTTCTTCCGCGTGCCGGTTGACGAGCTGACGGCGATGTTCCCGATTGCCGACTACATTCGCGGGATGGAGCTGATCGATCCCGTCGTCGTCGCGGCCGACCTGGGTTTCGCCAAGCGGGCGCGGAACTTCGCCAACCTCATCGGCGGCTCGGTGGCGTTCGTGGAGAAGCGGCGGCTCGCGAACGACAGCCTGAGCGAGTCGCTCGGCGTGATCGGCGACGTGCGCGGCAAGACGGCGATCATCGTCGATGACGAGATCGACACGGGCGGCTCGATCGCCAACGCGGCGGCCATCGTGCGGCGCGAGGGCGCGCGCGACGTGATCGCGGCCTGCACCCACGCCGTGCTGTCCGGCCAGGCCGTCGAGCGCCTGTCCGCGAGCCCCATCAGCGTGCTGCTCACCACGGATACGTGCCGCATCGACCCCGAGAAGCGGATCGGCCGCATGCGCATCCTACCGGTGGGGATGATGCTCGGCGAGGCGATCAGCCGTATCCACACGGGCGGGTCGGTCGGCGCGCTGTTCGGCGCGCCCCGCTAAACCGAGAGTGAGGGCACTCCTCGCCAGCTAATCCGGAGGATGCCCGGCCCACTGGTATACTTCGCCCAAAGACTTCCTGAGGGCGGGCCGATGCTAGGCTGGGTCAACAAGTTACTTGGCGGGAAACCATGGGAGCGTGAGGTCAGCCGCGTCGCGCCCCTGGTCGAGGACATCAACGAGGTCGAACCGGAGCTCCAGGAGCTGTCGGCCGACGAGCTGCGCGACAAGACCACCGAGTTTCGGGGGCGCCTGCTCGCCGGCGAAACCCTGGAGAGCTTGCTGCCGGAGGCGTTCGCCGCCGTGCGCGAGGCCGCCCGCCGCGTCATCGGCCTGCGCCACTACGACGTCCAGATGATCGGCGGAGCGATCCTGCACGCGGGGAAGATCGCCGAGATGCGGACCGGCGAGGGCAAGACCCTCGTTGCCACGCTGCCGGTGTACCTCAACGCCCTCACCGGCAAGGGCGTCCACGTCGTCACGGTCAACGACTATCTCGCGCGCCGGGATGCCCAGTGGATGGGCAAGGTCTACCACGCGCTCGGCATGAGCGTCGGGGTGATCCAGCACGAGGCCGCCTTCATTTATGACCCGACCTACGTCGGCGAGGAGGCGGCGCTGGTGGCGCTCCGGCCGGCCGGGCATCGGCGCGAGGCGTACGCGGCCGACATCACGTACGGCACCAATAATGAGTACGGCTTCGACTACTTGCGCGACAACATGGTGCCGAGTCTCGAAGCGATGGTGCAGCGCGATCTGCACTACGCCATCATCGACGAGGTTGACAACATCCTCATCGACGAGGCCCGCACGCCGCTGATCATCTCCGGGCCGGCCGAAGAGGCGACCGACTACTACGCCACGTTCGCGCGCATCGCGCCGCGCCTCCAGCCGGAGGTCGATTTCGCGGTCGAGCAACGGACGCGCTCGATCCAGATCAACGACGAGGGCATCGAGAAAGTCGAGAAGCTGCTCGGCATCCAGAACCTGTACGACCCGAACAACTTCGAGCTGGCCCACTACCTCGAAAACTCGCTGAAGGCCCAGTTCCTGTTCCTCCGAGACGACCAGTACGTCGTCAAGGACGGCGAGATCGTCATCGTGGACGAGTTCACCGGCCGCATGATGCCGGGCCGGCGCTACAGCGAGGGGCTCCACCAGTCGATCGAGGCGAAGGAAGGCGTCCACGTCCAGCGCGAGAACGTGACGCTGGCGCGGATCACGTTCCAGAACTATTTCCGGCTCTACGCGAAGATCGGCGGCATGACCGGCACGGCGATGACGGAGGCCGACGAGTTTCGGCGGATCTACAACCTCGACGTGGTGCCGATCCCGACGCACCGGCCGATGGTGCGGATGGACCATTCGGATCTGGTGTTCAAGACGGAGGACGCGAAGTTCAAGGCGGTCGTCGAGGAGATCGGGCGGCTCAACGCGAGCGGGCACCCGGTGCTGGTCGGCACCGTGTCGATCGAAAAATCCGAGCGACTGGCACAGATGCTCCAACGCGCCGGCGTGCCCCACCTGGTGCTGAACGCGAAGCAGCACGAGCGCGAGGCGGGCATCATCGCCCAGGCCGGACGGCCGGGCCTGGTCACCATCGCGACCAACATGGCCGGCCGCGGCGTGGACATCCTGCTCGGCGGCAACGCCGAAGGCATGGTCGATGAGATGCTGCGCAAGCAGAAGGTCGATCGCACGACCGCGACGCCCGAGCAGGTTGAGGCGGCGGCGCGAGAAGCCGAGGCAGTCGTCGCGGCGGATCGCCCCAACGTGCTGGAGATGGGCGGCCTGACGATCATCGGCACCGAGCGTCACGAGGCGCGCCGCATCGACAACCAGCTCCGGGGCCGGGCCGGCCGCCAGGGCGACCCCGGCATGTCGCGCTTCTACGTGTCGCTCGAAGACGACTTGATGAAGCGCTTCGGCGGTCAGTCGATCGCCGGCCTGATGGACAAGCTCGGCCTCGAAGAGGACGTGCCGCTGGAGCACTCCTGGGTTAACAAGGCCATCGCGAACGCCCAGACGAAGGTGGAGTCCTACAACTTCGACATCCGCAAGCATGTCGTCGAGTACGACGACGTGATGAATAGGCAGCGCGAGGTCGTCTACGCCGACCGCCGCAAGATCCTCGCCGAGGACAACCTGCGCGTCATGATCGAGGACTGGATCGGCGACGAGATGGAGCGGATGGTGGACGCCTACCTGCCGCCCCAGGCGACCGACGACTGGGACCGCGACGCGCTGTACAACCAGCTGCGGCAGATGCTACCGCCGGCCGTGCTGCCGGCGCCGGAGGATCTCGAGGACGTCCCGCGCGCGGAGCTGGCCGAGCAACTCACCGAGCTTGCGACCAGCGTCTACGCCGAGCGCGAGGAGCGCTTCGGCAGCGAGCCGCTGCGCGCGCTCGAACGCTGGCTCATGCTCTCGACCATCGACCAGCTCTGGATCCAGCACCTCACGGCCATCGACGACGTCCGCGAGGGCATCGGCTTGCGGGCGTATGGGCAGCGCGACCCCTTGATCGAGTACAAGGTGGAAGCGGCCGACATGTTCGACCGCCTGATGGCTGAAATCCGCAACAACATCGTCTATCGTATCTTCCACTACGACATCCAGTTGCAACCGCCGACGCCCTCGCCGAAGCCGCGGCAGATGGTGACGAATCACGACGAGGAAGAGGGGGCCAGAAAGCCCGTGAAAGCAGGCGCCAAAACCGGCCGGAATGACCCCTGCCCGTGTGGGAGCGGCCGCAAATTCAAGAAGTGCCACGGGCGCTGAGGGTGGCTGTTGCATCCGCGCGCCCCGCTGACGTCCTCCAGGCCGTCCTCCAGAACGTCGAGCGCGTCGTCATCGGCAAGCGCACCGAGCTCGAGCTGGCGCTCGTGGCCCTGGCCGGCCAGGGCCACGTCCTGATCGAGGACGTGCCCGGCGTCGGCAAGACGGTGATGGCGAAGTCGCTTGCCCGCTCGGTCGGCTGCACGTTCAAGCGCATCCAGTTCACCCCCGACCTCTTACCGAGCGACGTGACCGGCGTCTCGATCTACAACCAGCGCAGCGAAGAGTTCGAGTTCCGGCCCGGTCCGGTGGTGGCCCAGATCGTCCTCGCCGACGAGATCAATCGTGCGACGCCGAAGACTCAGGCGGCGCTCCTCGAAGCGATGGAGGAGCAGCAGATCACGGTCGATGGCGTGACCCACGAATTGCCCAGTCCGTTCATGGTGCTCGCGACCCAGAACCCGATCGAGTACGAGGGGACGTTCCCGCTCCCCGAGTCGCAGCTCGACCGCTTCATGCTCCGCATCCACGTCGGCTATCCGCGCCGCGAGCACGAGATGGACATCCTGGAGCGGCAGCAGCGGGCGCACCCGGTCGAGCGGTTGGAGGCGGTCACCAACGCCGAGGAGCTGCTCGGCGTGCAGCGGGCGGTCCGCGAGATCTTCGTGGACGAGAACATCCGCCGCTACGTGGTCGATCTGGCGAACGCGACGCGCGGCCATCCGGAGGTGTACGTCGGGGCCAGCCCGCGCGCCTCGCTCTCGCTGGTGCGGGCCGCGCAGGCGATGGCGCTGATGCGCGGGCGCGATTTCGTGACGCCCGACGATGTCAAGATGCTCGCGGCGCCGGTCTTCGCGCATCGGGTGATCGTGCAGCCGTCCGCGCGCGTGCGGGACGTGTCTGGCCGCACGATCGTCGAGGACGTCGCCGCCTCGCTCGCGGTTCCGGGCAGTCGCGTGCCCGCGTAGGCGCCGCCGGGATGGAAGCCCTCTCTGCCATCCGCGCCCGCGTCGCCGAGGATCAGGGGATACGACGCCCCGTCGGCGTGGTCGCGCTGTTCGCGGTCACGGCGCTCGTCGCCGTCGCCGGCGGCTGGTGGCTGATGTTCTACGTCGCCTGGCTCATCCTGTTTCTGCTGATTGTCGCGTATGCGCTGGCGCTGGTCGGGCTCAGAAGCCTGTACTTCGAGCGCCGGACTCGCACGCTGCGGGCCGAAGTCGGCTCGTACTTCGACGAGCGGGTCATCGTCGAGAATCGGTCGCTGATCCCGAAGCTCTGGCTCGAGATCGAGGATCAGGGCCAGCACCCGGAGCACACGGCGTCGTTCGTCGTCTCGCTCGGGCCGCAAGGCCGCTTTATTCGTCCGGTCCACACGCTCTGCCGCCAGCGCGGGGTGTTCCAGCTCGGCCCGGTGTTCGCCGAGAGCGGCGACCCGTTTGGCCTGTTCCGCCACCGACGCCAGATCGACGGCGCGAGCACGCTGGTGGTGTACCCCGTCGCGATCGACTTGCCCCAGTTCGGGCGGCTGCCGGGGGCGCTTTCGGGCGGGGCGCTGCAAGGCCAGCGCGTCCAGTTCACGACGACCAATGTGTCCGGCGTGCGCGAGTACCGGCCGGGCGACACGTTCAATCGGATCCACTGGCGGACGACGGCGCACAAGGGCCAGTTGATGGTTAAGGAGTTCGAGCTCGATCCGTACTCGGACGTCTGGATCGTGCTCGACCTCGATAGCGCCGCGATGGCAGGCTCGGGCGTCGAGTCGGTCGAAGAGTACGCCGTCACCGCCTGCGCGTCGCTAGCGAAGTACCTGCTCAACGAGGGGCGCGCGGTCGGCTTCATCTGCCAGGGCACGGTGCTGACGCCGGACCGCGAGACGCGGCACCTGCTGAAGATCTTCGAGGTGCTGGCGTTCGTGCGCCCGACCAGTGGGCACGGCATCGACGTGCTGCTCGCGGGCGAGCAGCGGCGCTTCGGGCGCACCGACGTGCTGGTGGTCGTGACCGGCACGCGGGGCACCGGCTGGGCGCGGGAGCTGCGCCACCTCGCCACGCGCGGGGTCAACGCATCGGCGGTCTGGCTCGATGCGGCCTCGTTCGCGCGCAAGCCGGCAATGGTGGTCCGCGTGTCGGGCACCACATTGCGCTCGCCCGAGGCCGACGATGGCGCCGCCGATTCTCTGAACGTGCTGGCGGCGCTGGCGGCAGCTAGAGTCCCAACCTACGTCGTCAAGCGAGGCGACTCGCTCCAGCAGGCACTCGCGACCCCCGCGCTCGGGGCCGCGCGGCCGAATTTCTAATGCAGCGCCACGGAGACGATAAGGCGTGACCGTCAACAGTTGTGTCATCCTGAGGCAGGCAGAGCCTGTCGAAGGATCTCGTCTCCAGACTGTCCGCGGATAGTCAGTCCGTAGATCCTTCGCGTCGCTCAGCATGACACTGCACACGAGTCGCTAGCATCCGGGCAGGCCCAACCGAACGGAGACCGCACGTGGAAGCTCAACTGCGCCGAGGACCGCGCGAAGGCTGGCTGTCCGTCTTGCTGCTCGCCATCGTCATCTGGGCCGTGGTCCACTCGGTCCAGGAGGCCGCCTGGGTCGAAGACCTCGACGTGCTCGTGCCGCTCGCCATGTTCGGGCTGCTGGTCGGGCTGGCGGCGGCGAAGAGCGGCCTGAAGCGCTGGGCCGCGCACACGGCGGGCGTCCTCCTCGGCATCCAGGCGGTCGTGCTGCTGTTCGGCAATCGAATGACGGCATCGACCTGGGAAGGCAAGATCGCGGAGCTGATCTGGCACGTCCACGTCTGGCTATACACCGCGTTCACCGGCGGCAACAGCCGCGACAACGTGATGTTCGCGCTGTACATGGCGTCGATCGCCTGGCTGCTGTCGTACGGGAGTAGCTGGCTCGTGTTCAAGCTGGGGCGCGGCGGGTGGGCCGTCGCGATCGCCGGCTGCCTCTGCTTGCTGCACCTGTCGTACAGCTACTCGACGCTGAACTACCATTTCTTCGTCCTACTCTTCGCCGGCCTGCTGCTGATCGTCCGCCTGGAGCTGCTGCGGCGGCAGGCGTTCTGGGCGCGGTCCGGTCTTGAAGTGCAGGGGGCGGTTGTCCGGAACGTCGTGCTGACCAGCGCGGTGGCCATCGTGCTGGTGATGGGCCTCGCGCGGCAAGGACCGTCCGAGCAGCCATCGGGGCTGCTCGATCCGGTCTGGAGCCGGATCATGGACAACTGGCAACGCGGCCAGTCCCAGGTCGATCGCATGTTCGGCGGGGTCCAGGGGCCGCCGGTGGTCGTGGTCGGCCTCGCGTTCAGCAGCACGATGCAGCCGCGCGAGGGCTTCGAGCTCGGGACGCAGCCGGTGCTGAAGATCGAGGCGCCGCGCAACCGCTACTGGCGCACCACGTCGTATCTGACCTACACCGGGCAGGGCATGGTGGCCGGCGACGTCTACGGCGACCGTTTCGAGGCGGACCAGCCGCTGCCGCTCCCATTCGTCGCCGGCGAGGCCCGCGAGGAAATGGAGCAGATCATCACCGTGCTGGCGCCGCAGTCGAACCTTGTGTTCTCGGCCGACGCGCCGGTGCGGGTGTCCGTCCCGACCCTCGTGGAGTGGCGCGAGCAGCAGGAAGACCCATCGGTGGTGCGGCTGGCACAGATGCTCCGCAAGGGGCAGCAGTACACGGTCGTGTCCTTCGCGTCGGTGGCCTCGGAGACGCAACTGCGGGCGGCCGGCGACGACCTCCCGGCCGGGGTCCAGAAGTACTTGCAGCTCCCGAACACGCTCCCGGACCGCGTGAAGGCGTTGTCGAGCGAGCTGACCGCGGGGGCGCCGACCGCCTACGACAAGGCCCTGGCGATCGAGGCGTACTTGCGCGGCCTTACCTATGAGACGCGGATCGTCCCGCCATCGGCCGAGCGCGACTGGGTTGACTACACGCTGTTCGATCAGCAGAGCGGGTACGCGGACTCGTATGCCACGGCGATGACGGTCATGCTCCGCTCGGTCGGGGTGCCGGCGCGCGTGGTGACGGGCTTCGCGCCGGGCGCGTACGACGAGGCCGAGGCCGCCTACATCGTGTACGAGAGCGAGGCGCACGCCTGGGTGGAGGTGTACTTCCCGCGCCTGGGGTGGATCAACTTCGAGCCGAGCAACCTGCGCGCGGTCCCGTTCCGCCCCTCGACCGAGTCGATCGCGATCGGCGACCTCAGCAATATCGACGGCATGTACTCGGAGAGCCCAGGCGACTTCTACCTGGAGGACGCCTACCTCGACGCGTACGGCGAGTACCTTCCGTCCCTGCCGGCGCGCCGCGACGAGGCGTGGATCGTGGCACTCGGGGTGGTCGCGGGCCTCCTGGTGATTGCTGCCGGGGCCGCGTTCGTCGTTATGCGGATCTTCCGACGCGGCCTGAAAGGGCTGCCCTGGCACGCGCAGTGGTACGGCCAGTTCCGCCGCCTCGCGTCGTGGGCGGGCCTCGGCGGCAAGCCCTCCCAGACGCCGTACGAGTACGCCGACTGGATCGAGCAGCGCTACCCCGGCACGCGCCGCATGGTCCGCCCGATCGCCGATTGCTACGTCCAGGGCGTGTACAGCAACCGGGACCCGGACCCGGAGACGCTCGCGCGCGCCTCGAAGGCGTGGGAGGAGGCGCGCAGGCCGCTCGCGCGGCGAGTGCTCCTGCGCTGGGTGATCGCCGCGCGCGGCCAGGTCGAGGCGGCCCGGAAGCGTCTGGAGAAGCGGGCCGCGTGAGGGCATGCCCGGGGTGGTGAGGAGGGCGACGGCGCGCCCGTTCGCCCACGCTTGACACTCCGGTGCGCTTCCCGTACGATGCCGCGGTATGACGATTGAACCCCTCTCGGGCGTCGCCCTCCTGAGGACTGCCCTCCACGACCGTCACGTCGCCGCGAAGGCGCGGATGGTCGATTTCGGCGGCTGGGACATGCCGATCCAGTATGGGGGCATCCTGGCCGAGCACCACGCCGTGCGCCGGTCGGTCGGCGTGTTCGACCTGTCGCACATGGGCCGCCTCTACGTCAGCGGCCCCGATGCGCTGGCGCTGGTCCAGTACCTCGCCACCAACGATGCCTCGAAGCTCGCGGCCGGGCGGGCGCAGTACTCGCTGATCTGCGGCGAGGACGGGCGCATCCTCGATGACGTGATCGTCTACAACCTCGGCGAGCGCATGCTGTTGGTCGTCAACGCCTCGAACCGCGAGAAGATCCTGGCCTGGATCGCGGATCGGCGGGCCGGCCCGCTCGCGTCGCTCGACGCCGACGTGCATGACGCGACGACCGAGACGGCGATGATCGGGTTCCAGGGGCCGGAGTCGGCGCGTCTGCTCCAGTCGCTCACGCCGGCCAACCTCGACGATCTGCGCTACTACGCCGCCGTGGATACGACGGTCGATGGCGTGCCGACGCTGCTGGCGCGGACCGGCTACACCGGCGAGGACGGCTTCGAGCTGATCGTGGCCGCCGAGCACGGGACCCGGATCTGGGATCTGCTGCTGGAGCCGCGCGACGGCGTCACGCCCGCCCTCTGCGGCCTCGGCGCGCGCGACACGCTGCGCCTCGAAGCCGGCATGGCCCTCTACGGCCACGAGATCGACGAGACGCGCAACCCGTACGAGGCGGGCCTCGGGCGGGTCGTGAAGGCGGAGAAGGGCGAGTTCGGCGGCCGGGACGCCCTCCAGACCAGCTCGGCCGCCGAAACCGGCCTCGCGCTGGTAGCATTCGAGCTGCTGGCCGGGGGCGTGCCCCGTCAGGGCTACCCGATCGTGGACGGCGACACGCAGATCGGCGTGGTGACGAGCGGCAACGTGTCGCCGTCGCTGGGCAAGCCGATCGGCATGGCGTACGTCCCGCGCGAGCAGTCCGGGGTCGGCGCGTCCCTGTCCGTCCAGATTCGCGGCAAGGCGGTGCCCGCGCGCGTCGTCGCACTCCCATTCTACGAGCATCGAACTCGTCGGCGCCCGATCCTCGGCGCGTCGCGAGGATAGGTCGAAGGAGCAAGCGTGGACCCGGCAGATCGGAAGTACACCCAGGAGCACGAGTGGATCCAGCTCGAGGGCGAGGTGGCCGTCGTCGGCATCACGCATTTCGCGCAGGACCAGCTCGGCGACGTTGTCTACGTCGAGCTGCCGAAGGTCGGCGACCGCATCGAGCAGATGAAGCCGTTCGGCGTCATCGAGTCGGTCAAGACGGCCTCCGACCTCTTCGCGCCCGTCACGGGCACGGTGGTCGAGGTGAACGACACCCTCGGCGAGCAGCCCCAGTCGGTCAACGACGAGCCGTACGCGGCGGGCTGGCTCATCAAGGTCAAGCCGGACTCGGCGGGCGACGTCGAGACGCTCATGACGGCGGAGCAGTACGGCGAGCACGTCGGCAAAGCATAGGTCGGCACGCACAGGTTGGCGCGTCGCAGTCGGAATCGTAGCGTCCCGCGCGGATACTCGCTAAGCTCGGACACTCGCTAAGGATAGACACAGGACCAATGGCGTACGTTCCCCTCACAACCGACGAGCGCACGGAGATGTTGGCCGAGATGGGGGTCGGCTCGGTTGCCGACCTGTTCGCCGACGTTCCGGCCGAGGTCCGCTTCCCCCATCTCGATGTCGCGCCGCCGCTGACCGAGATCGAGACCGTGCAGAAGATGTCCGAGCTGGCCGGCAAGAACCGGCACGTCGGACAACTCGCGTGCTTCGTCGGCGCGGGGGCGTACAACCACTACAGCCCGAGCGTCGTCGCCCACATGATGGGGCGGTCCGAGTTTTACACCTCCTACACGCCGTACCAGCCGGAGATGGCGCAGGGCACGCTGCAATACTCCTTCGAATTTCAGAGTTTGGTGTGCGACCTGTTCGGCATGGACGTGGCGAACTCGTCGGTCTACGACGGGGCGTCGGCGACGGCCGAGGCGGCGCTGATGGCGCTGCGGATCACCCGCCGCAGCCGCGTGGTGCTGGCCGGCTCGCTGCATCCCGAGTACCGCGCGGTCGTCGCGAGCTACCTGGATGGCAAGGGCGTCGAGGTAATCACGACCGGCGTGGCGCTCACTGACGGCGGCCTCGCGCTCGAGTCGGTCACGGCCGAGATCGACGACCAGACGGCCTGCTGCATCGTTCAGCAGCCGGACTTCTTCGGCACGATCCAGAACCTCGACGCGCTTGTGGCCCGCGCGCGCGAGTCGGGCGTGCTTGTAATAATCGCCGTGCCGGAGCCGGTATCGCTCGGGTTGCTGAAGACTCCCGGTGCGTGGGGCGCGGACATCGCCGTGGGTGAGGGCCAGGCCCTCGGGCTGCCGCTCAACTTCGGCGGGCCGGGCGTCGGGATCATGACCTGCAAGCAGCAGCACCTCCGCCAGCTGCCCGGCCGGATCGTCGGCCAGACGACCGACCACGACGGGCGGCGCGGCTTCGTGCTCACGCTCCAGGCCCGCGAGCAGCACATCCGCCGCGAGAAGGCGACCTCGAACATCTGCACCAGCCAGACGCTGCTGGCGCTCGGCGCGACGGTGTACCTCGCGTCGCTCGGGCCGGCCGGTGTGCGCCAGGCCGCCGGGCTCTCGCACAAGGCGGCCCGGACGCTGGCCGGCGAGATCGGCAAGCTCGCCGGGTA
>Ga0136611_10002020_pt1 | contig 14104 bp, 8 predicted proteins | sample AntDrymUQ2232306_2_FD_106645 | JGI IMG/M metagenome (GOLD analysis project Ga0136611, IMG submission 106645) | Polar desert sand microbial communities from Dry Valleys, Antarctica - metaG UQ223 (23.06) | ecosystem: Environmental > Terrestrial > Soil > Desert | place: Antarctica: Dry Valley...
CATCGAACCAGAAGCGACCGGCCAGGCCTTCGATCCAATCGTTGTTCCACACATCATTTTTGTCGTAGCGCGGACGCAAGAAACTGGAATATAAAGGCGCGGTTCCTTCCCAGCTTGGGTCGAGCGCCGAGACCGGGCCGATGACCATCCACTGCGTCAGTTCGCGGATGTAATGCGTTTCGTCGCTCATCGCGTGGTTGGCCGGCACGATTTGAAACGAGCCGATTTTGCCGCGCGGGCTTGTCGAAATGTCGATCACGCCGTTGTGATTCGCGCGCAAGCGTCCGACTTCTGCGAAGTACGAACCGACGAAACGCCCGACGCCTTGAACCGGACGCAAAACCTGCCCGATGACGCGCGGTTTTTCGTCGCGATATTGAATCGTGATCAAGCCGCCGAAACGGTTCTCGAAAATAATCTGGCGCGGATAGCGGCGAGGTCGCTCGATGCGAATCGTCCAAATGTCGTTCAGGCTGGGAACGTAATTTTCGGGCAGCGGCTTCAGGTCATTGTCGCGCGCGTTGTCCAGAAAAATCGGGTTGCCGACGAAAGGCGTGAACGGGCCGCCGAAAATTCCCGATCCGCCGGGAATATCGGTATAAACCGACGAGCCGGGCGAGACTTCGCTTTGCAGAGAATTCTTGCCGGCGGCTGTTTCGGCAGAAGGTGCAAGGCTCCAGATAATGCCGCGATTTTCCCTGGTATTTTGCCCGGCCTTGAGGTGAATCGCATTGACCGCCGTCGCCGCGACGCCGCCGCTCTTCGCATATTTCGAGGCGTTAAAGCCGCGCCTGTTGACTTTCAAAGTTGGCTGCACGACTTTGCCGACAAGTTCCCAGGTTTCGCCCTTGTCGCGCGAGCCGCTAATCAAACCGCCGACTTTGTTTTCGATTCGCAGGCGCGCGATTTCAAGCGGCGCATCAATTTGTTCCGGCGCGATTTCGGGCGAAGCGCCGTGTCCGGCGGTTGTGGCGCGTGCGGAAATTGAGAGACAAAACAGGGGAAAAAGTACGCCCGCATAGCGGACTAATTTTGAAAAAGCAGCGAAAAGCATGGCGCGCAGTTTAGCGCACAATTTGCGTTGCGCGGCATTATGAAAAACGAGGTTTTGGAAAACGTGTAAAATTAAATCTATTGGCGAATACGCCGCGAAAGCCGCGGCGCAAATCACGAATCGAGGTTATCTCATGGCTTTGAGCGCAGCGGCGCGCGCCGCTTTGGAACAATTTAAATCGCAGCAAACCACGACAACTCCGCCTGCCGACGCGGAAGAATCCGGCCCGCCAAACGGCCTGCCGGCAATGCCCGAAATGCCGCAGGCCAATCGTCCGCCGATACAAAGCAGCGCCGATTGGAACGCGACTTCCGCCGTCAATCTCGACCGCATGACCGCCGGCAACAACGGGCTTTTTCGTCCCGAACAGCCGCGTACATTAAAGGATTCGGGCATTTCCTATCGCGTCGTGGAAAGCCTGATTCTCAAAACGATCAAGCAGGAAGGCCAGCTCAATGAAGGCCAGCTCGCCGAGGCGCTGCGCCTTTCGATCAATGTTTTTCGTGACGTGATGATGTCGCTGCACAAGCGCGAGCTGCTCGACACGCCGATTCCGCTCCACTACGATTTGACCAACAAAGGCCGCGAACTGACAGCCTTGATGGAACAAGACGACGCTTACGTCGGCCCGGCGCCGGTTCCGTTTACCGCTTATTGCGCGATGGTTCAGCAGCAGGCCAAGCGCGAGCGCCGCTCGACTGTCCAAGATGTCGAAGAAGTTTTCGCCAGCTATCCTCTGCGCGAAGAACTGAAGCTGACCTTGAAAGAAGGCTTCAATTCGCAGCGCGTGATGTTGTTTTACGGGCCGCCCGGCAACGGCAAAAGTCTCATCACCGACAACTTGCACCGGCTGTTGCGCGATCCGGTCGTGCTTCCGTACGCGTTTGAATTCAACGGCAAAGTCGTTCAGTTATACGATCCGGCTTATCATCGCTTGCGCGAAGATTTGATGAAGCGCGAGGAAGAAGAGCGCGCCGGCAATCTTTCGACAAGCGACAAGCCCGACCGCCGCTGGCTGATTTCGCATCCGCCATTGGTCACTGTCGGAACGGAATTCAAAGTCGCGCACTTCGAGATTTCCTACGACGGCCAATATGCCGCGCCGCCGCACGTCAAGGCGAACAACGGCATTTTCATCTTCGACGATCTGGGTCGCCAGACCGAGGATCATAACATGATTCTCAACCAGTTCATTTATCCTTTGGAGCAGCGCGAAAGCATCGTGAAGTTCGCTGGCGGAAGCTCGATTCGCGCGCCGTTTTTGCAGCGACTTTTCCTTTCGACCAACCTCAACCACGAAGAAATTTTGGACGACGCGTTCAAGCGCCGCTTGCTTTATCAGGTTTTGGTTGACCGCCCAACGACCGAGTTGTGGAAAGACATTTTGCGCCGCGAGGCCGTGAAGCACGGAATCAAAGCCGAGTTCGCCGCGCAACTGGGCGAAACGCTTGTTCAGTGGTATCACGACGACGACCGTGTGATTCGCGCCTGCGACCCGCGTAACATTTTCACGATGGTCGATGCCAGCCTGGACGAAGGCCAATCTGCCGGCGAAGTTCTGGACATGGAATTGTTCCGCGACATTTACGACCGTTATCCGGCGGCGTACAAAAGCGAAGCCAAATTCTATGTCGGCGCGACCGATTCGGTCGAAGGCGGCGGCGACGATTGATTCAGGAAATTGGCCGCGGATGAACGCGGATTGAACGGATAACGACGGATTTGAAAACAAAAAAGTACGCCTGAATTCGGGCGTACTTTTTGTTGGATGCACGCGCTTGTAGGGGCGAAGCATTCGCGCTGCGACTGCGACTTCACGAATTCGGCTCTGCGGGCGAATGCTTCGCCCCTACGTAGGGTAATAACCGTGCTGCAAAAGTGATGATTTTCGATGCCAAAAACGGCGAACTGGATTTCCGCCACGCGCTGTCTAATGGAGAAGCTGCCGCCAACGTCGCGTTTGCGGATGGACACGTTAAACTTGTCGGTCGCGAAGAAGCGAAGAAATTGCGCTGGAAACCATGACCAAAAGTACGCCTGAATTCAGGCGTACTTTCCGCAAGGAGTATTTATGAAACGAACGATAATCGCGTTGGCGCTGGCCATAGGAATTTTAAATCCCAGCGCGCGCGCCGATGCGCCGCTCAAAACGACGGGAACCGAGATTCTCAACATCAAGCTGCCGCACGCTGATATTCCGGCGGGTTTTACGATTCGCCATCCCAAAGACGGCGCGCAAATGGTGTGGATTCCCGCCGGGTATTTCCGCATGGGAACCAACGCCGATGTCGCGCAAAAGCAAGCCGAGCAAATAGGCTTGAAAGATTATCGCGTCATGGCGGGCGAAGAAAGTTTCCCGGAACACCTGGTTTATGTTCAGGGTTTTTTCATGGACAAATTTGAAATCACGCGCGAAAAGTGGAAAGTGTTTATCGAGGCGACGAAATGGAAACCCGACGAAGGCAAAGTCGCGCCGACGTGGAACGGAACGGAGTTCAAGCCCGGCGAAGCGCAACTGCCGATTGGCGAAATGACGTGGCGCGCGGCGCAGCAATACGCCAACTGGGCCGGAAAACAATTGCCCAATGAAGCGATGTGGGAAAAAGCTGCGCGCGGCACGGATGCGCGCTGGTATCCGTGGGGCAACGAAAAACCGAGCAAGGAATACGGCGTGATTTCGATGGCGGGCGCGCTGCCCGGGCCTGAAGCGGTTGGCTCTTATCCAAAAGGCGCCAGCCCTTACGGCTGCATGGACATGGCGGGCAACATGTACGAATGGACGAGCGATTGGGTCGAGCCTTATCCCAACAGCCCCGAACCCAACGGCTCGTGGGGACATCAATACGCGATTTTGCGCGGCGGCTCGTTTTACCACACCGTACATTCTTATCGAACCGCAAAGCGATTCGGCTTTGGTCCCGAGATCACGTATTTTCACGTCGGATTCCGTACCGCCTGGATTCCGCCCGATGATCTCGATATCCGCAAACTCGCGGTGAAGTAAACAGAAAAGTACGCCTGAATTCAGGCGTACTTTTTGATTTACGCAAAATCGCATAAACGGGCGCATTGCCATGCGCCCCTACGTTCGTCCACATTTGTAGGGGCGCATGGCAATGCGCCCGTTGCGTAAGACCAGCGTACTTTTTGATTTACAGTGGCGCTCAGGTCGATGCTTTATAGGGGCGCAGCACGCTGCGTCCGTCCGATTTGGCGATTTCTGCGTGATTGGGGCGTTTTTTTACAGCGCCTTGCTCAAGTCGCGCGACAACAATGAAACGCCGTCCTTTTCCAACGCGGCGGGCCGTAGCGCGAGAATGACGGGCAGCAGCGCCAAAATGCCCAGCGCGAAAAGACAGGCCGCGCCCGCCGCGCACGACCAGAAAAAATCGGGGTCGGTGCGTGGATAAATCCACGGAACGACTCGTGGCCACAAAGTGCGGCTGCGCGCCCATTCGCCCAGAGTCGATCTGCGATCCAGAATCTGCATCCAGAAAACGCCGCCGCCCATCATCAGCACCAGAGCGCCCGAAAGCGACATCGCCGGCGATTCGCAAAACCATGCGCACAACAAGCCAAGCGCCGCGCCCAAAAATATCAGCGCCGCCACCATCAGCAAAATCGCCAGCGTTTGCAACGGCATTATCAGAAGCGGAATCGCCACCAGTGGCAAGCACACGACGGCGGGAAACGCGCCCGCCAAAAGCGCCGCCGCCAATTTGCCCCACACGATGTCGCGCGGCGAAAGCATTGTCGTCAAAAGCGGCTTGAGCATTCCCTGCGCCCTGTCGCGCGCGAACGCCTGCGATGCCGCGCGCAGCGATGAAACGATCAGCCAAATCGCAACCGGCACGCAACAGGCGGCGAAAACATCGGCTCCGCCGCCATCGCGAAAATGCGTCACTGCGAGCGCCGAAATCACCAGCCACACCAACGCGACCCCAACGGCCAAGCTTTGCAACTCGCTCGTCGACATTTCGCACCACGCGCGCCATTGCGTCCGCGCCGCGCGCTGCAAAACCGGATTGCGGAAACGCATTCCTCGTCCGATTGGCCCATCGCCGCGCGCTTCCTTTTCGACTCTGGCTTTGAGTTGTGCGAGTTCCGCCCGCGTTGCCGCCATTTGCGATTCGTTTTGGGGAAGCGTGGAGTTTAGCGATTCGACCAAAAGCGGAGACGACGCGGGCGCGACTTTCAATTCTTCGTGGATCGCGTTCCAGCTAAACATCGGATCGTAATTCGCTTCGCCTGGGCGCGGCGGATCGAGTGGCGAATCGGCGACCAGAGCCGGCGCCGCGTTCCACAAAATATGGCCTACCAAAACCGCCTGGAGAAAAAGGCAGAGCAGCGAAGCGCGTAGGAATTCGTCGCTGCCCAGCGTCCACAGCACGCCGATGGCGAAGCTCGCGATAACTGTCGCGCACACGACGGCGGTGCCCAGCGCCGATTCGGTCGTGCGGCTGCGCGCCGAAATCGCCAACGCCGCCGCGCCGCAAACCAGCGCCGTCATCAATTGCAGCAAAACGATGAGCAAAAATTCGCCGCCCGAAACGCCGCCCAGAAAAAGCAGCGTCGCGCTCATCGGCAGCGGCGCGAAAACCAAAACCGCGATGAACGCCAGCGCCGCGCCCAGCTTGCCGCTCACGATCTGGCGCGGCGAAAGCGGTGACAAGCGCAGCATCGTCCACATCCCAAGTTCTTTTTCGGAAACGATTGAAGACGCGCCAAGCGTCGTAGCCAGCAGCGAAGCCAGCGCCATCTGGAAGCACGAAAGCGCGCGTAGCATCGCGCGTCCGCCGGCGTTTGCGCCGCGAGAATCCAACTCCAGTTGGCGCCCGTCGTAAAACCACCAGACACCTACCGCCAGCGCCGCGACATAGAGAAACACCAGAATCGGCGTCAGCGGACGCCGCCATCGCCCACGCCATTCTCGCAAAAGTACAGGATTCATTTCTGAGTAGAGAGTAGGGAATGGACAGAAAACAGGAAAAGTACGCCCGAATTCAGGCGTACTTTTCATCCTTCATCCTTCCGCCTTCATCCTTGCCGTTCTCACCCTAATGTCGCGGCGACTTCTTCGAGCGTGCCTTTGATTCCTGTGATGATCGGCGTGTCGCGCACGGTGTATTTGCTGCTGTCGGTTTCGCGCAGCGCCATCACCAAATCCAGAAAGTCTTCGGGATGATCTCCTTCAAACGCGACTACGAAATCCTGGTCGTCCAGCCCGAACGAATACGTTGTGTTCAGCTTTACCGACGGGAACTTCATGCCGATTTGAATGTGCTCGTCCATGATTCCCTGTCGCGTTTGCGTGTGCAAAAGATACCACTCGCGGCTTTTGACAAACGGATAAACGAAGATGTATTTGCCGCGTCCGGGCGCGATTGTGGTGCGCGATTCGTCGTGTTCAGGATTGATTTTATCGACGTAAGTACTGCGCTTGCTCATCGAAAGGAACGAGTGTGACGGCGCCAGATATTTGCCCAGTCCGGTTTGCGACAACGCCGTGCTCATCGCTTGCAAACGTTCGAGCTGATAGTCGATGCGCCACAAAAGCAAATCAGTATCGGCGCGCAAGCCGACGCACGAATAGGGCACGACGACCGTTCCGCCGCTTTGAAAATCTTGCACGGCTGCGACCCACTGCGCGCGTCCGGCATTTTTTTCTTCGTCGGATAAATGGCGCCACGCGGCGTCGAGCTTGTAAAACGAAAATGTAATGAACTGCCGCGCGACGCGGTTGGCGTCGCGCTCGGCATCGGGCTTGGGATATTCTTGGGTCGGTGTCGGGCGCATAAATCTCCTGAATTAGTCGGTAGTCGGTAGCCAATAGTCGGTAGATAAAAACTCTCTGTCGATTCGCAGTTTATCAGTGCGCCGGTTTTCACTCTGCACTCCGCACTTGTTCGCGGCACTTCGCTTGCTCAATTGGCGCGCGCACAAAACCGATCGGGAGAAATTATGAATCCGCAAGAACTCGCGCAGCAATTCATTGATGCGCTGCACTCGCTGGAGCAGGGCAGCGAGGAAAACGTCGAAAATTTGGCGCAACTATTTAGTGATGAGGCGCGATTGACCAACGCGGCGCTGCAACTCGCGGGTCGCGACGAGCGCGGCAAAGACGGCGCGCGCCATTTCTGGACGCAGTATCGCCGCACGCTGGGCAAAGCGTATTCGCGTTTTTCACACGTCACGACGGACGACAAAAGCGCCGGACTTTTCTGGACGACGCAGGGCCAAACGCCCGACGGCGTTGACATTTCCTACGAAGGAGTTTCGCTTCTCGAATTCGGCGACAACGGCAAAATCACGTTCTTTCGCGGCTACTACGACACGCGCGATTTGACGATTGAAACGAAAGCGTGATGGCGGGAAGCCGGAGGCGGGAAGCCGGAGGCGGGAAGCCGGAGGCGGGAAGCCACAACAATAGCGCAAAGAAAAAGTACGCCTAAATTCAGGCGTACTTTTTTGTGTGGCTGCCTCCTGCCTCCTGCTTCCTGCCGTTATCCCGGATTCAATTCGATTACGTCGGGATGCTGGTAATTGACGATCACGACCGAATAGGGAAATGGCTCGCCGGGTCGTTTTTCGATGCGGATCGCGCCATTCATCGTCAGGCCGTCGAGCAAGTGGCGGCGTTCCCAGTCGGCCAGGAGCGGCATCTCGTCGGCGAGATTTCGCAAAAACGGGCCGAGCCAGACTTCGCTGGTGTAGCGCGTTTCCTGTAAAAAGCGCAGTTTTTCCATCAGGAATTCCAGGCACGCGCGCTGGTCGTCGGCGGTGATGCGCGAAATCGCGGCAAACTCGACCGATTGCGGCGGCAGTGGCACAGGCGCCATCGGCGCGGCGGGAAGCACGCCCATCGCGCGCTCGCCGCTTTGCGCTTCGACGGCGCGCTGATCCAATCGGCGCGATTGTTCGGCGAAACGCTTTTCGCGCTCTTCGATGAAAACGCGGTGTTCCTCGCGCCGCGCGTCCAGGCGCTCCAGCGTCGCGGGATTTAAAAGAGAGCGCGCATCGACAAATTGTTTTTCACCCAGATTGAGCAGCAAATCGCCCGACACGCTTTCGCGAAAACCGACGCCCAGAACGCGCCGCGCCTGGCGCCGAAGATGCTGAATGACGGGAATATAATCGCGGTCGCCGGCGACAAGAACGAACGTGCCGATTTCCGGTCGCGTGTACAAAACCTCCAGCGCGTCGATGCACATCCTCATGTCGGCGGCGTTTTTATGATCGGTGCCGAGCACGTTTTTGGTATCGACGCCCAGAAGATAAAGTCCGCCTTGCGGCGCCGAATCGATGCGCTCGAAATCGGCGTAGGCGTTGAGAATAATCGAGTCGAGACCCATTTCGCCCAGATGACTGCGCAGGTTGCGAAGCATTTCCAAAATGTGATCGTTGAGTTCGGGCGGATCGGCAAATTCGTTTTTGAAAAAATAATAGATGTTCTCGAAGTCTAAAAAGACTGCCGCGAAAGGCGACGCGGCGCGCGAAGATATTTCCATGATCGGAGTTTAACGCTTGTATCCAATGCCACAAAGTACGCCTGAATTCGACGACTATTCGCTTGCGTGCAAAGCGTGATCGCGGCCCGTGAATCACAAGGGCAAAGCCCGTGATAAGACAAAAAGCGCGTGAGAGTATTCTCACGCGCTTTTTGGATTCACAACTTCAACGCTTCGCCGGATTTACAATACGCGGTAACTGAGCGCCTCGAGTTGCGGTTCGCCACCACCGGCTTCGCCGATCCAGTAGCCGTAAACGCGTACGCGCTGGCCTTTTTGTAGTTTGTTGGCACCGGCGCTGTCGGGGATCGCGGGCGTGCGGATCATGTAGACCACACCGTTGGCGGCGCGGATTTCAAACTCATCATCATCGGCATCGGTGATCAGAGTCCCAGTCAACGTGTTCATGCGGCCCATGGTGTAGTAGCGCGAACCATAGCGCACGCGCGTGCCCAGGGCGACGGCGTTGCTGGAAATGGTGCGGATGTTGGCGGCGCGGAGCATATTGTCCGACCACTCGCCGTAGACGCGCACCATGTCGCCTTTTTGAAGCTTATTGGCAGCCTCGGCCTGCACAAAACGGCTAGTTTCGACGTTGTAGGTGCGGCCCCACGAATCGCGCAGGGTGAAATTCTTGTCGTCGGCGTCTCCGGTCAGTGTTCCCACGAGGGTGATATTTCCCATGGTGGAAGTGGTTATGTAAGTGCCGTAAACCATGGTGTTGCTCATGGTGCGGCGGCTCATGGTGGTGTTGCGGCTGGCTGTGTTACGCGAATAGCTGTTCGTCGCCATTCCCGTAGCTTCATCGTAACCGGCGTGTGCCGGTGTAGGGATTGTAAGAACTGCGCCCAAAAGCACCGGCAGGCTGCCGATTTGTAAAACGCGTCTGGTCTTCGAGGTGGATCGTGTCATAATCATCATCTTCCTTTGATCTGAATTGCCAGGAATAATTGCCTGGATTATGATGCTTTATGCAAATTGTAGTCCGACGCACGCGCTTAAATAAGAATGCAGAGCAAGAAGAATGCAAAGCAAAAAGTCGTGTCATTCCGAGCGCAGCCGAGGAATCTTTTTCGATGCATCGGAGAAAGATTTCTCCACTGCGCTCGCAGGCTCGCTTCGGTCGAAATGACACTAATGAGAACTTGACGCAAAAACAAAAAAGTACGCCCGAAATAAGGCGTACTTTTTTGCCTTATACTTTTGTCATGCTTTCCATTGACGCGGCGCATTCGGCGCTCGACGATTATTATCAGAAACTGGCGGCGCTCAAGGCGCTGAATAAGAACAGCGAGCAGGCGACGCGAATCGCGTTCTCGACATTGCTCGAAACGTTTTCTAAAAGCGCGGGCTGGGAACTGGTGCTCGAAGATAAAATCGCCAATGGGAAAATTCCGGACGGCGCGCTGCTCGATAAATTGGGGCTGCCGCGCGGGCACTGGGAAGCCAAAGATACAAACGACGATCTGGACAAGGAAATCGCGCGCAAGACGAAAATCAATTATCCGCTGCGCAACACGATTTTTGAGGACACGCGCCGCGCTGTTCTGTTTCAAAACGAGCGCGAAGCCGCGCGCTTCGATCTCACCAAACGCGAGCAACTCGCGGCCTTATTAACGCGCTTTTTCAATCACACCGACGAAGACATCGAGCAGTTTCAACAAGCCGTTGCAGAATTTGGAAATCGCATTCCGGTTCTGGCGGGCGCGCTGCAAAAACTGATTAGCGACGAGCCAGGCAAGAATCCGGCGTTTGCTTCAGCGTTCGCGACGTTTCACGAACTGTGCAAAATGTCGCTCAATCCGCAAATCGCGCGCGAGGCGATTGAAGAAATGCTGGTGCAGCATCTTCTCACCGAAAGGCTTTTTCGTACCGTTTTGTCGGACTCGGAATTCGTGCAGCGCAACGTCATCGCGGCGGAAATCGAGCGCGTCATCGCCACGCTGGTTTCGCGCTCGTTCAATCGCCGCGAGTTTCTGCTGTCGCTCGATCCGTTTTATAAAGCGATTGAACGCGAAGGCGCCGCGCTTTCGGATTGGAGCGAAAAACAACGCTTTCTCAACGCGGTTTACGAACGGTTTTTCCAATCGTATTCGGTCGGCGTCGCCGATACGATGGGAATCGTTTATACGCCGCAGCCACTTGTTCAATGGATGTGCAAAAGCGCCGACGCGGTTTTAAAGGCCGAATTCGGGCGTACTTTGGGCGAGCGCGGCGTCGCGATTCTCGACCCGTGTACCGGAACCGGAAACTTCATCGTCAACATCGTGCGCCATCACGTCAAGGGCGTTGACCTCAAGCACAAATACGCGCACGATTTGTTCGCCAACGAAATCATGCTCTTGCCCTATTACATCGCGGGGCTGAATATCGAGCACGAATACTGGGAGAAAGTGCGCGACTACAAACCGTTCGACGGATTGTGCTTCGCCGATACGCTCGATTTGCAGGAAATCAACCTGTTCAGCGAAGAAAACACCGAGCGCATCAAGCGCGAAAAACTGGCGCGACTGACGGTTATCATCGGCAATCCGCCGTATAACGTCGGGCAGAAAAACGAAAACGACAACAACAAAAATCGCAAATACGCCGAACTCGATAAGCGCATCCGCGAAAGCTATGCGCGCGATTCGCAGGCGACCAACAAAAACGCGCTCGGCGATCCTTACGTCAAGTTTTTCAAATGGGCGAGCGAGCGATTGAACGACGAGCAGGGCGGAGTCGTGATTTTCGTCAGCAATAATTCGTTTGTCGAGCAACACGCCTTCGATGGAATGCGCAAACATCTGGCGCGCGATTTCGAGCGCATTTATCATCTCGATTTCCACGGCAACGTGCGCAAGAATCCCAAACTTTCGGGCACGACGCACAATGTTTTCGGCATTCAGGTCGGCGTCGGAATCACCATCGCGGTGAAAAGTCCGGGCGCGTCGCGCTTCATCAAATACTTTCGCGTGCCCGAAGATTGGCGCGCCAAAGAAAAACTCGCGTGGCTGGCGCAAACCGGTGACGTGAACGGAATCGAATGGCAAACGCTTTCGCCCAACACGAAAAATGCGTGGATCACCGAAGGCTTGCGCGACGATTACGAATCGTTTTTGCCGCTCGGCAGCAAAGAAGCCAAAAGCGCGCACGGCGAAAGCGAAACGATTTTCAAGACTTACGGCGGCGGCGTGAAAACCAATCGCGACGGCTGGGTTTACGATTTCAACCGCGCGCGATTGGAAAGCGACGTGCGGCGTTTCATCGAAAATTACAACGCCGAAGTCGAACGCTGGCAAGCCCGCGATAAAACCAAAACGGTTTCGATTGACGATTTCGTTTCTTACGATGACAAGGCGTTGAAATGGGACAGCACGTTGAAAATTTCGTTTTCGCGCGGCAAGCGCGGCACGTTTGACGAAACGCATATTCGCAACAGTTTGTATCGTCCGTTTACAAAACAGTTTCTTTATTTCGATGCGCTGCTTAACAACAGCTTGCATTTGAATCATTACTTTTTTCCGACGCTGGAAAGCGAAACGGAAAACGTGGCGATTGGAATTACGGATGTCGGTTCGGAAAAGCCGTTTATGGCGCTTGCTGCGAACGCAATTCTAGATTTGCATTTGGTCGGCGCAGGCGCAAGTACGCAATGTTTTCCGTTTTACGTTTACGCGGAAGACGGGACGCATCGCGTGGAAAACATCACCGACTGGGCGCTGGAAAAATTCCGCGCGCAGTATGGCGACGGCGTGAGCAAGCGCGCGATTTTCGATTACGTTTACGCGCTGTTGCATCACGCCGAATATCGCGCGCACTACGCCGAAAACCTCAAGCGCGAATTGCCGCGCGTGCCTTTGGTGCAAGATGCCGCGACATTTGAACTTTTGCGCGAAGCCGGCGCGAAGTTATGCGCGCTGCATTTAGGCTACGAAAGTACGCCCGAATTTCCCTTAACTTTTGAAGAAAACGCCGATGCGCCGATTTCGTGGCGCGTCGAAAAGATGAAATGGCTCGAAGGCAAAAGCGCGCTACGTGTCAATAACTGGCTGACACTTTCCGGCTTCACGCCCGAAATGTTCAGTTACAAACTCGGCAACCGCAGCGCGCTCGATTGGCTTGTTGACCAATATCAAGTGAAGACCGACGCGCGCAGCGATTTAATCTCCGACCCGAACCGCGATGACGACGAAGAATACATCGTGCGTCTCATCGGTCGCGTCGCGCAAGTGAGCATTGAAACAGCGCGGATTGTGGCGAGCTTGCCGCCGATTTTGTTAATGTAGGGGCGAAGCATTCGCGCTGCGACTTCGACTTCCCGAATCCAACCTTGCGGGCGAATGCTTCGCCCCTACGGGAAGCAAAAGTACGCCTTTACTCAAACGTCCTTTCGCTAACGCACGACAAGCGGTAAAACAAAGATCCATGTTTAAAAGTGTGTCTCGTCAGGCGGGCTTAATCGGATTGTTTCTGGTTTTGCTTTTGCCGTTTGCCATCACGTTCACCATGCTTTTGAGCGAGGTGGATAACGGCGCGCGCGTCGCCCAAAACGCGCGCCAAAACCTGCACTTTCATCGTGCGCTGCGCGATCTGCTCGAAGACGCGCTGAAATATCAAAACGCGGTGCAGGCTCGCGCCGCGAAATCGGCGCAATCGCAAGCCGATAGCGAAAGGCTTCGAGCAGGCATCGAGACCAGCCTGAAAAACATTGACGCTAATGCCGCGCAGTCGCTTTCTTCGACAGATCGCTGGGACGCCACAAAAGAATTTTGGCTTCGCGCAGGCTCGCAAACCGATTCCGCCGCGCGTGTTGCGGCTGCCAACGATTTCGCGGCGCGGGTTCGAGATATTGCGGGAGAAAGCCGTTTCGCGTCCTCGGTTTTGGCTGCCGATGAGGATGCCGACGCGGTTCTGGATGCTCTGGCTAAAGTCATTCCGCAAGCTGCAAGCGAAGCGGCGGAACTTGGGCGCATGGGCGCAACAGTTGCCGCGCGCAAAGCGATAAGCGATACGCAAAAGAATCGCTTGCGTGAACTGTCGGCATTGCTGGAAACCTCCACGCAAATTCTCGGGCGCCAAGTCGCGGCGATTGCCGAAAGTCCTGCAAGCGCGCGCAACGCAAGAGCGTATAACAAGGCGGTGAAAACAAGCAACGCCTTGCTGAAACAGACTCGCGAAGAATTGTTGAACAAGCGCGCCATTCGCCTGGCGCCGGAAAAATGCACGATTGCCGGCAGGGATGCCACGCGCTCTTATTTCCAGTTATACGATGCGCTGTCGGATGGGCTCGATCAAAACCTTGCGGCGAGATTGCAGTCGCACGCCGAAAAGCGGCAGTTTCTGGTCGCGTTTCCTCTTGTCGTTCTGGCCATCGCAGTGTATGCGTTCGCGTCGTTCTGGCAACTGGTGGCGCAGCGCTGGAAAAGCGAGCAAACGGTGCGCGAAAGCGAATTGCGCATTCGCTCGATTATCGACGCGGCGATGGATGCCGTGATTCTCATCAGCGACCGGGGCTTTATCGAAGAATGGAATCCACACGCTGAAGCCGTTTTCGGATGGG
>Ga0136611_10002021_pt1 | contig 14101 bp, 25 predicted proteins | sample AntDrymUQ2232306_2_FD_106645 | JGI IMG/M metagenome (GOLD analysis project Ga0136611, IMG submission 106645) | Polar desert sand microbial communities from Dry Valleys, Antarctica - metaG UQ223 (23.06) | ecosystem: Environmental > Terrestrial > Soil > Desert | place: Antarctica: Dry Valley...
AGTTCGAAGCCCACCGCGTCACCTACGGCTATCCCGACGACCTCATCGAGTACGCACGAACCGCCGCCCTCGACACGCTCGCCAAGGCCAGCAACCCCTCGGATGGGCTTCCCCCGAAATCGTGGAGGGTTGGTGATTGATGGTTGAAGCCTTTCATTCGCCCGCACTCCCATGCCATCGGCGCGCTTTGGGAGCCTCTGGGGCGATCTGAGAGGACGGTTTTCATGCCGCCTCGTCCCGCTCGCCGTCCTCGGCCGCCCGTTGTGCGAGGACGGCTTCGAAGGCGACGGGCGGGAGCATCCCCGCCGAGCTGTGGCGACGCTGATGGTTGTAGGTGTCGATGAAACCGGCGACCGCGCGGCGGGCCTGTTCCTTGGTCGCGAACCGCTTCCGGGACAGCAGCTCCCACTCGAGGGTCGAGTTGAAGCTCTCCGCGGCGGCGTTGTCCAACGCCGACCCGACCCGGCCCATCGACTGGACGACCCCCAACGCCTTGCAGGTGTCGCCGAACACGTCGCCGGTGTACTCGCCGCCCTTGTCGGAGTGGAAGATCACGCCGGCCACGTCGCCGCCCCTCACCGCCGCGGCCATGCACAACGCCGCTTTGGCCAAGGCGGCGTCGTGATGCTCGCCGATAGCGAAGCCCGGGAGGCGCCGCGACGCCAGGTCCTCGACGGTCGCCAAGTACAACTTGCCTTCGTCGGTGGGGATCTCGGTCAGGTCCCCACACCACCGCCGGTTGATGGCCGGGGCGGTGAAGTCCCGACGGATCAGGTCGGCGATCGGGGCGGCCGCCTTGTCGGGCCGGGTCAACGAGCGCCGCTTACGTTTCGGGGCGCGCCCGGCGAGGCCTTGGCGGGCCATCGAGTCGGCGACGGTGTTGACCGACACGTCCCACCCGTCGGCCACCAGGTCCTCCCACACCCGAGGCGACCCATAGGTCCCCGGCGTCCCGCCCGAGACATCGAAGGACGCCTTCACGGCGGCGTCGAGCTCGGCCCGTCGCTGCTGGCGGGCAGTGGGCGGCCGATCCCGCCACTTGTAGAACGTCGAGGACGGCACCTCCATCGCTCGACACGACACCGCGTGGGGCACGCCATGATCGGTCCTCTGGGCGGCGATGAACGATGCCACGGTCATCGCTCCGCCTCCTTGACCCACAGGACCACCGATCGCTTGAGAACATCACGCTCCATCCGCAACACGGCGTTGTCACGGCGCAACTGGATGAGCTCGGCCCGCTCGTCGACGTTGAGACCATCGGTCTCGCCCCGCTCGACACGGTCCTTGTTCACCCAGCTGCCCAACGTGCCCGGGTTCAGTCCCAGATCCTTGGCGATCCGAGCGATCGGCTTGTTCGTCTCCCGGACGATCCGCACCGCCCCCTCCCGGAACTCCCGGTCGTACTTCTTACGTACCTCTGCCATGACGGCTCCTCATAGTGGAAGCCTCCACACTTCGAGGGGATGCCCACGGGCCCGGGAGGACAGATGGGAGCGACTACAAAACCAGCGCGACCGGCTCGACATCCCTGATGGCCGGCTCTTCGGTGAAGTCACTCCCGGACCCATCGTCACGCTACGACAGCCGACGGACGGCGCCTCGTCCCGACGCGACCAAACGGCCACCGAGATCGCCACTTGACACAAAGAGGGATCGCTCGGCTCGCAGCACAGGTCCGGCAATAGCAGCGGGGCACACGCGGCTGGTTACTCCAGTGAGCAGAGTCGATCGCGGTCGAGAGAAACAGGTCGCGACTCGTAGTCAGGGTTTCACCATCGAGGTCGGGGCGTCCGCGGGGGAGTTTGGGACGGCCGCCCGAGCGAGTCAAGTGGTGTGCCGACCGACGCCGCGCAGTAGCGATACTGCCACCCAGACGCAGCATCCACCAGCGATGAGCGAGAACCAGAAGAGCCAATCACCCTCGAAGACTCGGTAAAATTTGCGACTCTTGTAGTGCTCGGCCGCCGCCCAGCCCATGACCGGAGTCGAGGCTGCCACCACACCCAACACGAACGCGCCAGCGACCCGGAGAAGCCGTTCCATGCACACCAGAGTGCACGATCTCTGAGCAGACGTCCGGTCCTGACCGCCAGCACCTCCAACGACGTCGGGCGAGAATGGGGAGATGTCGAAATCACGATGGGGCTTCGGCAAGGAATGGGCGGTCGTCGCGCTTGTTGTCGCTGTCATCATTGCGGTCGCTGGTCGCGGGATTGTGGAGCGACCGCCGTGGGATGACGGCCCACCTGAGATACGCCTTGCACTCCGTCCCGGCGTGACGGTCGGGGTGGGCCTCCGCTACCTGGCCGACCGGATCGACGGCAGTGACGACGCCGTCGAACGCATCATCGTTGGGGACGGCCAGGTCATCGTGCGGTTCAGAGCGACGGACTACCGCGCATCAGCCTGCCGATTGAGACGCAGCCCGGAGCGGGACGAAGTCTTCGTCCAGATGGGCGTGACGTTCGACATCGGCACGATGTGTGCGTAAGCGTTCGGGCGCGACGCGAAGTGATCCGCTCGGCACTTGAAGAATCCGCGATGCTCAGGATGTGACGACTGAGAAGCCCTGGTGGAAAACCCTCATGGGTTACCCCGCGTGGATGGCGATTGACAGGCCGTGGCATGGCTGGGGCTTCGCCGCGGGCGCGTTGCTGATCTTCACGCTGCTTGTGATGATCGCTCCGAAGTACGTCCTAGTCGGCCCGATGAGCGCGACGGCGGTGATGGCGTTTTTCCAGGCGATCCGCGTGCGCAACGGCGGCCAGCAGTAAGCACCGAAGCGCTCTGCTCGCCGTGGCAGATCCGGGCAAATCGGTGCGCAGCTGGTGACGGCCTCAAACCAGCGGCGATCAACCCCACCATGGAAGACTTGGCGGGTGGGAGAACTGATTGTGCTCGGTATGGCGGTGGTCCTCTTTCTGCTCGGTGCGATGAGCGGATCGGGTTTCTACCTCGCATGGCATCGGCGTCGGATCACACGCTCCACCGAGGTCACGGGCAGTGACGAGTAAGCGCACCGAGGTGCCGCTCGGCTCGCAGAGCCACATCCGGCATTCGGTGCGGCGGCGTAGTGAGGAGAAGGCGCTACCGTGACCCGATGACTGCGACGGCATCCGTGGACCTGCTCTTCGTCCCGGACTGTCCGAACGTGGCTATCGCTAGGCAGCGGATCGTCGACGCAATGGTGGCGGCGGGGGTTCGAGGCGAGGTTCGCGAACGTGAAATCACCGACGCGGATGAGGCAGCGGTCGCTGGGATGAACGGGTCGCCGACCATCCTCGTCAACGGGCGCGACGTTGCGGGTGGCGAGGCTGTGGGGTCGTTCTCTTGTCGCCTGTACCGCACGGCCACGGGTTCTGACGCAGCACCGACCCTGAATCAGATCGTGGAAGCGCTCCGCTCATGAGGGCATCCATCGCGGCTGTGGTCGCCTGCTGCGGGGTCCACCTTGCGCTAGAGGTAGGCATTGCGAGAGGAACGGTCACGGGCGCGATCGTCGCAGCCGTCGTCGCTCTTGTTGTAAGCGTCGTCGTCGTGCGCAGGCGGGCAGGGGCGGGCCGTGCCGACTGCTGTTGATCGCGCCGGTGTCCAGCGCTTGATCAATGAGGGCGCGCAGCTTGTCGAGGTGCTGCCGCAGGACGAGTACGACGAGGAACACCTCGAAGGAGCCATCCACCTCCCGCTCAAGCAGTTGACCGCGGAGGCCGCAAGCGTGCTCGACAAGGGTCGACCGGTGATCGTCTACTGCTGGGATGGCCTCTGAGACATGAGTCCGCGAGCCGCGTGGCGGCTCGAACGACTCGGGTTCGGCCCCGTCTACGACTACGTCGGCGGGAAGATCGATTGGATGGCCGCTGGACTGCCGACGGTGCGCGCAAGCACGAACGAGCGACGAGCGATCGACGTGGTCGTCGAACCCGCAACGTGCGGTCCTGAGACGCTGGTCGCTGACCTGCCGAGCGGCCAGGACGTGCTGGTGATCAACGACGAACGTATCGTCTTGGGGCGCGTCCGCGCTGGAGCAACCGGCGGTGCGGCTGCGGAGGACGTGATGCAGCCGGGGCCGACGACGGTGCGGGCGAATGAACCGGTAGATCCGCTGCTCAACCGGATGACGAAACGGAACGTCGCAGAGATGATCGTGACGACGCCAGAGGGCCGCCTACTCGGAGCCGTTCGCAGCCCTTCCAAGTAGAACTGCTCGGCGGCAGCCGGGTGCGGAGCACGCCCCTAAGTGCCGATCGGTGCTCAGGCAGGATCGGAGACAGGTAGGGCAGAATGGCGTTGTGCAGAACAAGTGGTGGCTCGATCCTTTCGGCCTGCCCCCCTCCGTTGTTCGACGACGGGAGCGGCCCCTCAAAGACTGGGAAGTCGTCCTCTTCCGCATCTTCTTCGTCGTATTTCCCTTCATTGTTGCGGCCATTGCCGCCGCCACTCACAACATCGGGATGTCGCTCTTAGCTCTGCAACCGCTCATCCAGTTCTTCGTGATGCCTGGGATTGACCCGGTTCGACGGACAGGTTGACTATGCCGCGGTCGCGGCCTTGTGGTGGTGGACGATGGCTTCGTAGGTGGCGGGCGAGACGTAGCCCAGCGACGAGTGCAGCCGGCGCCGGTTGTAGAAGACCTCGATGAAGTCGAACACCGCGTGACGGACCTGAAGTCGGGTGGCCCAGGACTGGCGATCGATGAGCTCGGCTTTCAACGTGGCGAAGAAGCTCTCGGCGACCGCGTTGTCCCAGCACTGTCGGGGCCGCGACAGCGACTGGATCATCTCGTGCTCGGCGAGCAGACCAGTGAACTCGGTACTCGTGTACTGGGTGCCGCGATCGGAATGGAAGATGAGCCCTGGCGCGGGCCGGCGATGCGTGATCGCCATCTTCAGGGCGTCGCACACAAGCTCGGCCCGCATGTGATCGGCGAGCGCCCAACCGACGACCCGGCGGCTGGAGAGGTCGATGACCGTGGCCAGGTAGGCCCAGCCCTCCCACGTCCAGATGTAGGTGATGTCGCTCACGTAGACGCGGTCGACCTCGACGGTGCCGGGCCCGAACGCCCGCTTGAGGAGATCGACGGCGGCGACCGCGGGATCCGAGATCGTCGTCTTGGTCCACTTCCGGCGACAGCGGCCGATCAAGCCTCGTTGGCGCATGATGCGCGCCACCCGCTTGCGGCCGACGTGAATGCCGTCGTCGCGTAGCTGCTTCCACACCCGCGGCCAACCGTAAGTGCCCCTCGAGTCGTCGCAGATCACCTCGATGCGCTCGCCGAGCTCGTCGTCGGCGACCGCTCGGGCCGAGGGGAGATGCTTGTGCCACTCGTAGAAGGCGGACCGGGAGACCTCGAGCATCTCGCACGCCTTGACGACGTTGCGCTGCTCCACCTTCTCCGCCTCGATGAACGGGAACATGTTCACCGGGTCTCCCTCGCGAAGAAAGCCGTCGCACGCTTGAGGATGTCGCGCTCCTCGCGCAACACCCGCACCTCCTTGCGGAGCCTGGCCAACTCCTCCCGCTCCGACGCGCTCAACCCGACCTGTCGGCCGCCGTCGATCTCGACTTGGCGCACCCATCCCCGCACCGCCGTCTCGGTCAGGTCAAGGTCCCGGCACACCTCGGGGATCGTCTTGTCGCCACTGCGGACGAGCGCGACGACCTCAGCCTTGAACTCCTTCGAGAACGACCTCCGGGAACGTTGCCGCTTCTTCCCCATGGTCTCCATGATGGACATCCTTTCTGGGGCTTGGCCCCACTTCGTGGATGTCCGTCAAACCGGGTCAGGCCCAGCCGGACCATCAACGGGATCAGGTGCTCGGTCGACAGAAGTAGGCAACGCTGCACGCCGAAGTGCCGCTCGGTGCGGAATGCAGATCCGGCAATATGTACGAGTGAGCAAGGCCCTCGTTGCTCTGTTCGTGGTGGTGGGCACCGCCCTCGCCATCGGCACCGGCTACCTCTACGTCACCGGGGCAAGTGTCCCGCTGCGACCCGCCGATCCCTTGGCCTTCACTGTCAAGGACGGTGACCTCATGGTCAAAGTTGGAACCTGCGTGGCTGCTGCCGTTACGGCCATCGAGGTTCAAGCAACGGATGACGGGCTTCTGGACGATGACGATCCCATCGTGTGGTCGTTCCGTCCCGCAGACGGATCAGCACGCACGTTCTCGACCCGCACTCCTGGTCAGACGAGAGTGAGCTGGGATGCATCGGTGCTCGACGCCCAAGCGTTCCAGGTGACGGTGTCTCTGGCCGAGTCGGACCGTCAGTTGGGAGGGGTGATCGATCCCGATGACCTCTCCAGCGGTGCCGTCGTTGAGGGCGAGCGTCGAACCACAGCAGCGTTCGACACCTACTCGACTGGCACCTGCTGACCAACCCGGTGGAGCCGCCCCGAAGTGCCGCTCGGCTCGGTGTTTCCTCCCGGCGAGCTACGCGATTTATGGGTAGGTGATCGCTACTGCGCCGTCTAGTCCCACGATGATGGATGCAGTGGCAGCGGCGGGCGGGCAGCCCTTCCCGTTGACGTGGAACCTCTTGGCTGCGACCTCACCCTCGATAGTTCGCTCGGTGCCACCGTCGCTCACGACGAGGTTGTAGTGGTACGTCTTGGGCGTGTCCGGGATGGCGACGGTAGCTATTGCTCCGACCGCGTCGGAACACTTGTCGGCTATGCAGAGCCGAACGATGTCGGGAGCTTGCAGCGTGCTGCGGGCTGCTACCGCCGAGCTCAGGCCGAGGCCGACAAGGGTGCAGTGCCGGGCACCGTCTGATGAGCAACTGGCGGCGAGTACCGCCGCCAGCACGGCGAGCCCTGCGCGCTTGACCACGGACGCCAGTGTCGTCGAAGGCGGAGTGTCACGCCGAAGTGACTGCCGTTCGGCGTGCAGTCCTAGGGTGTGGGCTTCATGGCTCTCCGGCTTGTACTCCTCGCGCTCGGAGCAGTCATGTGGGCCTGGGCAGGAGTTGGCCAGCACGTTCTTTCCACCAAGTGCTACGAGTCACGACATTCGATCGACCATGAGCCAGAGGTCTTCGGCGGTGCGATCGGGCTTGTGATCACCATCGCCTTCTGGCCCTTGTTCACACTCGGCAATGTCGTGAATCCGCCCGAGTGCCTTCCACAGCCTGGAGTAGAGGTGGGCCGCGCCTAAGCTAAGTGCCGATCTTCGGTGGGGTGATCACGGCCGGAGCGGGGCCTGGCCCGCGGCTCGGCGGCGCTCCTATCAGGAACTACAGAGCGTCCCCTATCGCCGGGACCAAGGCGGGCCTGCGCCGCGACGGAACGAGTTCTAATTGAATTGCTCGCAGTCGCGGCCTCGACTTGGCTCTGGCGCATGATCTTCGGGATGACGGTCCGTCGCCGTGGCCTCGCGACGGAGCTGGGGCTGGCATCAGCTCGATCCCCGCTGGGCTGAGGTCACGTTCGTCCGACCGGCTGGTGCGGTCCTTCGACGCCGAGGTGGACTGGCCGACAAATCACAATGAAGGCACACGGGCCGGTCACACCCCGAGTCAGACCAGGCCACCACGACACCGAAAGCAGCCAACCCAGCCGACGCACAACCGGGGTGGATCCTTCGATGTCACACCCCCGCCTTACCGTCGGCTGTATGCACGATCTCGCCAGCTTGCGGAACACCTTGGTCGAGGTGGTCAAGGACCAGCTCGTCGTCCGCAATGAGTTCGTCATCCTCGACGCACCCCCGTATTACGTCCAAGCGCTCTTTACGGGGGAGGGCGTCTACGCCGAGGTCGTGGGTGACTTCTACCTGGCCCAACCTGCACGCCGGCTACACGCTGCACAGGAGAAGCTGACGCGGGCTGGTTGGAACCCGCCGGGCAGCCCCTGCCGCATCTGGTGCGACGGCAACCATCACAACTTTCATCGCGTGTGGCCATTGGACGAGGAGCCGGTCGTGATTGTCGACGCCCTCCTTGAAGCTCTGGTGGTGTCTTGCCTGCGCAGCGAAGGCGAACCGATCACGGTGACGTGGGAAATTCAAGCGGAGGGCGGCCTCCATTGACCGTCAGCGGCGAACAAGGAGATAGGACGTTGTTCAATAGGAGCGCGCTGTGGCTGGATGCCGGGATCCACGGCCTTAAAGACCCACGGTTTTGTCTTATGGAGCACGTGTCAGTCCTGCTCGACGAGGCTAAATCATTCGCGCCAAGCGGGATCTCCCCGGTGTTGGCGTCAATCGCCGGAAACGTGAACGATCGACTCGATCACGAGCCGCGACAGGCACTTGTCGAGTTCATTCCGGAGTTCCTCGAACTCACGCAAGAGCCACCGCGGCGCGAGGTCGACGAACTGCTTGCGCTCTGGGTACTGAGTGAGGGTCTTCCGAGTCTGCCGCCGTCCGCTTTCGACGAATGCGCGGCCGCTCTCGAGGACGTGTGGCGCTGGTACGACGATCGGACCCGCAACACCCAGGACGACTGGCGCCACGTGTCGATAGCAGCGAGCGCGCACTCGACAGCGTGGAGCCGGTTGAACCAGCACGGGCTACTTCCAGAGGCAGTTACGCCACTCCAATTCGTGATGTGGAGGCACTGGCTCTTTGCCCTGCTCGACTTCGGCGATGCCGTAGCCGAGGAGACGGACCTTCGGTGCTCCGTCCGTTCGATCGCTCGGCACTTCCTGTTGGGCGACCTTCACAAGTGGCTCGGCGACGCCATCGCTCAGTACCGCCGGATCGCAATCACTGCCGGTGAGGCCGATCCTCAGCGGCTGAACTCAGCCGTCGCGTGCTGATGCCGCACCTACGTCCTCAAGGGCCAGCGATCAACGCAGCGTTGTAACCACAGGATTGTGGTCGCTGATCGCACGAGTTTCCCCGGTCTCGATCGTGGTGCACCGCGCCACACGCCCGACGATGTCAGGCGTCGCCAGCACAAAGTCGGTTTGCGTTGCCGGCCTCGACTCGTGCCCCGGATAGTGGATGGTCTGGACATGCCGACACGTCGCAGGGGAACCACAACGACAGCCTGGCAGCGGCCCGTCCTCCTCCCCTCGAGCCGGACCGACGAGCTGGAGGCCGTAGGCCCGGAGGCGGTCGAAGACCGTCGCGTACTTGGCCGCCCAGAAGTCGTCATGGCCGAGGTACAGGTTCAGGTCGCCAGCAATGAGCACCCCCTTGCCACGAGCACGGATCAACAACGGGGTCAGGTCCGAGATCGAACGATGTAAGGCGGACTCGGACTCGATCAGCCGCGAACCGACCTTCTGCCAAAGCCCGTAGAGACTTACGGCGAGCAGAGGTGTTCCGTCATGGAGACGGGTTGTGACGGCGGCGAAGGACCCGGGCTGACTAATGGCAACGTCTCCGCTCGCAGCTCGAGCGATTTCGACAGCCATCACCGGCTCCGCAGTCCCGGCCCGAAATCCGATCGCTGAACAACGTCGCCAGCGCGGACGCCCCCAAGTCGACCACTCGGCAGGGTCCGAGCGATCCGGCCAGGTTGACAGACTGTCGAGAGCGCCGACCTCAGGAGGGACCGCCTCCTGGGCCAAAACGATCGCCGGGTTCAGACGCACGACATACGGCCAGGCTTTAGAGGACCCAGCCATGTTCCAGCTGATCGGTGGCGGCCAACGCTTCTCCGGCGCGGCACCCGAGCTGCCGGAAGCGGCCGCAGAAGATCCGGCAATAGGGACGGGTCTGGCAGCCTTGCCAAATGCGCACGCTGCACGGAAGCGGAGACGGATCGCTCTGGAGGGTGAGAGTGGATCTCTTTACCGAGCCGGGCCTCCCAGAGAACCCGCACATGACCCCGGCGCTTCGCACGGCACTCGAATGTAAGCTCGTCGGGGATCTGGAGCAGCACGACCTCGCTTTCGATGCCGGTACCGGCATCGCTGGCCGAACTATTGTCGGCAGCCTGTTCTGGGTGCGGGCTGCAACCGTTGGAGGGGCTGCTGACGCGTCCGTCGCAGCCTTCACAGACGCCGCAGCTGAGGCGTTCGGCCGGGTTCTGTCGCTCTACGAGGTGACAGTCATCCCTAGGGAGGCTGTTGCCCTCCCCGACGACCCGTACTACCCGCACACGTCCACTTAGCTAAGCCCCCTGCGACGACTGCGCACAGGGGATGGCTACCGTCAGCGAGCGACATGCACTTGAGGTAGAACGCGCCGAAGAAGGCTAGGAACGCGGCCACAACCATGAGACGGACCATCGACGGTGCGGACAGTACTCACGGCCGCGCCACCGAAGTGCCTGATCTCTGGACCGCGCCAAGTAGCGGGCCCTCGCCGCCGCCGAGCGCGCGACTTCCAGATAGGAACTGCGAGGCGCCTTGCGGCCCTGCAATATGTGCTCATGGGTGATGACCCGACCTGCTCGCCCCTTCCCAGTGCGTGTTCCACGTCATGACTCGCAAACGAACATGGCTTGTCGCCTGCACGCTGGCGATGTCGCCGACCGTTCTCTGGGCGGCCCCCGCGCACGCAGCCATGTGCATCCAGTGGAAGCCCGTGCCCGTCCATGGTGTTGGCGATGCGGTTTCGGTCACGTTCGAGACATTTGGGCCGTTGCCCGCAGGAACGCTCACGCCGGTCGCGGTCGAGTATCCGTTCCGCGTGGAGGCCACCGCGCCTGACGGGTCGGTCGTGCCGGTGGCCGTCGCCCACGGTGACGGACCCGGACGCTTCGCCTGGCACGGACAGTTCGTGGCCACCAAAGTCGGCATCTGGCGGGTGCGCTCCTTGAACTTCGGCGCTGACACACCGTGCGGTCCCGAGCTACGGATCGCCGTGTCTGACACCGCTCACATTCTCGAGGCAGCAGCTCCGTCGCCACCTCTCAGCCTCCCTGTTGCGCGGCTGCCAAAGCGTCCGCCTGCATTACCAGTGGGAGGACAGTCGAGCGCACCGATTGTCGCTGGTGCCGCCGTCGGCACGGTTGCACTCGCCTTGGCGATGGTCTGGCTTCGTCACCGCAAGCGGACCCACTGACGCGTAAACTAAGACTCACAACACGATCGATTTGTCGGGACGATCTTCGCCGGCGCACGGTCGGGCCCCCAAGCCCGTAGGCAGACCCTCCCCTTGGCCACGGCGAGCGCACGGCCGCCGCCTAACACATCTACCCACCGGTATCCGTGCCTACGGCGCGGCCGGATCCTCGGGAGTGAAGGGCTCCGGAGCCGCTGGGTTTGAGCTCGGTTGATCCGGAATTAGCCACGTCGTTGGATCATCGGCGATGCAGCCGTCCGTCGTCGTTCGGGGCGCGTCGAAGTCGGGATCAGATGAGATGGCAATCGTCACGAGGAGGGCATCCGAGGCGTTGTCGTTTCGGATCCGCAGTTCGGCTTCTTGTCCTGATTCGTCCCTTGTGAATATGAACTGCGGGACGTCCCCGCTGGCGATGGCGCTCCGGGAACATCCGACGTAGACCCACCCGGCGCTCTCAGCGGCTCGGACCCACCCGTTGACGTCGTCAACGGCAGCGAGGCGAGGGCTGTACCGCTTGCCGACGCTGGAACTCGGCGGCGCATCGCGAGTCGGGAACTGGGGCACCCAGTCTGCATCGGCGTAGTGCACGTACGAGCCCTGGAATTCGAATCCCCGAGGGACTCTTTGCCAGATCAGGTCATCGTTCGCCCACGAGACCGCGGCGCGGGCGTTTCTAGCTTCGGCCGGACGGAATACAACCCACAGGAGCCACGGGACGAGGACTACAGCGGCGAACAACGCACCGATCCTGACGAGCAGCCTTCGAACCTTGTTCGCCTTGGCCGCCGCCGCTGATGCGAGCTCGGGGCACGGGGGATCCTTCATGATCCGAAGGGTAGGAGCCAGGGTGGAAGGGGGCGGTAGGGGGTTTCCCTCAAACCGCGGTGATGGCCCAATTCACCGCACGATCCGGGTAGGCGGCGGTCGTCCTTGGCCTCGCACGAGCGAAGGTGCGTGTCGAGGTCCAAGTCGATGAGGACACACACCGGAGCAATCTGGGCGCCGCTCGAAGAGCACCTCGTGGCGGGTCATCAAGTGGTGATCGTGGACCTGCGCCGCCACGGCAAACTGTGAGCAGCGGCTTCTTGCTGGTGCGCATGCGCCGGCCATCCGGGCGATCCTGGAGGAGCGTCGCGGGACTCTTGGCGTGGAGCGGTCCGGCTACAACTGAGCCCTCGATGTCCGTCACCTTCGACGCTCAGCCGCCGTGGGCGAAGGGCCATTGACCCGCTCCTATGTGCCGATCTTCGTTGGGGGTGGTCACGGCCTGAGCGGGGCCCGGCCCGCCGCCAGGCGGCGCTCATATCAGGAACTACAGAGCGTCCCCGATGGCCGGGGGCGCTGCGCTACCGCTGTCACACGCGCCGCCGCGGCTCCCCGGGCCCGTTGACTAGACGTGAATGCGAAAGCTCGGCGCACCCGGCAACAGCGGTGCGCGCTGCGGCCCGAACCCCACGCCCAGCCAGGTGCCGAGCACGATCACCGCACTGGGTGTCGGCGTCGCCGCCGCGCGCCAGGCCGCCGTGCCGTCGTGCACCATCCGCACCTCCCGCCCGACTCGTTGCTCGAAATCGTCGCCGGCGAAGCGGAGTGACTCATAGGGCGAGGGACTTTCTCCGCTCGGCCGCCCGTCGCGGAGGTAGTTCGCAACACTCATGACCACCGGCCGCGGCGCGGTGTCCTCGACCTCACGGACGGTGTCGGTGATCGCACCCTCCACGAGGGTCCGGAGCGCGTTGCCCTCGGCGACGCCCTCGACGGCAACGGCGGGCAACATCCGCAACCCCACCAGCTGCCCGCCGGCCACCGAGGCCACCCCGCGCTTGATCGCGGTCTGACCTGCGTCCAAGACCACGTGTTGTCCGTCGACGGCCTCGAGGCTGCGAGCGGCGCCGATCAACGCCAGCAGGGACGGGTGCGGTCCCATCCGGATCGGCGGCAGCGGTGTGCCGACCTCGTCCATCCACTTGGTGAGCCGGTCGACAACGGCGGGTCCGACCTCGCCCGCCAGCAGCCCGCCGCCGAGGGTGACTTCCTCGACGTGTGCCCACGCCCGACGTTCGCCCGGGTGGGCCATGGGTTCCACGGTCCCACCCCGGCCCAGCACAAGGCTTGCCACGAGAGCGACCAGCCGGCGGGCTACTTCGTCTGCGACCGAGGCGGCGACATCCCGCGCCGCTACAGCCTGGGTGGACAGCGCGGCGCTCCAAGCATCGGCGACATGCGCCGGATCTACGTGCGCGCCCTCGCCGAGGTGAGTCCGCAGCAACTCGAGCAGCGCGTCTCGGCTGAGCAGGTCGGCGCCGGTTCGGCCTTCGAGGTCGACGAAGCGCAGACCAACTGGCCCGACAACCGACTTGTTCAGCGTGGACGACGCCGACAAGTTGTCGGGATCGAAGCCGGCAGGGAACACGCGACCGTTGTAGCAGCCGACGTGCGGAGCGGCACCGACTGGGCTCGGCGTCCTACCAGCTAAAAGCGTCGCGACCTACCGACATCGCCATAGCCGCGCTCCTGCAAAGAATGCCAGGCCGTCCCACAACGCCGGCCTAGCCGCATCGACCGGAGGCTGCCGGCTGGCGCACCACGTCGCCCGGCCGGTGAAGGGGCGTCAAATGGAAATGCCTCTACCGGCGGTTGGAGACGGACAAGCCGGCCGTGCGCCGAGTTCCTCAGAGGTGTTCCCTTGGTTGCCCTGAACTACATCGGAGGCAGCCATGACCACGATCACCAACTCGACTCGTGCCGTCGCATCAGGCGACGACCTGGGCGACATCCCTATCGACGAAGCACACCTCGCCGCAGCGGCGTTTCTCGCGCGATACCGTGCCCGGACACTCGAGGCCTACCGCTACGACCTACGGGTCTTCTTTCAGTGGGCTGCCGATCACGGCTTGGACGTGCTCGCCGCCACCCGCCCTGAGATCGAGCTGTACGTGCGAACCATGGAGGAACGTGGGCTGGCGGCGTCGACCATCGATCGGCGCCTCTCCACGGTGTGCGGCTTGTATCGCTTCGCCCATATCGACGGTCGGATCGCGTCGAACCCGGCCCAGTACGTGCGCCGTCCCAAGGTCCACGACTCCCAAGCCCGCGGTCTCGACCGCACCGAGCTCGGGACGTTCCTATTCACGGCCGAG
>Ga0136611_10002022_pt1 | contig 14099 bp, 13 predicted proteins | sample AntDrymUQ2232306_2_FD_106645 | JGI IMG/M metagenome (GOLD analysis project Ga0136611, IMG submission 106645) | Polar desert sand microbial communities from Dry Valleys, Antarctica - metaG UQ223 (23.06) | ecosystem: Environmental > Terrestrial > Soil > Desert | place: Antarctica: Dry Valley...
CCTGCGCAGGACCGGCGGACCGGTCCCTCTTGACCTTGCTCCAGGTGGGGTTTGCCGAGCCGCCCGGGTCACCCCGGGCGCTGGTGGGCTCTTACTCCACCGTTTCACCCTTACCGGTCCGAGAACCGGCGGTCTGTTCTCTGTGGCACTTTCCCGCGGGTCACCCCGGGTCGGTGTTACCGACCACCCTGCCCTGTGGAGCCCGGACTTTCCTCGACAGCTGGGTGCTGCCGCGACCGTCCGGCCGACTCGTTCCCGCAGCCGAGCCTACGCGCCCATGCGGAAGGGCTTGGGCGGCGGCTTGAGGTCGGCCCGCGGGCACTCCGCCAGGGTGTAGCCGCCGTACCCGAGCGCCTCGTCGCACAGCGCTTCCACGGTCCACCCGTGCGTCGTTCCGAAGGTCGTGACGGTCGCTCGGTAGATCGTGATGGCGTACTTGGTGGGCGTGCCGTAGCTGACCTGCAGGCTGCCGACCAGCTCGGAGTCGCCAGGGCTCAACGCCCCCGGGCCGTTCCAGGGCCGGTCGTAGCGCTGCCACAGCGTCGGGCTGCTGGCCCAGTCACCGCCGGAGCGCACGTCACGAAGGGCCAGCTCTACCAGTACGGTTCGGGCCGCTGTCTCGGGCAGGACGGCGGCGGGGCGGATGACCTCGGTGACGGCGACGTCCCCGTACACCTCGGCTGCGAGCATCTCCAGTGGGTCCATGCCGTACGTGTCGGCGACCGGCCACACCGGTCTTACCCCCGAACGGGTGGCCGGTCAGCCGGTGAGGTGAGCGGTGTCGTTCAGCGAACGCACGACGGCAGGGCCGTCGGGGAACCACTGCACCTCCGACAGGCAGGCCAGGTCCAGGTGCATCCGGTACAGGGCGCTCGGCGGGGCGTCGAGCGCGAACCGCAGCAGCGTCTTGATCGGCGTGACGTGGCTGACGAGCACGACGGTCTGGCCGGCGTACGACGCCAGCACGCGGTCCCTGGCCTCGCGCACCCGCTCGGCGGTGGCCGTGAAGCTCTCACCCCCGGGCGGTGGGACGTCAGGATCGGCAAGCCACGCGGCCATCTCGTCCGGCCAGCCCTGCCCGACCTCGCCGAAGGTGTGGCCCTCCCACGCCCCGAAGTCGGTCTCCCGCAGACCGGCTTCCAGAGCCACCTCGACGCCGAGGGCGGCACCGACGAGCTCGGCCGTCTCGCGCGCCCGGCGCACCGGGCTCGCGACCACGGCCGTCGCCCCGCTGGTCGCCAGGCGGCCGGCCGCGGACGCCGCCTGGGCCCGGCCGACCTCGGTGAGCGGCTGGTCCCCCGTTCCCGAGAAGCGCTTCTCCACCGACAGCAACGTCTGCCCGTGGCGCAGCAGCAGCGTCGTGGTCGCCGCCGTCGACGGTGCGGACCAGCCCGGACGCCGGGACGGGTCGAGCTGCGCGACGGCAGGTTCGGCGCTGAGGGAGGCCGTGGGCTCGTGCTCGACCAGCCAGGCGTCCGCGGCGTCGGCGGGGCCGCTGTCACCACCCGGTCGCCAGCGCTGGCCGAGTGCGGCCGCGTCCATCGCCTCGTTCGCGAGACGGTCGGCGTCGCGATTGCGCTCGCGCGGGATCCACGTGAAGGCCACCGACGGCAGCCGGCGCACCAGGGCCGCGGCCTCGGCGTGCAGCGGCCGCATCGCCGGGTGCTTGACCCTCCAGCGACCGCTCATCTGCTCGACGACGAGCTTGCTGTCCATGCGCACCTCGACCGAGGCCGGTGCCAGCTCGGCGGCCGCGCTGAGACCGGCGATCAGGCCGCCGTACTCGGCGACGTTGTTGGTCGCCCGTCCGATGCCGGCGGCCCGTTCGGCCAGCACCTGACCGGTCACGGCGTCACGGACCACGGCGCCGTAGCCCGCCGGACCCGGATTGCCGCGCGAACCGCCGTCGGCCTCGACGACCAGCTGACGACCAGCGCTCACAGGCCGGACTCCGCCGTCCGCACCATGATCCGCCCGCACTCCTCGTGCCGGAGCACCTCGTCCGGGGCCGCGCCTCGGATGTCGGTCTTCTCGTTGTTCATCAGATCCAGGTGGCAGCCACCGCAGCGCCCCCGGCTGATCTCACCGGCACCCACGCCGCCCTCGGAGGCCCGCAACCGCTCGTACAGCGCGAGCAGGTCGCCCGGCAGCCCGGCAGCCAGGGCGGTCCGCTCGGTGACCGTGCGCTCGAGCTCGGCGTCGATCGCGACGAAGGCGGCGTCACGGGCGCTCTCGGCCGCGTCGCGCGCCGCGAGGTGCTCGGTGCGCAGCGCCGTCAGCCGGTCGAGCTCGGTCTGCGCGGTCTCGCTCCGCTCCATCACCTCGAGCTCGCTGTCCTCCAGGTCTGTCTGCCGACGGCCCAGCGTCGCCACCTCGTGCTCGAGCTCCTGGAGCTGCTTGGCCACGGTGATCGCCCCGGACGCCATCCGCTCACGGTCACGGACCCGCCGGGCGCGGACCTGGTCGATCTCCCGCTCGAACTTCGCCTGCTCGCGGGCCAGGTCCGACACCTCGGTCTCGGACCGCACCGTCGCATCGCGCAGAGCGTCGACCAGGCCGTCCAGTCGCGTCAGCTCAGCGAGCTCCGGGAGCGCGGTGCGGCGGTGGCGGAGCCGGTCGACGGCGCTGTCCAGGCCCTGCAGCTCCAGCACGCGGAGCTGGACGAACGGGTCGGCCTTCACGGCAGGGAGGTCCTCACTTCGGCGACGGCGCGGCGTGCGTCCACGGGTCGGTGACCTGCGTCGACACAACGGTCTCCACGGTAGTCGCGGCCGACAGCCGCACGGCGACGTCGGCGAGCCACGGCCATTCGGTGGCCCAGTGCGCGGCGTCGAGCAGCGCCAGGCCTTCGGGCGCCTCGCTCGCCGGGTGGTGACGTAGGTCAGCGGTGAGGTAGACGTCGGCGACGGCGGCCTCGGTCAGCAGCGAGTCGCCCGAGCCGCCGCAGACCGCCATCGTGCGGACCAGCCGGTCCGGGTCGCCTGTGGCGCGCACGCCCCAGGCCGTCGCCGGCAGCACGGCGGCGACGCGCCGGGTCAGCTCCCCGAGGGCGACCGGGGCAGGCAGCTCCCCCACCCGCCCCAGCCCGCGTGGGCCCGGGGTCGGCACCAGCTCCAACAGGTCGTGCGCCGGCGTCTGGTACGGGTGCGCGGCGTGCAGCGCCGACAGCACCGCCCGCCGGTGGGTCCGCGGCAGCACGACCTCCAGCCGGGTCTCCTCGACCTGCTCGACCCGGCCGACCTCCCCCACAGCCGGGAGCGCCCCGGGCAGCGGCCGGAAGGTGCCGCTGCCGACCGTCGTCCAGGCGCAGCGCTCGTACGGCCCCACGGTCCCGGCGCCCGCCTCGGCCAGGGCGTCCAGCAGTCGTTCGGCGTCCCCTGTCGGGACCATGACGACGAGCTTGTCGAGCGGGTCGGGCAGGGGCTGCAGCGGACGCAGCCCCCGCAGGTCCAGCAGCGCGGCCAGCGCGTCGGAGACACCGGGGGCGGCGACGTCGGCGTTGGTGTGCGCCACGAACAGGCCTGCGCCGGCGGTCAGGAGCCGGTGCACCGTGCGTCCCTTGGGCGTGGTCGCCGCCACGGTCGTGGTGCCCCGCAGGTAGAGCGGGTGGTGGGTCAGCAGCAGGTCGAAGCCACCGTCGACCGCCTCGCTCACGACTGGCTCGACGGGGTCCACGGCCAGCAGCACCCGGCGCACGACGGCAGCCGGGTCACCGCAGACCAGGCCCACCGCGTCCCAGTCCTGCGCCCACGACGGCGGGTACAGCCCGTCGAGCACCTCGACGAGGTCGGCCAGCCGCACGCTCATGCGCGCAGGCTACGGCGCACGGGGAGCTCGGTGCGGGGGTGCCCGGGGGTGCCCGGTACGCCGCTTCGCGCCCGGTTCGCGACGCGAGTTCGCCGATCCGGCTGCCGGCGTGCCCGCCGGGTCCGCAGACTGCCCGCGACAGGGACGAGCGGTGGGGGCAGCAGTGCGGCGAGGCGGCAGGGCGACGGCGGTGGCGGGGCTGCTGGCCCTGGGGCTGTGCACGCTGCCGGCCGCTGCCGGGCCGTCGGTGGCCGAGCCGTCGGAGGTCTCGGCGTACTTCTTCGGCGACAGCCTGATGGGCGGCACCGGCGCCAGCCCGAAGCGTCCGGTGATGGCCCGCGTAGCGGCGGCCCGGCTGGGCTGGGACGTCGAGGTGGACGCCTGGGGCGGCACCGGCTACACCACATCGGGCCGCTCCCCCGGCTACCTCGAGCGGCTGCGCCGCCCGGGGGCGCTGGCCGGCAGCTACGACGTCGTACTGCTCGAGGGCGGGACCAACGACGCCCGCAACGCCGACCGCCCCGAGCTGGTGCGCTCGGCGGTGCGGGCAGTGGTCGACGAGGTGCAGCGCCGCAAGCCGGAGGCGCTCGTGGTGCTGATGGGGGCGTACGACCCGCCGCCGCCCGGTCGGGTGGACCCGCGCCGCTCGGTCGCCGACGCGGTGGTCGCCGCGGTCGCCGCGGAGCGGGGGCTGCCGTTCTTCAGCCCGCTGTCCGGAGGCTGGACCGAGGGCCAGGTGTCGGGCTTCCTGCACCCCGACCGACTGCACCCGACGGCGCGGGGCTACGGGGTGATGGGGGCGCGGCTGGCCGAGGAGCTGGCCGTCCTCGTGCGCTCCGGACGCATCTCCCAGGCGCCCCAGAGCGCGAGCAACCCTGCGTAAAGCGCGCTCTCTCGGAACGCGTCGGTCGACCCGAGCTCGGTGAGCAGGAGCAGGACCGCGAGGGCGGCCAGCAGCCGCGCCACGTCGTCGTCGCACCGTCATGTCGCCGGCCTGCCCCGACAGGGCGGTGTGGGCGACGCGGGGGTGGACCCAGACAGACTCGAACTGCCGACCTTCGCCTTGTAAGGGCGCTGCTCTACCAACTGAGCCATGGGTCCCGTGCCGGCAAGGCTAGAGCCCCGCGCGTCCCGGCCGGTGCGAGGTGGCGTCAGAGGCGGGCGAGCACGGCCCGGTACTCGTCGAGGTCTCGCGCGTCGGGGATCGCGTTGACGACCTTGTAGGCGACAGCTCCCTGCTTGTCGACGATGAAGGTGCCGCGCAGAGCGAGGCCGATGTCCTCCTGCAGGACGCCGTAGGACCGGGCGACCTCCCCGTGCGGCCAGAAGTCGGCCAGCAGCGGGAACGTGTAGCCCTGCTCGGCCGCCCACTTGGCGTGCACCGGCCCGCTGTCGACGCTGATCGCCAGGAACTGCACGTCGTCGGAGCTGAAGTCCTCGATGCTGTCGCGGATCGCGCACATCTCCCCCTGGCACACCCCGGTGAAGGCGAGCGGGTAGAAGACGACGACCACGCTCTTGCTGCCGCGGAAGCTGGAGAGCCGGACCGGCGAGCGGTCCTGGTCCATCAGCTCGAAGTCGGGGGCCTCGTCGCCCACCTCGATCGTCACGGGTCGTCCTCTCGTACGGGGTCAGGGCAGGATGGCGCGATGCTAGCCAGACGCCCCGCTCCCGGCCGGTGCGGTCTGGCCGAGACCGACCCCGACGAGCTGGGGCGCGAGGTGCTCGCCGCCTGGGACGCCTTCCTCGACGTGGTGCGGTGCCCCTCCACCGATCTGACCCGCCCGTCGCGGCTGGCCGGCTGGTCCGGCACTGACGTGCTGGTGCACCTGGGCAGCTGGCCGGACTCGAGGGTCATGGACGCGCTGCTGGAGTCGGCGGACTCCGGTGGTCACGGCAGCGCCCCGCCACCGGACGAGGGCAACGAGGTGCTGGTCGCGGCCCACGCGGACGCGACCCCCGACGAGGTCGTGGAGGCGCTGGTCGACGCGCGGCAGCGGATCGCATGCTTCTTCTCGACCGGCGAGGCCGCGGAGTACGGACGGCTGCTGTCGCGCTCGACCGTCGGGCCGCTGCCGGTCGCCTCGCTGGTGCACGCGGCCACCTTCGAGCTGGCCGTCCATGCGATGGACCTCGCGCCGTGCGGGGCGCCGGAACCCTCGCCGCACCTGCTGGACCGGGGGCTGGCCGCCCTCATCGACGTGACCGGCAGCCTGGCCGCGCACTCCGGCGTCGGGATCGAGCTGACCGGCCAGTCCCTCCACGGCGGCTGGGCCTTCACCAGCAGCGGCGCCGGCGGCTGGACCACGCACCGCACGTCCGCCGGGCCCTTCGAGGGCGTCGGAGTCCGGGGGGCCACCCGCGACCTGCTCGACACCGCCGCCGGCCGCTCGAACCTGCCCGCGCTGCTGCTGTCGCGTCGGCTGCAGGTCCAGCACCTGCCGCAGTGGATGCGCCTGGCCCCGCTGCTCGACGACGTCCCGGGGCTGCCGGGCGGAGCAGCGCTCAGGACCGCGGTCGGCGGGCTGTCCGGGCTGACCGGCGGCCTGTCCAGCGTCGCCGGCGGGGTGGGACGGGCCCTGGGCCGCCTGCGCCGCTGACCCCCTTGCGGCGCAGGCGGCAGCCGGGTCAGCGGTCGGGGCGGACGACCATGGCGATCTGCTTGCCGGCGGAGCGGGTCAGCACGACGGTGACCTCGCGACTGCCGGTCAGCCCGAGCTGCCTGCGCAGCACGTCGGGCTCGACGGCCGTGCCGCGCTTCTTGACCACCAGCGGACCGGCGTCGTACGTCCGCAGCCGCTCGCGCAGCGGCTTGAGCCCGAAGGCGAGCACCTCGAGCACCTCGAACCACTTCCCGTAAGGGGTCGCCACTCTCGCGTCCGCAGCGACGTAGGCGATGGTGCTGTCCAGCAGCCACCCGTCGACCTGCGCGGCCACCTGCGCGACGAGGTGGGCCCGTACGACCGCGCCGTCGGGCTCGAGCAGCCAGCGTCCGGGGGGACGGACCTCTGGCGCCGCAACCGGCTCGTCGACCAGGACGTCGCCGGCCGGCAGCAGGGTCGCGGAGCGGCGGTGGCCGCAGCGGGCGGCGCCGGTCCACAGCACGGCCTCCTTGACGTCGCCGTGCAGCGAGACCAGCTCGACCTCGACGTCGTGCGGCAGCGCGTCGTGGTCGACACCGGGGGCCACCTTGGCCGCGAGCGAGCGCACCCGGTCGCGCCAGGACAGCACCGCGCCGAGGGGCGGGGCGTACGCCCGGGGGTCGAAGACCCGCCGGCCGCCCGCCCGCCGGGCCGGGTCGACGAAGACGTCCGCGTGCGCCGGCAGCGGCAGCGCCGTGACGTCGGCCCGGACGAGGTGTACGTCGGCGCCGAGCACGTCGGCGTTGGCCTGAGCCAGCAGCAGCCGGGTCTCGTCGAGGTCCACGCCGGTAGACCCGGACGGCAGCGCGAGCAGGTCCCCGCCCACCGAGCAGCACAGGTCCAGCACCGGCCCGGTGAAGCGGCGGGCCCGGTGCCCGGCGACCACGGCCGAGGACGCCTGCTCCAGGGCGGGACCGGTCCACCACAGCTCGTCGCCGCGGGGGTGCTTGGCGCGGGCCCGGACGCGCAGCAGCGCCTGCTCCAGGGCCAACGGGCCCAGCTCAGGGCCGTACGCCGCCCGCACGGACTCGGCGGCGCGCAGCCGCGAGCCCGGCGACAGGTCGAGCAGCTGGGCCGCCGAGACGGCCTCCCGGCCCCGGCTCGACAGGAGCAGCCGGGCCTGACCCGGAGTCAGCGCTTCGACTTGCCTTTGACGGCCTTGGGCGGCGAGACCAGGCGGGTGCCGGACCACTCCGGGGCAGCGCTGGTACTGCGGGTGCTGGACAGGCCGGCGGTCGGCGCGGCCTCGTCGATGTCGCTGGGCTCCACGTGGCCGTCCCGGCCGGCCTTGGGCGTCAGCAGCCAGACGACCCCGCTGTCGGCCAGGTTCGTCAGCGAGTCGACGAGCGCGTCGACCAGGTCTCCGTCACCCTCACGCCACCACAGCAGGACGACGTCGACGACCTCGTCCGAGTCGTCGGTGGTGATGATCTCGGTCGCTGTGCGTGCGGCGACGTCGTCGAGCAGGGACTGGTCGACCGCGGCGCCGTCGGCGTTCTGCGCCCCCACCACCTGCACGACCATGCCGGGCTCGACCCCGAGCCTCTCAGCCAGTCCACGCGATGCGGCGTGGTCCGCGGACGTGCTCACGGGGGCCCCTTCCCTTCGGCCCCGGCGGGGCGCACAGGTGCAGTCCACCGGACGGGTGGCAGGTGCGCAAGTGCCTCGGTGCGGTGCGGGGCGTGTCACGAGTCGTCCCGCGGTGTCCGTACGGCGTGTCTAGGCCGCCAGGAACGACAGCCGCACCTGCCGCTCCGGGTTGTCGACGTTGAGGTCGACCAGCACGACCGACTGCCAGGTCCCGAGCGCGACGAGCCCCGCGACGACCGGCAGGGACGCGTACGGCGGGACGACCGCCGGGAGCACGTGCGAGCGGCCGTGACCGGCCGAACCGTGCCGGTGCCGCCAGCGGTCGTCGGCGGGGAGCAGGTCGGCCAGCGCGGCGAGCAGATCCTCGTCCGAGCCCGCACCCACCTCGAGGATCGCGATACCGGCGGTCGCGTGCGGCACGAACACGTGCAGCAACCCGTCCCCCCGGCCACGTACGAAGTCCCGGCACTCCCGGGTCAGATCGTGCACGACCTCCCTCGCACCGGTCCGGATGTCCAGCAATGTCGTGACCACCTGCTTCGGCTACCCGTCAGTAGGGGGAAGGATGTGAGGACCGCACCCTCGAGCCCTGGGAGCCACGTGAGCACAGAGCGCTACAGCGTCATCAGCGACGGGCTGCCGAGCCAGCTGCCCGACATCGACCCCGCCGAGACGGCCGAGTGGCTGGAGTCGCTCGACGGGGTCCTCTCCGGGCAGGGCCGCGGCCGAGCCCGGTTCCTCATGCTCAAGCTGCTCGAACGCGCCCGCGAGAAGTCCGTCGGCGTCCCGGCGCTGCGCAGCACCGACTTCCTCAACACCATCCCGCCGGAGCGCGAGCCGTGGTTCCCCGGCGACGAGCACGCCGAGCGGCGCATCCGGGCGTACGTCCGGTGGAACGCCGCCATCATGGTGAGCCGGGCCAACCGCCCGGAGATCGGCGTCGGCGGGCACATCGCGTCGTACGCCTCCGCGGCCAGCCTGTACGAGGTGGGCTTCAACCACTTCTTCCGCGGCAAGGACTCCCCCGACGGAGCCGGAGACCAGGTCTTCTTCCAGGGGCACGCCTCCCCCGGCGTGTACGCGCGGGCTTTCCTGGAGGGCCGGATCACCGAGGACCGGCTCGACGGGTTCCGGCAGGAGTCGCGCGGCGCGGCCCTGTCGAGCTACCCGCACCCGCGCCTCATGCCCGACTTCTGGGAGTTCCCGACCGTCTCGATGGGCCTGAGCCCGCTCGGCGCCATCTACCAGGCCCGCTTCAACCGCTACCTGCACCACCGCGGGATCAAGGACACCTCGCAGAGCCGGGTCTGGTGCTTCCTCGGCGACGGGGAGACCGACGAGCCGGAGTCGCTCGGCGCCATCGGGCTCGCGGCGCGCGAGGAGCTCGACAACCTCGTGTTCGTCGTGAACTGCAACCTGCAGCGCCTGGACGGCCCGGTCCGTGGCAACGGCAAGATCATGCAGGAGCTGGAGAGCTCGTTCCGGGGCGCCGGCTGGAACGTCATCAAGGTCGTGTGGGGCCGGGAGTGGGACGACCTGCTGGCCCGGGACGTCGACGGCGTGCTGGTCAACGCCATGAACACCACGCCGGACGGCCAGTTCCAGACCTACTCCGTCGAGACCGGCGCCTACACCCGCGAGCACTTCTTCGGCACCGACCCGCGGCTGCGCAAGCTGGTCGAGCACCTGTCCGACGAGCAGATCCGCGGCCTGCCCCGAGGCGGCCACGACTACCGCAAGGTCTTCGCGGCCTTCGACGCGGCGACCAAGCACGCCGGGCAGCCGACGGTGATCCTGGCGCACACCATCAAGGGTTGGACGCTCGGCAAGGACTTCGAGGGCCGCAACGCCACGCACCAGATGAAGAAGCTGACGAAGGCCGAGCTGAAGGAGCTGCGCGACCGGCTCTACCTGGACATCCCCGACTCGGCGCTCGAGGGCGACCTGCCCCCGTACTTCCACCCGGGCGAGGACTCTGACGAGATCCAGTACATGAAGGAGCGCCGGGCGGCGCTGGGCGGGTCGATCCCCCGCCGCATCGTGCGCGCCCCCGGGCTCGTGCTGCCCTCCGCGGAGACCTACGACGAGCTCAAGCGGGGCTCGGGCAAGCAGGCGGTCGCGACCACGATGGCCTTCGTCCGGCTGCTCAAGGACCTCATGAAGGACGCCGGCATCGGCCAGCGGATCGTGCCCATCATCCCCGACGAGGCACGCACGTTCGGCATCGACGCGATGTTCCCGACGGCCAAGATCTACTCGCCGTTCGGTCAGCGCTACGACGCGGTCGACCGCGAGCTGCTGCTGTCCTACAAGGAGAGCGTGCAGGGCCAGATCCTGCACGAGGGCATCTCCGAGGCGGGCTCGATGGGCTCGGTGATCGCGGCCGGGTCGTCCTACGCCACGCACGGCGAGGTGATGATCCCGGTCTACGTCTTCTACTCGATGTTCGGCTTCCAGCGCACCGGCGACCAGATGTGGGCGATGGCCGACCAGCTCGCCCGCGGCTTCCTGCTGGGCGCGACCGCCGGCCGGACGACCCTGAACGGCGAGGGGCTGCAGCACCAGGACGGACACAGCCTGCTGCTGGCCGCCACCAACCCGGCCTGCGTGGCGTACGACCCGGCCTTCGGCTACGAGGTGGCCCTCATCGTCGAGGACGGGCTACGGCGGATGTACGGGGACGCGCCCGAGGACGTCTTCTACTACCTGACCGTCTACAACGAGCCGTACCCGCAGCCGGTGATGCCCGACCTGCCGGGCCTGCGCGAGGGGGTCCTGCGCGGGATGTACCGGTACGCCGAGGGCGAGGGCGAGGGCCCACGCGCCCAGGTGCTTGCCAGCGGCGTGTCGGTGCGCCTGGCCCTGGACGCCCAGCGGCTGCTGCAGCAGGACTGGGGCGTGGCCGCCGACGTCTGGAGCGTGACGAGCTGGAACGAGCTGCGTCGCGACGCCGTCGAGTGCGAGCAGGCCCGGCTGCTGGACCCCGCGAGCTCGCGCACCCCGTACGTCACGCAGGCCTTGGAGGGGACCGACGGACCGGTGATCGCGGTGAGTGACTGGATGCGCGCCGTCCCCGACCTCGTCAGCCGCTGGGTCGCGGGTGACTGGACGAGCCTGGGCACCGACGGCTTCGGTCGCTCCGACACCCGGGCCGCACTGCGCCGGCACTTCCACATCGACCCGGAGTCCATCGCCGTGGCCGTGCTCGGCGCGCTGGCCCGCAGCGGCGCGGTGCCGGCCGACGTGCCGGCCAAGGCCGTCGAGCGCTACCGGCTCGCCGAGGAGCAGGTGCCGGCGGACAAGGACACCCAGGCGGGCAGCAGCGAGGTCAGCGGGTAGTCGGGACGGCGGTCACGGCGACACGTCCCTCGGATGTTGTCGTAACGCTCCAGCCCGCGCCTGTTTCTGCCGGAGACTCAGACAGGACCCCGATCAGGGAGCACGTCATGGGCAAGCCGGTCGAGCAGCTCGCGGACCACCGAACCTGGCCGAGGTGATGGGCGTGCTCGCCCAGCTCGCGCATGTCGACGACGCCGCGCTGCCGCTGCTCGCACGGTCGTGGGTCAACAGCCCGTACCTGTCCGTCGCACGCGACCGCGCCCTGGGGCCGGACAGCCCCCTGGTGCTGGAGGTGCTCGGGGCGTTCGACGCCGTCGCGGCGCTGTTCGCCGACGACCTGGCCGGGCAGGCGCCGTACCTCACCGTGGACCGCGCGGTCACGACGACGGCCCTGAAGGCGGTCCGCGACGCGATCGCCGGGGCGTACGCCCGCCCGGTGCTGTCCAGCCGTGAGCACGAGGCCCTGCTGCGCCCGTGGCGCACCGTCTACCCGGAGCCGACGGTGGGTGAGCCCGACCTCGGCCCCCGCGGCGAGCAGGTCAAGGCGCTGCTCGAGTGCCTGCCCGGGCTGGCCGGCCGGTGCCACGACCCGGCCAGCCGGTCGGTCTTCGAAGAGCTGGTGGACCGGTCCTACGTCGCCGAGTCCGAGCGTGTGGAGGCGGCTGCCTGGGCGTTCGACGCAGCCGTCCTGACCTCGCGGCGCCGGGTCTGGGCACTGGTGCGGCGCACCGGTACGCAGGGGCTGCTGAGGTCCTGCCCCACCTGCCACACGCCACCGGTCGACGACCAGCGCGAGGTCCAGCGGGTGCTGTCCCTGTGCCTGGACGCCGCCTGCGCGTTTCTCGTCGCCGACGCGCTCAGCGACGCGTCCACCGAGCTGCTCACCGACCCCGTCGCGGCCCTGATCCCGCTGCAGCGCGCCCCCGGGTCCAGCTGACCAGCTCCTGCGCGTCCCACGTGTTGACCACGTCGTCAGGGCGGACTCCGCACAGGAAGGCCCGCTCGCAGCCCGACACCTGCCAGTCCAGCTGACCGGGCGCGTGCGCATCGGTGTCGATGGCGACCTTGCAGCCCGCCTCGAGCGCGAGGCGCAGCAGGCGCTTGGGCGGGTCCTGCCGCTCGGGCCGGCTGTTGACCTCCACCGCGACGTCGAACTGCGCGCAGGCGGCGAACACCACCTCTGCGTCGAACTCGCTCTCGGGCCGGCCCGCGCCGCCCCGACCGTGTCCGAGGACCTGCCGGCCGGTGCAGTGACCGAGCACGTCGGTGTGCGGGTTGCTGATCGCCGCGACCATCCGGGCGGTCATCTGGTCAGCGGGCATGCGCAGCTTGGAGTGCACGCTGGCCACGACGAGGTCGACCCGGCCCAGCAGCTCGGGCTCCTGGTCGAGCGAGCCGTCGAGGTTGATGTCGCACTCGATGCCGGTGAGGATCCGGAAGGGCACGCCGCCGTCGGCGGCAAGGTCGTGGTTGAGCGCCTCCACGACGTCGAGCTGCGCCCGCAGCCGGTCGGCCGTCAGTCCGTTCGCCACCGTCAGCCGCGGCGAGTGGTCGGTCAGCACGACGTAGGAGTGGCCGAGGGAGCGGGCCGCCAGCGCCATCTCCTCGATCGGGCTGCCACCGTCGGACCAGTCGCTGTGGACGTGGCAGTCACCCTTGAGCGCCGACCGCAGGGCCGCCGCGCCGTCGCTGACCGGGGTCCCCTCCAGGGTGCGCACCCGCCGCAGGTAGACCGGCTCCTGTCCGGCGAGCGCCTCCGTCACGACCAGGCCGGTCACCTTGCCGATCCCGGTCAGCTCGGTGAGGGTGCCACCGGCAGCGCGCGCCGCCAGCTCGTCCGGTGGAGTGCGGTCCACCACGGCCGCGGCGGTGCGGAAGGCCTTGACCCGGTAGGACGGCTCGAGGGCGCGCTCCAGGCAGAAGGCGATGCTGCGCAGGTCGGCGGCGGGCTCGCGCGGGCCCGCAGGGCTCGAGCTCACGGAGGGCCCGAGCTCACGGGGCCACCCCCTGCTGGACCGGGTCGACGGGGCGGCCCTCGTCGGCGCGCCAGGCGGTGAACACCGCTGTCAGCAGCGCCGCCCAGCCCAGGCCCAGCAGCAGTCCGCCGGTCACGTCGGACAGGTAGTGCACCCCGAGGAGCACCCGGCTCACAGCGACGGCGACGGCGACGGCGACGGCCGTGGCGAGCAGCGACCGGGGTCGCCGGGTACGGGGCAGCAGCAGGACGGCGGTGGTCACCCAGAAGGCGGCGGCGCCCAGCGCGTGCCCGGACGGGAAGGACGCGCCCAGCGCCGTGGCCACCGGCTCGTCGAACACCGGCCGGGTCCGGTCCACGGCGAGCTTGAGACCAGAGGACAGCACGAGCGCGCCCACCCGCGCCGCCAGCACGTACAGCGCCAGCCGTCCGCGCCCCCTGGCAGCCAGCCAGGCCGCCATGACGGCTGCGGCCAGCGTCAGGAGCACCGGCTCACCGAGCAGGGTGACCGCGCGGGCCAGCGCCAGCAGCAGGCCGGACCCGCTGACCGCGTCCTCCGCGGCCGCGCTGACGCGGGTGTCCCACTGCACGACAGGGGCGTACTCGCGGCGGACGAGCACCGCCAGCGGGACCGCGGCGACGGCGAGGGCGAGACCGCCCAGCACAGCCAGCAGGAGCCGCAGGCCGGCGCGGTCCGCGGCGGCGGCCGGACCGGCCGATGGTGCCGCGGCGGGCGGGGTCGCCGC
>Ga0136611_10002023_pt1 | contig 14098 bp, 14 predicted proteins | sample AntDrymUQ2232306_2_FD_106645 | JGI IMG/M metagenome (GOLD analysis project Ga0136611, IMG submission 106645) | Polar desert sand microbial communities from Dry Valleys, Antarctica - metaG UQ223 (23.06) | ecosystem: Environmental > Terrestrial > Soil > Desert | place: Antarctica: Dry Valley...
GGCCGTCGACGGCCTGTCAGCGTCGTTCGCGCAGAACTGGGCGGAGACCGGGCAGGACCTCATCGACCACCGACGGACCTTCCCCGACCAGGACAGGGTGTCGGGCGGCAGCATCGTGCAGGTCGCCCGCGGCAGCGCGAGCGTCGGCTGGAACGACATGGCGACCGTCTTCCGCCTCATGATCGAGTCGGCGCAGGACCGGCTGCGCATGATGACCGCGTACTTCGTGCCGGACGCCTGCTTCCAGCAGCTCATGCTCGACGCCGTCGAGCGGGGCGTGCAGGTCGACATCATGCTGCCGGGTCCGCACGCCGACAAGCGCGTCTGCCAGCTCGCCAGCGAGTCCATCTACTCGACGCTCGTCGAGGGCGGCGTGAGGATCTGGGCGTTCCAGCCCTCGATGCTCCACGCCAAGGTGCTGACCGTCGACGGCATAGCCAGCGTCATCGGCTCGGCCAACATGAACCGCCGCTCGATGAACCACGACGAGGAGGTCGTGCTGTCGGTCCTCGACCCGAGGGTCACCCGCCGACTGGAGCAGGACTTCGACGACGAGCTGCCGCGTTGCGACCGCATCGAGCCCCGCCGCTGGGCCGAGCGCCCGCTGCACCAGAAGGCGCAGGAGAAGGCGACGAAGGTGCTGCACCACTTCTTCTGAGCCGCGGTGGTGGCACCCTGCGGTGATCATCCGCAGGTCGGCGTCCGATGCGCCGGGCGTTTCCGACGTCGACCTGCGGATGGAGCCCTTCGAAGGCCGGCGCGCCGGCGAGTCGTACGGCCTGGGCTCCTATCGGGCTGGTGGGGATCGAGTAGTGGCGATCTCGCACGCTCAACAGGTGCGGTTGATCGCCACATCTTCAGGCGTGACTCTGGGCGTGCTGCCGGTGATGCTGGGGCCGAGCCCACATCGCCCTGTCAGGCAGCACGGCCGGAAGCAGTGCATCGTTTTCGGCGTCCCCATCGGCGCCCGGCTCACGGCCGGATCAGGCGCCAGGCGCCCGGGTCGACCGTCCACGTCCGGCGACCGGTGGCCTCCCCGGTCTCGCCGTCCTCGTTGACGCCGACCTCCTCGCCCCGCACCGTCACCGTCGTGCCCTGGGCGTAGCGGACCGCACGGTCGCTGAGGTGCTGCCCGGACGAGAGCGCCGCGCCGTACCGCACTCGGGCGAAGGGGCTGGACGCCTGCGACACCACGACGTCGAGCAGGCCGTCGTCGGGCACCGCGCGGGGCAGCAGCGGGGTCCCGCCGCCGATGCCGCGGCCGTTGCCGATCCCGACCATGAGCGTCTTGCGGTGGCTGTCCGACAGGACCTTCCCGTCCACCTCGACCCGCAGCCTCCACCCGGTCGACCGCAGCCCGGCACGCACGGCCCCGAGCGGGTAGGCGAGCGGGCCGAGCCGGGGCTTGAGCCGGCCGGCGTGCTCGGCGGCGTCCGCCCCGACCCCCACGTGCGCGGCGTTGACGACGATCCCGCCGGCGTCGTCGCGGATCAGGTCGATCGGACGGGCCTGCCCGTCGCGCACCAGCAGGGCGGCGTCAGCCGCGTCCAGCGGGATGTCCAGCGCCCTCGCCAGGTCGTTGCCGGTGCCCAGCGGGACCAGGCCGACGGAGGTGGTGGCCAGCGCCGACCGATCGCTCAGCCGCCGCACGGCCAGGTGCAGGCTCCCGTCCCCGCCGGCGATGACGAGCGTGCGCCCGTCGAGCCGGTCGAGCGCTGCCTCGAGGTCGTCCGGCTGCTCGCACAGCATCAGCTCGGCGTCGAGGACGTCCCGAGCCGCGGTGACGGCCTCCTCGTCGGTGCTGCCCGCCTTGGAGCTGGCCACCAGCAGGTAGCCGGGTGTCGGAGGCGTCACGTCGGATAACCTCCTCCTGCAAGAGCCCCCAGTGCCATGCACTCGGGGCTGTGTCGTGTTGCTGCCCCAGTCGGCTGCACCAGTCGTACGGCCACCGATCAGGAGCGAAGCCTATGCCCGCACTCGTGCTCGTCGGCGCCCAGTGGGGCGACGAGGGCAAGGGCAAGGCCACCGACCAGCTCGGCGGCTCGGTCGACTACGTCGTCAAGTTCAACGGCGGCAACAACGCCGGCCACACCGTCGTCATCGGCGACGACACCTACGCACTCCACCTGCTGCCGAGCGGCATCCTGTCCCCGGGCTGCACGCCGGTCATCGGCAACGGCGTCGTCGTCGACCTCTCGGTGCTGTTCGAGGAGATCGACGCCCTCGAGGCGCGCGGCGTCTCCTGCACCAAGCTCGTCGTCAGCGCCGACGCCCACATCATCGCCTCGTACAACCGCACGCTCGACCGCGTGGCCGAGCGCTTCCTCGGCAACCGGAAGATCGGTACGACCGGCCGCGGCATCGGCCCCACGTACGCCGACAAGATGAACCGCATCGGCGTGCGGGTGCAGGACCTGTTCGACGAGGGGATCCTGCGCCAGAAGGTCGAGGCGGCGCTCGACATGAAGAACCAGGTGCTCGTCAAGGTCTACAACCGCAAGGCGGTGCAGGCCGACGAGGTCGTCGAGGAGCTGCTGTCCTACGTCGAGCGGCTACGTCCGATGGTCACCGACACCTCGCTGCTGCTCAACCAGGCGCTCGACCGCGGCGAGACGGTGCTGCTGGAGGGCGGTCAGGCCACGCTGCTCGACGTCGACCACGGGACCTACCCGTTCGTCACCTCGAGCAGCGCCACCGCCGGTGGCGCGTGCACGGGCGCCGGCATCGGGCCCCGCCGCGTCGACAAGGTCATCGCCGTCGTCAAGGCGTACACGACCCGCGTCGGCGAGGGCCCCTTCCCCACTGAGCTGCTGGACGCCGACGGCGAGCTGCTGCGCACCCGCGGCCACGAGTTCGGCACCACCACCGGCCGTCCCCGGCGCTGCGGCTGGTACGACGCCGTCATCGCTCGCTACGCCGCCCGCGTCAACGGCGTCACCGACTTCGTGCTCACCAAGCTCGACGTGCTCACCGGGTGGGAGAGGATCCCGGTGTGCGTGGCGTACGAGGTGGACGGCACGCGGTTCGACGAGATGCCCATGAGCCAGACCGACTTCCACCACGCCACGCCGGTCTACGAGTACTTCGACGGGTGGGCCGAGGACATCACCGGTGCGCGCACGTTCGAGGACCTGCCGACGACGGCGCAGGCGTACGTCCGGGCGCTCGAGGCGATGAGCGGCGCGCCCTTCAGCTCGATCGGCGTCGGACCCGACCGCGAGCAGACCCTCGAGCTGCGTTCCCTGCTGGCCCCGGCAGAGTGAGGCGCCCATGATCTTCCGCGCGGTCGGCGAGGGCCGGCCCTACCCGGATCCCGCCATGACCACGCGGGAGTGGGCGGCGCTGCCTCCCACGCAGGTGCAGCTCGACCACCTGATCACGACCAAGAAGACGCTCGACCTCGACGTGCTGCTGGCCGAGGACTCCACGTTCTACGGCGACATGTTCGCCCACGTCGTCGAGTGGCGCGGCGAGCTCTACCTCGAGGACGGCCTGCACCGGGCGCTGCGGTGCGCCCTCGCCCAGCGCAAGGTGCTGCACGCGCGGGTTCTTCGGCTGCCCGGCTAGTGGTCGCCGCCTCCTCGGCCGAGCCCGCCGACGTCGTCGTCGTCGGTGCGGGTGCTGCGGGGCTCGCCCTGGCCTGCCGGCTGGGGCAGCACGGCGGCCAGGACGTCGTCCTCGTCGACGCACCGCCCGGCCCGGCCCGATCCCCGGTGCGCACCTGGTGCTCGTGGGCCGACGACGACTACTGGGACGACGCGGTGTCGGCTCGGTGGGACCGGATCGGCGTGGTGGCGCCGGACGGGTCTGCGAGCACGTACGACCTGGCTCCGCTGAGCTACCGCATGATCCGCTCGCGGGACTACGAGCGGGTGGCTGCGGCCCGGCTCGCGGCGACCGACGTCCGCCGGGTCGAGGGCCTCGTGACCGGCATCGACCAACGGGGCGACGTGGTGACCGTGTCCGGTCCGGGAGTCGGCGACGAGGAGCCGCTGCGCGCCCGGTGGGTCTTCGACACCCGCCCGGCCGCCCCCGCCGGCCCCGGCCGGGTCTCTCTGCTGCAGCACTTCCGCGGCTGGTTCGTCCGCACCCGCGAGGACGCCTTCGACCCGGGTGTCGCTGGCTTGATGGACTTCCGCCCGGCGCAGCCGCCGGGCGGGGTGGCGTTCGGCTACGTCCTGCCGACCTCGCCGCGGGAGGCGCTGGTCGAGTACACCGAGTTCTCCCGGTCAGCCCTCACCGCCGAGCAGTACGACGTGGCGCTGCGCCGCTACACCGGCCTGCTCGGCCTGCCGCCCTACGACGTGGTGGCCACCGAGCAGGGGGCGATCCCGATGACCGACGCCCCCTTCCCGCGGCGCACCCTCTCTCGGGTCTTCCGGCTGGGCGCGGCCGGCGGCGCGACCCGGCCGTCGACGGGCTACACGTTCGGCGCGGCCCAGCGCCAGGCGGCGGCTGTCGCTCAGGCGTTCCTCGACGGCGGCGATCCCTGCCCGCCGCCGGCCTACTCGCGGCGCCACCTCCGGATGGACGCGCTGCTGCTGCGGGCGCTCGACAGCGGCGAGCTCGACGGCGCGGCGTTCTTCGCCCAGCTGTTCGCCGACCACCCGACCGAGCGGGTGCTCCGCTTCCTCGACGGCGGCACGACGCTGCGCGAGGACCTCGCCCTGATGGCGAGCGCGCCGCGGACCGCGATGGTCCGCACCGCGCTGCGCCGCCGCTGACGGACCCCGCTAGCGTCCTGCCCCGTGAAGGTCCTGGTGCTCGGCTCCGGTGCGCGCGAGCATGCCCTCCTGCTCGCGCTCTCCCGCGACCCGGCCGTGACGGGGCTCGTCTGCGCGCCGGGCAACGCGGGGACGGCCGAGCTCGCCGAGAACCGCCCCGTCGACCTGCTTGACGGCGACGCGGTGGTGGCGCTCGCGGCGGAGGTCGGCGCCGACCTGGTCGTCGTCGGACCCGAGGTCCCCCTGGTCGCGGGCGTCGCCGATGCGGTACGTGCCGCTGGGACGCCGTGCTTCGGGCCGAGTGCCGAGGCGGCGCAGATCGAGGGCAGCAAGAGCTTCGCCAAGCAGGTCATGGCGGACGCCCGGGTGCGTACAGCGGCGGCCGAGGTCTTCACGGGCGCGGGCGCCTGCGCCGACCACCTCGCGGAGGTCACTGCGCCGTACGTCGTGAAGGCCGACGGGCTCGCCGCCGGCAAGGGCGTCCACGTCGGCAGCGACCTCGCAGTGGCGACCGCCTTCGCCAGCGACGTGCTGGCCGAGCCGGGCTCGGTGGCGATCGTGGAGGCCTACCTCGACGGGCCCGAGGTCTCGCTGTTCGCGCTCTGCGACGGCACCACCGTCGTACCGCTCCTGCCCGCGCAGGACTTCAAGCGCGTGGGGGACGGCGACACCGGCCCCAACACCGGCGGCATGGGGGCCTACTCCCCGCTGCCCTGGTTGCCGGTCGGCACGGTCGAGCAGGTCCAGCGCGAGGTCCTGCAGCCGGTCGTCGACGAGATGGCTCGCCGCGGCACGCCCTTCCAGGGGCTGCTCTACGCCGGCCTGGCCATGACGAGCACGGGACCCCAGGTCATCGAGTTCAACTGCCGTTTCGGCGATCCCGAGACGCAGGTGGTGCTCGCCCTGCTCGAGACGCCGCTTGCGCAGCTGCTGCTGGCTTGTGCCACGGGCACTCTCGCGCAGCAGCCCCCGCTCGCCTGGCGTGACGGGTCCGCCGTGACCGTCGTCGTCGCTGCAGAGCGCTACCCGGCTGCGCCGGCCACGGGCGACCCGATCACAGTCGGTGCGCTGCCCGAGGGCGTGGCCATCCTCCACGCGGGGACCCGCCGGCAGGGCGACCAGGTGGTCTCGGCCGGCGGGCGGGTCCTGTCCGTCACCGCCGTCGCGGACGACCTGGCGAAGGCGCGTGCCCTGGCGTACGACGGGGTCGCCGTGGTCGAGCTGCGTGGCGCCCACTGGCGCAGCGACGTCGGGGCAGCCGCCGTCGCAGGCGAGGTCCGCCTCCCCTAGCGGACGTCAGCTCCCGGCCGCACCCAGCTCCAAGAAGGTCGCGAGCCGGCGCTCGCGGTACTCCCGCTCGGGCTGTGTCGACGGCCCCGCGAGGGAGGCGGTCAGGGCCGGGGCAGCCTCGTCGTACCGCCCCTCACGGGCGAGCAGCTCGGCGCGGACGGCGTGCCAGCGCGGGTCCGGCTGCAGCTCTGCCAGCAGGCTGAGCCCGACGGCAGGACCGAGCGCCTCGGCTGCCGCGACGGCCCGCGCGAGGCCGGCCGCGGAGCTCGGCGCCACCGACACCAGCAGGTCGTACAACCGCAGGACCTCGGTCCAGTCGGTGTCCTCGGAGCGGGCGGCGCGCGCGTGCTCCGCGGCGATGGCGGCCTGCAGCTGGTAGGCGTCCGCCTGCTGTCCCGTCCGCACGAGCGAGTCGTTCAGCAGCGAGATGCCACGCACGACCATCCCCGTGTTCCAGTGGCGGCGGTCCTGCTCGTCGAGCGTGACGACGGCGCCGTCCGAGTCATCCTCCTCGGTCGGTCGAGGGCCCACCCTGGTCCCTCGCAAGGAGGACGAACAGCAGAGCTCGAGGTGGACACACCACCTCCCACCCTTGCGCTGATCATGGAGCTCCGACACGTCCGCTGAGCGTGCGGGGCGTGCCACGACTCCATGATCAGCGCGAGAGGGGCCGGTGGTGTGTGCTGGCGGTCTGGGAGACTGTCCGCTCCGCCACGACCGAGGGAGCACCACGTGATCGAGCGCTACACCCTGCCCGAGATGGGGCGGGTCTGGAGCGAGGCCCACAAGTACGAGCTGTGGTGCCAGGTCGAGGTGCTGGTCCTGGAGGCCCACGCGAAGGCGGGCGTCGTACCCGAGGACAGCGTCGCCCCGGTCAAGGCCGCCGCGCCGCCCACGCCGGAGGCGGTCGCGGAGATCGAGGCGGTCACCCAGCACGACGTCATCGCGTTCCTGTCGGCGTGGGCCGACAACACGACGCCTCGCGAGGCGGCGGCGTACGTCCACTTCGGCATGACCAGCAGCGACCTGCTCGACACGGCGCTGGCTCTGCAGCTCGTCGAGGCGACCGACCTGCTGCTCGCCAAGGCCGACACCCTCGTGGCGGCGCTGCGCGACCTCGGCCTGCAGCACAAGGACACCGTCCGGGTCGGCCGCACCCACGGCATCCACGCCGAGCCGACGACCTGGGGGCACCGGGTCGCCGATCTCGCGTTCGCCATGGCGCGCAGCCGCGATCGGCTCAGCCGGGCCCGCGACGCCGTCGCCGTCGCCAAGATCAGCGGTGCGGTCGGGACCTACAGCAACATCGACCCGCAGGTGGAGCGGGACATCGCCGACCGGCTCGGCCTCACCCCTGCGCCGGCCGCCACCCAGGTCGTGATCCGCGACGGCATCAGCGAGTGGGTCAGCGCGCTGGCCGTCATCGCCACCGTCTGCGAGGCGTTCGCCCTCGAGGTGCGGCACGGCCAGCGCACCGAGGTGCGTGAGCTGTGGGAGCCGTTCGGCAAGGGCCAGAAGGGCTCGAGCGCGATGCCCCACAAGAAGAACCCCATCGCGAGCGAGCGCATCGCCGGCATGGCCCGCATCGTGCGGGCGCAGGTCGTGCCGGTCATGGAGGGCATCCCGCTCTGGCACGAGCGCGACATCAGCCACTCGAGCACCGAGCGGGTGGCGCTCCCCGACGCGAGCATCGCCACCGACTACCTGCTCCACCTGACGACCCGCCTCGTCACCGGCCTCGTCGTCGATGCCGATCGCATGCGCGCCAACCTGGAGAGCTCCGGCGGCCTGATCTACACCAGCACCGTGCTGCTCGAGCTCGTCGAGGGCGGGCTCTCCCGCGAGGACGCCTACTCCTTCGTCCAGCAGGCCGCCATGGCGACGTGGGAGACCGGGCGCCCGTTCCGCGAGACCCTCACCGAGCAAGCGGCGGCCAAGGGGCAGGAGCTCGACGAGGCCCGGCTCGACGAGGTGTGCCGACCGGAGCGCTACCTCGAGCGCCTCGCACCGGTCTTCGAGCGGCTGGCCGCACTGACCTGAGCGACGGTCCGTCGCGCCCACGGGTAGCCCCCCGGCCCGACGGGCAGGGGAGGGGGGACGGGCCGCCGCCCCCGGCCGGCCCGCCCGACGGCCGGAGGCCCGCATGGCACGCATGACCCGACCTCGCGCCGGCGAGGGGCGCATGATCGCCGGCGTCGCCGCCGCGGTCGCCGACGGCGTCGGCCTGTCGACCGGCCTCGTCCGGCTGCTGTTCGTCGTCACCGGCCTGTTCGGCGCTGGGGAGCTGGTCTACCTCGTCCTGTGGATCCTGCTGCCCAAGCGCGGCTGACAGGCGTGAGGGCGGCAGACTGTCGCCCATGACCGAGCTGGCCCCGACCGACCTCCCGCTCCCCCTGCTCGCCCGCGGCAAGGTCCGCGAGCTCTACGAGGTGGACGACGAGCACCTGCTGCTCGTCGCGAGCGACCGGCTCAGCGCGTACGACGTGGTGCTCCCGACCGCGGTGCCCGACAAGGGCGCCGTGCTGACCGGGATGTCGGTGTGGTGGTTCGAGCAGCTCGCCGACCTCGTGCCGCACCACCTCGTGACGGCATCGGTGGCCGAGTTCCCGTCGTCCCTCGCGCCCTTCGCCGAGCAGCTGCGCGGTCGCTCGATGCTCTGCACGCGCCTCGACATGGTGCCGGTCGAGTGCGTGGCGCGCGGCTACCTCACCGGGTCCGGCCTCGCGGACTACCGGCAGACCGGGGGCATCTGCGGCGAGCCGCTGCCCTCCGGCCTGGTCGACGGTTCCCGGCTCCCGCAGCCGGTGTTCACGCCGGCGACGAAGGCGGCGGTGGGAGACCACGACGAGAACGTCTCGTATGACGCCGTCGTCGCGACAGTCGGCGCGGAGCTGGCCGCAGAGCTGCGTCGCACGACGCTCGCGGTCTACGAGCGCGGCGCCGCACTGGCCGCCGACCGGGGGATCCTCCTGGCCGACACCAAGCTGGAGCTGGGCCTGGACCGCGCCGGGGTGCTCACGCTCGGTGACGAGGTGCTCACGCCGGACTCGAGCCGGTTCTGGCCGGCGGACACCTGGCAACCGGGGAGGGCGCAGCCGTCGTACGACAAGCAGTACGTCCGCGACTGGCTGGACCGCTCGGGCTGGGACCGCACCGCGCCCGGACCGGAGCTGCCCGATGCCGTCGTGGCGCAGACCCGAGAGCGCTACGTCGACGCCTACGAGCGGCTCACCGGCAGGTCCTTCGCGGACTACCTGGCCAACGCCTGAGACCGTGGTCCCCCCTCGATCGCTGCTCGAGGGGGCGGTGCGCCCCCCTCGCCATGCGCACCGACCACCTGAGCGACACCGGCGACAGTGCCCGCACCGGCTGAAGGCTGGCTGAGCCAGCGCTGAAGATCGTCTGAAGGTGCGCTTGCTCCACGTGGTGATCTTCGAGAGAGTCCCACCGTGCTCAACGCCTCGCCTCGCGTCCTCGTCGTGGAGGACGACGGCCTCATCAGGTCGACGCTCGAGGTCGCCCTGGCAGGGGAGGGCTACGTCGTCCACGCGCTGCCGGACGGCACCTCCCTGCTGAGCTGCCTCGAGCAGTTCCGCCCGGACCTCGCGCTGCTCGACGTGCGGCTGCCGACCGGCCCCGACGGCTACGGCATGGCGCGGAGCCTGCGGGACCGCAGCACGCTGCCGATCCTGTTCCTCACCGCCGCCGACACGGTCGACGACCGGCTCGCCGGTTTCCAGGCAGGCGGCGATGACTACCTCGTCAAGCCCTTCTCCATGGCCGAGCTGCTCGCGAGGGTGCAGGCGCTGCTGCGCCGTGCCGGTCGGCTGACCTCGCGCTCCTGGCAGGTCGCCGACCTCGTGGTCGACGACGGTGCCCGCTCCGTCGCCCGCGGCGGACTCCCGGTCGAGCTCACCCGCACCGAGTACGACCTGCTCGCGATGCTCGCCCAGAACGTCGGGGTGGTGCTGAGCAAGACCCAGCTGCTCACCAAGGTCTGGGGCTTCGACGCCTACGACGCCAACCTCGTCGAGGTCCACATGAGCGCGCTGCGCAGGAAGCTCGAAGCCGCTGGACCCCGGCTCATCCACACCGTCCGCGGCGCGGGCTACGTGCTCCGCCCGTGACCGCGGACCAGCACGAGCGGCGCTCGGCCGAGCACGCGCGATGGCGGCAGGTGCTCGAGGTGGCGCCCGAGGCCTACCTCGCCATCGACAGACGCTCCTGCATCGCCGACTGGAACCGCCGGGCGACCGCGCTGTTCGGCTGGGCGCCGGAGGAGGTCCTGGGCCGCCCGGTCTCGCTCCTCGTCCACCCCAGCAGCCCCGCGGGGTTCCCGGACGGGGTGGCGAGCTCGACCCCGGAGGAGGTCGTCGAGCCGTTCGACATCGTGGGCGTCGGCCGCGACGGGCGCGTCTTCGACGTGCAGTGCACCGTCTGGGGGGTCGACCGCCGGGACAGCAGCGTCGCCCACGTCTTCCTCCAGGACGTCACCGAGCGCCGGCGGGCGCAGGAGGCGGCCGCCCTGCTCACCGCCGTGGTCGAGGGGTCAGCGGACGCGATGATCACCCGCGACCTCGATGGGGTGATCCTCAGCTGGAACGTCGGCGCCGAGCGCATCTACGGCTGGTCCGCGGAAGAAGCTGTGGGGCAAGCTGACTCGCTCATCGTGCCGCCGGACCGGGCCCCTGAGCTGGCCGACATGATGTTGACGCTGGGGCGAGGCGGACGCGTCAGCGCCGTGGAGACCGAGCGGGTCACGCGGGGCGGCACCCGGGTGCCGGTCGCCCTCACGCTGTCGCCGGTCAACGACGCGCACGGGCGCATGGTGGCCACCTCGGCGATCGGGCGCGACGTGACCGAGCAGCGGTGGATGGCGGAGACGCTCGACGCGACACTGCAGCAGGTGCAGACCGCGGCCGAGGAGGCCCGGGAGTCCGAGGCGGCGAGCCGCCGCTTCCTCGCCGACGCCGCGCACCAGCTCCGTACCCCCGTCGCCGGGATCCGGGCGTGCGCCGAGACGCTGCTGCTCGGCCCGGCGGCCGGCGACGCCGACCGGCTGCTGGCCATGATGGTGCGCGAGAGCACCCGAGCCGGGAACCTGATCTCCGACCTGCTCCGCATCGCCCGCCTCGACCAGGGGGTTCCCCTGTCCGCGGAGCCGCTCGACGTCGTGCGGGTCTGCGCCGACGAGGTGGAGCGGCTCCTCCTGCTCCGCCCGGAGGTGGACGTGAGGCTGGAGGTCCACCAGGTCCCGCCCGGGCCCCTGACCCTCGACGGCGCAGCGGTGGGCGAGGTCCTCAGCAACCTCGGGGACAACGCCGTCCGGCACGCCAGCCGCTCGGTCGTGATGGAGCTGGACGTGACGCAGGACGTGTTGCGCCTGCAGATCCGCGACGACGGTCCGGGTGTGCCGGAGGCTGCTCAGGAGGAGGTCTTCGAGCGCTTCGTGAGCCTCGACGGCCAGGGCGGCTCGGGGCTCGGCCTTGCCATCGCCCGTGCCCTTGCCCGGGCCATGGGGGGAGAGCTCCACTGCGACGGCGGCTTCGTCCTCACCCTCCCCTGCGAGCTGCCCGGCCATCGGCCCGTCGGCGGGCCGATAGCCTGACCCGCATGCCCGCGTACTCGGTCGTCGTCGACGTCATGCTCAAGCCGGAGATCCTCGACCCTGCCGGGCAGGCCGTCGCCAACAGCCTGCCGGCGCTCGGGCTGAGTTCGACCACGAGTCTGCGGATCGGCAAGCACGTCGAGCTCGGCCTGGAGGCCGACGACGAGACCGGCGCGCTCGCGAAGGCGACGTCGATGGCCGAGGTGCTGCTGGCCAACCCCGTGATCGAGGACTTCACCGTCCGCCTGGCGTGAGCCCCGCCTCGATCCCGCGTCACGTCGGGACGCACGGGTAGGGCCGACGCCATGGAAGTGACCCTGACGCTGGCGCTCCCGCGCGACAGCTACTCCGTGCCTGTCGCCCGTCGAGTGCTGGCAGGGGCACTGCGGGTGCTCGGGGTCGCCGACGACGCGGTCGCGGACATCGAGCTCGCGCTCACCGAGGCGGTGACCAACGTCCTCGACCACGCCGACGCCACCGACTCCTACGAGGTGTCCGCCGGCATCCGTGGTGACCTGTGCGTCATCGAGGTCGTCGACCGCGGGCACGGCTTCGACGGCAGCGGCTACGGGCTGAGCGACGCCGGGGCGGCGGAGGAGAGCGGACGCGGCGTGCAGATCATGCGTAGCCTCGTCGACAAGGTCACGTTCACCAGCCAGCCGCAGGTCGGCATGGTCGTCCACCTCGAGAAGCAGCTCGACGTCCAGGACGGCTCGCTGCTCCGGCTCTCGGAGTCCGGCGCAGCCGGGTTGCTCCGGGCGGACGACGAGCGGAAGGCGCACGAGCGGCAGGACCAGCCCGACGGGTCTTGACGCGCCGCGGTCGGCATCGGGCCGCCGGTAGGCTGACCCGGTGACAGCGCGCATCGGTGTGGTGACCTTCCCCGGCAGCCTCGACGACCGCGACGCCCAGCGCGCCGTGCGGCTCGCGGGCGGGACGCCGGTCGCGCTGTGGCACGGCGACGCCGACCTGCAGGGTGTCGACGCGGTCGTCCTGCCGGGTGGGTTCTCCTACGGCGACTACCTGCGGGCGGGCGCGATCGCGCGCTTCGCACCGGCCATGACCGCGGTCGTCGAGCAGGCCGGTCGCGGACTGCCGGTCCTCGGCATCTGCAACGGCTTCCAGGTGCTGTGCGAGAGCGGCCTGCTGCCCGGCGCCCTGACCCGCAACGCCGACCTGCACTTCGTCAACCGTGACCAGCGGCTCAGGGTCGAGAGCACCGAGTCGGTCTGGCTCCAGGACTACACCACCGGCCAGGAGGTGGTGATCCCCGTCAAGAACGGCGAGGGCAACTACGTCGCCCCGACTGACGTCCTCGACCGGCTCGAGGGCGAGGGCCGCGTGGTCGCCCGCTACCTCGGGGGCAACCCCAACGGCAGCGCCCGCGACGTCGCCGGCATCCGCAACGAGCGAGGCAACGTCGTCGGGATCATGCCTCACCCCGAGCACGCGGTGGAGGACCTGATCGGCACGGCCGGCACCGCCGGGCTGGGCTTCTTCACCAGCGTCGTCGCCGCGCTGGTGGCGGCGTGACTGCCGCCCCGCAGGCCGAGCGGCTCGACACCGTCGAGCACGCCTCGCAGACCCCCGACCAGCCACAGCCCCACGTCGAGCTCGGCCTGAAGGACGACGAGTACACCGCGATCCGCGACGTGCTCGGCCGCAGGCCCACGCAGACCGAGCTGGCGATGTACTCGATCATGTGGAGCGAGCACTGCTCCTACAAGAGCAGCAAGGTGCACCTGCGCCAGTTCGCCGAGCTCCCCAAGGGAGACCGGATGCTGGTGGGCATGGGGGAGAACGCCGGCGTCGTCGACGTCGGCGAGGGCCTCGCCGTCACCTTCAAGGTCGAGAGCCACAACCACCCGAGCTACGTCGAGCCCTACCAGGGAGCGGCGACCGGCATCGGCGGGATCGTGCGGGACATCCTCACGATGGGTGCGCGTCCGATCCTGGTCATGGACCCGCTGCGCTTCGGTGACGCCGATCACCCTGACACCAAGCGTGTCCTGCCCGGGATCGTCGCGGGCATCGGCGGTTACGGCAATTGCCTCGGCCTGCCCAACATCGGCGGTGAGGTGGTCTTCGACCCGAGCTACCAGGGCAACCCGCTCGTCAACGCGCTCTGCCTCGGCGTGATGCCGGTCGAGCGGATCCAGCTCAGCGCCGCCCGCGGCGTCGGCAACGTCGTGGTGCTTCTCGGCGCCAAGACCGGTCGGGACGGCATCGGCGGGGTGAGCGTCCTCGCGAGCGCCTCGTTCGACGAGGACGGCCCGGCGCGGCGCCCGAGCGTGCAGGTTGGCGACCCGTTCACCGAGAAGCTCCTCATCGAGGCATGTCTCGAGATGTACGACGTGAAGCTCGTCGCGGGCATCCAGGATCTCGGCGGCGCCGGGCTGACCTGCGCCCTGACCGAGACGTCCGCCGCCGGCGGCTCGGGCATGCGGGCCCACCTGGAGCGGGTGCCGCTGCGCGA
>Ga0136611_10002024_pt1 | contig 14092 bp, 17 predicted proteins | sample AntDrymUQ2232306_2_FD_106645 | JGI IMG/M metagenome (GOLD analysis project Ga0136611, IMG submission 106645) | Polar desert sand microbial communities from Dry Valleys, Antarctica - metaG UQ223 (23.06) | ecosystem: Environmental > Terrestrial > Soil > Desert | place: Antarctica: Dry Valley...
CAATCAGAAACTCGCCGCCCCAGATGGTGCCATCGTCGCCGAAGCCGAGACCGTCCAGCGCGACTCCTAGGATCGGCGGCGCGTCCAGCGGCACTCCATTGTCGGCGAGGCAAGCGGCGATATGGGCGTGGTGATGCTGAACTTCGACGAGGGCGATCTCGTTCGTCTCGGCGATCGTCTCGCCAAGCTTGCGTGACAGATAGTCGGGATGACGATCGACCGCGCAAAGCTTTGGACGGTGATCGTAGACGCCGAGATAAAGGTCTAGCGTCCTTCGATAATCGTCGAAGGTTGGTGCGTTCTCGAGGTCGCCGAGATGTTGTGAGAGGATCGCCTGGCCGTTCATCGCGAGGCACAAAGTCGCTTTCAGCTCGCCTCCCATGGCGAGCACCGGCGGTGCCTGCTCAAAGCCCTTGGGCAGGAGCAGCGGGGCGGGCGCGTAGCCGCGAGCGCGGCGCAACAGGACAGGTTGGGTCGCCATCACTCGCACCACCGAATCATCGACCCGGTTGACGATCGGTCGGTCATGATCGAGGATGAAGTCGGCGATTCCGATGAGCCGCCTGCACGCCTCCGCGCCATCGATGCACTGCGGTTCGTCCGACAAATTGGCACTGGTCATGACGGCGGGTCGGCCGAGGTCCTGCATCAGCAAGTGATGAAGCGGAGTGTAAGGCAGCATCATTCCCACACTGGACATGCCGGGCGCGATCGCCTCTGGGAGCCTCTCACGGCGATGGGCGTCGAGCAGCAGGATCGGCGCGTTCCACGACGCGAGCAGCGCCGCCTCATCGGGGCTGAGCCGGCAATGCCGCCGCGCCATTGCGACATCGGCGATCATCACCGCAAATGCCTTGCCGAAGCGCTGCTTGCGCCGGCGTAGCTCCGTCACCGTATCGCTGTTCGTCGCATCGCAGGCGAGGTGAAAGCCGCCGAGGCCCTTGATTGCAATGATATGCCCGTCGGCGATCAACTTGGCAGTAACGCTGATCGCATCGCTATTAGGAGGAATTTCGACCGGCTCTCCACCGATTTTCCGAAGGGTTAGCCGCGGCCCGCAGCTTGGACAGGCAATCGGCTGCGCATGGAAGCGGCGGTCGGCGGGGTCGGCGAATTCGCCGGTGCAGTCGGCGCACATCGCGAAGCCGCGCATCGCGGTATTGGCGCGGTCGTAAGGGGCTGCCTCGATGATCGTCAGGCGCGGTCCGCAATGGGTGCAGTTGGTAAAGGGATAGCGGTAGCGCCGCTGCGATGGCTCATTAATCTCTGCCAGGCACTCCGCGCAGGTCGCCGCATCGGGAATGATTGCAGTAGTCATCGTCCCGGTCCGGCTCGGCGCGATCCGAAAACCGTGGAACGCCTGACGATCGTCCAGCTGCGTCGTTTCGATGGAGTCGATCCGCGCCAGCACCGGTGCCTCTCCCGCGAGCCGCCGCTCGAACAGCGCGACGGCCTCGTCCGGCCCGTCGATCCGGATCAGCACGCCTTCGCTATCGTTGAGCACTTCGCCAGACAGCTCCAACTCGGTCGCGATTCGCCACACCGTTGGGCGAAAGCCCACGCCCTGCACCATCCCGCGCACTCGCAGCTCAACCGCCATTTGTCTCCTGCCTCAGCTCGGCGATAAGCTCCGACGCGAGCCGCACCGCCTCGGGAACCGCAGCCTTGACCGCGGAGTGCAAGCCGATGCCATAAGAATCCGCATCGGCCATCTGGCAGCCGACAATTCTGACCACGCCGGGGAGAAAACCGACCTCGCGCGCAAGGGTCAGGGCGCGGACCGGCAGCGCGTAATGCGTCTCGCAGAAATAGTCGCGGCGCTCGGTTTCGGACAGGTCGTCCAGAGCCGGAAGGATCGGTTCGAGCAAAGTCAGCCGGCCCGGAGCTTCGCCACGATCGACCGCGTCGAACAGGATCACCGCGTCGTAGCCGCGCATCAATTCCTGGACGAGGTGCATGCCGCCGATGCCTGTCTCAAGGCACACTATGTCGTCGGCAAGCGACCGGCGGCGGAACGCGGCGAGCGCCTCGATGCCGAAGCCGTCATCGCCTTTCAGGACATTGCCGACGCCGACGACGAGGATGGCCATCGCGCGCCCGGTCAGAAGGCGGGCAGACGCGGCTCGAACGGCAGGCCGAAACCAACCAGCAGGCGACCCCGATCGTCCCTGCGGACGGGCAGGCACGTCAGCGACGGCCCGCCGCCGAGCCGCGCGCCGCTGCGGATGTCGTAGATGCAGCCGTAGCCGTGGGGGCAGGTCCAGCTATAGTTCGAGAGGCTGCCGCCGGACATGACCGCGTCGTGGTGAGGGCACCAGGCCATCGCGGCGAAGGCGTCGCCGCGAACGTCGGCGATCAGCAGGGGTCCCTCGTCGAACTGCCAGACGACCGCTTCGCCGTCGGCGGGAGGGTGCATCAACGGGGCAGGGGTCCAGTGGGGCGGCTCCTCTGGGCGCTCCGCTGCGAACGGACGCTCGGCCCGGTCCAGCCCTCGGGGCGGCTGCTCGCCCTCCTTGGGTATGAAATCCCAGACCTTGCCGCAGCCCGGTTTTTCGGGCGGCAGCAGATCGTACATGCCCATCAGTGTCTTGATCGCGGGGTCGGTGATTACTTGCTCGAGCACGCCTCCCTTGAACAGCCGGACCAGCCGGTGCAGCGCCTCGCGATGGATGGCGTCGATCCCGTCGAGCGCCCCGAAAACCTGGCCGCGCGTGTCGGCGTCGCCGATCCGGTCGAGATCTGCGATCATCGCGCTCACCTCGGCGACCAGTGCATTCCACTCGTCGTTGGTGCGATAGCCGACCAGCGCTTGCGGCGGTTCGCCGTCCGATGTCGGCGCCGGTTCGCGTTCAGCCATGCTGGTGCGGATGGACGTGGCCGGCATGGGCGTGGCTTTCGCACGGTTCGTCGCCGTCGCAGCAGCCGTCCTGGCACTCGCCATGCCCCGGCTGCTGGAACTCGGTGAAGGTCTCGGTGAACATGCGCGCGGCCTTGCGCTTGCCGTCCAGAGTGAAATCGTAGCCGGAATCGCGACGCTGAAGATCGCCCTCTTCGACAAGCAGTTCGAACGTCTCCGCGACGCGCGAGGGGTCGGCCTGCAGGAACGGCAGGACGGCCTGCGGCGTCAGCACCGCGCCAAGGCCTTCGCCCTGGAACCAATAGCCGATCTGCAGGATTTCCTCGCGCTCCTTGAGCCGTTCGAGCGCCCGCTCGCCGGCCCCGTTCTGCGTTCGCGGCTCAGCCACCGGCCGCGATCCGGTTGCGCGTGAACGGCTCGACCTTCGCGCAGTCCGCCACCGACTTCGCTTGCGCCGCGGCGGCGGGTTGAGCGAGCGCGAGCGCGAGCGCCGTCTCCGCCAGTTCGGCGATCACCGCCTGCGGCGAAAAGTCGGGATCGTCGCCTCCGCCTTGGCTGTCGGCGATGACCATGTTTCCGAAAGTGTCGGCGGGCAAGTCCACCTCAACGCTATAGGCTTCATCCGGCCAGATGTCGAAATGAGTGCCGATGACGAGCGTGTTCTCGATATCGACGACCCCCGTCACGGCCTCGTAGACGCGTTCCTGCATCGCCTGCGCCGGGGGGCTGCCGCCCATCCACCGGAAGCTGCGAACGCGGCCCGGGACGCAACTCACCGAAGCCGCGCCGACCAGCACGATCCGGCGCGGACGGATCGCGCCCTCGTCCTGGAAGCGCTGAACGATGTGGATCGGCCCCCAGGTCATGTTCTCGACCGCGATGTTGTCGCGGCCGGCGATCCCGGACTCGAGCGCCGCCATGAGCTTGGGCCCGAGCGGATAGGGATCGACGACAGGCGAATAGCCCACGATCCCGATCAGCACTTCCGGCGATTGCACGCGCGCTTCAGACAAGGTTGCTCCGTTCTGTTTGACCGTGTCGATTCAGGCAACGCCGCACGCGCAGGTCGTCACGTCGCGGGTGACGACGCGGTCGGTGCCCTCGACCATCACATGCGTTGTGCACGGCATGCAGGGATCGAACGACCGGATCGCGCGCAGGATGTCGATGCCCTGGAAATTGTCCTCGTCAGTGAAGTTGGTCTCCAGGATCGGCGTATTCATCACCGCCTGTTCATAGGGGCCCGGCTCGCCCCAGGGTGTGCGCGGGCAGGCGTTGATCGTCGAGGGGGTCACGATCTGGTAATTGGCGAGCAGTCCGTCCTTGATTTCGCAATGGTGGGTGAGGAAGCCGCGACCCGCGCCCCAGAAGCCGACCCCGATCGAATGACCCTTCTTGGGAATCTCGAACGGCGTGGCGACTTGAGTCTCGCCGCGCTTCAGCAGATCCTGCGCGCGCACCCAATTCTCGACCGTCACCATCAGGTTGAAGCCCACCGCATAGGCGCGGGCGCGGTTGCGCTCGAACGCGTTCCAGACCGACGGGACGCGCCATTCGAGCGTCATTTCAGGCAAGTTCGCGCCCTTGGGGATGTTGAGCTTGAGGCTCGACCCGGTCGATTCGAAATAGTGGCTGTGCGGAATCTTCTGTGCGAGCGCGGAGACGTAGAGCCGCGAATAGGCGCCCGCCTCGAACACGCGCCGGTCCCAGGTCGGCGTCGTCGCCCAGGAGTAGCGCTCCTTCCAGTCGTGCTTGCCCGGCCGCGGGATGGTGGTCTTGTTCCAGGGGTGGTTGGGGCTGAGCGGATTGCCGAGCGGGTCGGTCTTGAACGGATAATCGTCCCATTTTTCGTAATAGCTGTGCTCGACGAACTCCTCGAGGCCGACATTGATATCGGTCAGGCGCGTGCTGACGAGCTTGCCGTCGATGACGATGCCGGGGGTCGACCAGCGCTTCTCGCCCCACGCGTTGCAGTTGGCGTAAGTCGCGTCATAATGGTCCTCATGGTCCCATTGGCCGTTGTCGATCATCGTCGCCGGCAGGCGGCCACAATCCTTGTAGCGCGGGTTGCATTCGTAAAAGAAATCGAAGATCTCGTCCCAGATGCCGATGCACTTCTTGGCGTAGTCGAAGAACTTCTGGATGTTGATGTAGAATTCGTTCATCGTCGATGTCGTGAGCGTCGTCGTCACGCCGCCCGGCACGATCGTCTCGGGATGCGGGTATTTGCCGCCGAGATGGACATAGGCCTCGCGCGCGACGCGGGTCATCTGCAGTGCCTCGAGGTAGAGCTTGCCGGTCAGCGGATTGAGATCGGTCATGATCGCGCCGACGGTGGCGTAGCCGTGGAGCGCAGCATGTTTCGCCGGAGCCGTGACCGCCTTTTTCCAGATTTCGGGATTGGTCTGCTTGACCAGCGATTCCGAATAATCCGGCCCGGACAGCACAAACAAATGGAGCGGGTTGTCGTAGAGATATTCGCACGACAGCAGCATGTTGCGGATGACGATGCCGAGCGGCGGCGGCTTGATGCCGAGCGCCATCTCGACCGCCAGCGCCGAGCAGGTCGAATGGACGCCGCCGCAGACGCCGCAGGCGCGCGACGAGATGAATGCGGCATCGCGCGGGTCGCGGCCGCGCAAGATCACCTCGTAGCCGCGGAACAGAGTCGCCACCGAATTGGTGGTCAGCACCTTGCCGGCCTTGAGATCGACGCTGGTATGGAAAGCGAGCGCGCCCGCCACGCGGGTTATCGGGTCGAAATCGACGTCGGCGAGCTGGCCGTTCTTGCGGGCGATATCGGCGAGCTTCTGTTCGCGCTCCTCGGGCGTCGTAACCTGGTAGGAATAGGGGTTCTTTACCCCTTCCTTGAGCGAGGCGTTGCCGTCGGCGTCGAATTCGATCGGCAAATTTTCAAAGCACATTCACTCTTCCTTCCGTGCCGCCTGCGCGGCTTTATCCCCGCCGGGCGACCTCGACGATGGCAGCGAGGTTACCGTTGGCGGCGAGCAGCGGCGGCGCCAGCGCCGAGAGGCCGTCGTTGATCGCGCCGAGCTTGCTGTTGAGCGGTGCCGTGTCGTACCTGATCCGATTCAAGCCCTTGGCGAGTTTGGCAAGGTGAACCCGGCCCTTCCTGAGCGCGAGATAGATGCCGATCAGATGGTAAGCGACGACCAGCACCACGACCAGCGCGAGTACAAGCGAGACGAGGGCGAGGATGGTGACCATGGCTTTATCCAGCGCGCCCGGCGAGCAGTGCGGCCACCGCGCCGGTCTTCGCATCGATGCCCTCGGCGACCGGCTTCATCGCCGCCGCCAATGCGATCGTCCGGTCGAGCGCGGGCACGGCGGCGGTGTGGCCAGCGACTCCGACGCCTGCCTTCAGCATGTCGGCGAGATAGGATTCGATCTTACGCGCCGCCTTCAGCGCGCGCCGCAACAAGCCGACCGCAAGCGGCACGATGATCGCGGCGATAACGGCGAGCAACGCGATCCAGATAGCGAGACCCGCGCTGGTGATGGTCATGGCCGGCTCCCATCCTGGGCTGCCATGGCGGCATAGGCTTGGCCCAGCGTGGCGTCCACTGCGGTCAGGCCGCCGGCGAGCGCGGCCAAGCCTTCGTTGATCCGCGGCGCTGCGGCCGGCAGATGCGAGGTCTCGCGCTCGATCGCCCGCAATCCGAGACGGAGCTTGGCGAGATAGGAGTCGCCACTGCCGCCGATCGCTTCGAGCACCGGATCGATCCGCATCAGCCCGACCGCCACGACCAGGAAGAAGGCCAGCACGGCGATTGCCGTAGCCAGGACAAGGATTGTGGAGGTCTCCATCAGCGTCTCCCGAGAAAGCAATCGGGGCAGCCGGGGCAAGCCTCCGCATGCACCTTGATCGCTTCGGCACTGGTGGCGATGGCGCCCGCGCGTTTCAGGATCGCTTCGACGCCATCGGCGATCTCGTTGGCCTTGGCGATATGGATGGTGTTGTTGGCGACACGCTGCCCTCCCTCCCAGACGTCCGCCACGCCGACCTTGATGCCCGCAGCGGTCGTGGCGACAAGATGCAGCAGCAGCCAGACGACCGCCGAAACGACAACCAGAACGACGATCGCCAGGATCCAGCTCGCCGCCGGATCGGCCCCATTGAGAAGGTCAGCCACCATCTTTTTTCTCCGTACGTCTCACGCCGCGTCCTTCTCCCGCGCGCCGCTGACCGCATCGACGATCGCTGCGGCATTGTCATCGATCGCCTTGGCGCCGCCCAGCAGGGCGAGCGCGACGGCGTAGGTATCGCGCAACGCCCAGATCCCGCGCGTATTCTCGTCGATCTCGCCGACCAGTGCAGAGGCGGCGCGGGCGAGGCTGCGGATGCGCCGCGCCTCGACGAGAATGCCGATCAGCAATGCCGCGACCAGGACCGTGACGACCAGCCCGGCGATGAAACCGATCAACCAGAGCGACATGCTTTGTCTCTTTTTTCGCGCATCATTCGGCTGCCTCCGCCAACCGCTTGGCAACTTCCGCCGAGGGCGCCGGCGCGCCCGGCCGGGGCTCGGACCCCTCCCAGGTTGGACGGGTCCGGACATAGCGGTGCGACGGGTCCTGCAGCGCCTTCTGGCGCGCCGATCCGGGCCTGAACTCGGTCCCCATCCGCTTCAGCCGCTCGTAGAAATACTCGACCGCCCGCGCCGCCACGGTCGGTTCGCCGTCGACCTTGGCCCAGCCGCTCGGCACCCTTTCGGTCTTGTGCCAGCGATTGGTGCGGTTGCGCGAATCCTGGGTGAACTTGCGGAGATAGGAAATAAACGTGCCGCCGGTGCGGCTGACGGTCGTGGACAGCAGCGAGCCGGGCGGCTTCTTGTAGAAGGGCGCGAAGGCGTCGGGGAAGCCCGGCATCGTGCAGCCGATGCAGATGCCGCCGGTGTTCATGCAGCCGCCGGCGTGGCCCTGCGCCCCGCGCGAGACGATGTTGCACTGGACCACCGGCCCCCAGCAGCCGAGCTCGACGAGGCACCCCTTCTTGCCATATTCCTGGTCGAACTTGCCTTCCTCATAGCTGCCGCCGCGCACGCAGACGCGATGGACGGTCTCCTTGAACTGCCACGCCGGGCGGCCGAGCTCGTCGAACTCGGGCAGCGGCCCGACGCCGGTGAGGAACATCAGCACCGCGGCGATCGTCTCGGTCATATTGTCGCCGACCGGCGCGCAACCGGGAATGTTGATCGGCGGCAGGCCCAATGTGCTGAGATAATCCTTGCCGAGCAAATCCATCACCGACATCGACCCGGTGACGTTGCCCGCCGCGGCCGGAATGCCGCCCCAGGTGGCGCAGGTGCCGACCGCGATCACCGCGGCTGCGCCGGGGGCGAGATCGCGCAGCCAATGCGCGGTCGGGCTGGGCGCAGCGTCGCCGCCGCCACCGGTGCCCATCGCCGACCAATAGCCGCCGAACGCCCCGGCGATGCTCTCGTCGGCGACCGAGCCCTCGTAAATCACCACATAGGGCGCGCCGAGCTTTCCAGCCTTGGCGAGATGATGCGCCTTCATGAACTCCTTGCCGACCGCGACCGACAAAACCGGATGGTGGAGGATGACCTTGGGCAGGCCGGGAATGCCGCCGGTCAGCAATTGCTCGACGGTCGGATGCTGGGCACCGAGGATCGAGATCGAGCAGCCGTCGCAGCTCATGCCCGCGAGCCAGAAGGCGTGCACCTCGGTTACCGGACCCTGGTCGAGCGCGAACCGCGGGATGCTGCCGCTGCCGTTGATAACCTCTGGCGTGCCGGTCATTGGTCGGTGCCGTCCTTTGCGATGCAGCCGCGGGAGCCGCCGATCAGGACAAGACGGGCTCGTGGCATCTCTTGAACTTCAGCTTCTAGCGCCTTGCCCCTAGGGCAAGGTCAAGCGATATCGCCGGCGCGGGCTCGGTCCGTTTCGTTGGCGCGGCACGCTGTGCTATGGGCGGGATCAATCATTGCTTCCCGGTCATGGAATCGGTGGCTTCGCCTCGCTGAACTGGAATCAGACATGTCAAAGCCTCTTTCCAGCCCTGCGAGCCGCTCCGTGATGCCGGCCATTCTCCGGGCGGGCCTGTTCCTCATCGCCTTCAGCCTGGCGCTCTACATCCCATTCAAATATGCGACCCAGCTGCACGCCATCACGGGACTCTACGCCTTCCTGTTCCCGCTTTCCGGCTTGCTCGCGCTCGCGGGCATGGTGCTCTCGGTCAAGCCACAAGCCGCCTGCGACTGTTCGGGAACGATCCGCACGGGCGGCGGCGTTCTTGCCGGGCTATGGATGGCCACGGGTCTCATGTGCATTCCCAGCCTCACGGAGACCGTTCGCGTCATGCCTTTGGGCGGCGCTTTCGCGATGTTTCACATGCTGACGCAGCATGTGGTGCTGCCGATGGCCATTCTTGCTTTCGCATTCTCGCCGGGCCGGACGGCGCGTATCTTCGGCGCTTCGAGCCCCAGTGCGCTTCGCGGCTCGGAAGCGATCAACTGACGCTGCGCGAAGATCGGGCAATGTCGCCCCTGCATCGGCAGTCCTGGTTCAACGCGCGGCAGATGCAGTCGCCGGGCGCGTCTCTGGGCGTCTCCATCAACGCGAGGTAGCGCGCCTCGAGCTCGTCCATATGGCCCTGCCGGACAGCGATCTCCTCTGCCAATTGACGAATGCGTTCGCTGAGCAATCCCGCCAGCTCACGGCGAAAGTCGGCGTGCTCGGAACCGGAGCCGTTAACCATGTCGGCGATCACCGCGAGCGACAGCCCCATGCTGCGCAGCCCGACGACCAGCCGCGTGCGCCGCACGGCGGCATCTCCGTAAAAGCGATAGCCGTTCGCCGCCCGCGCCGCGGCCGGGATAAGGCCGCGCTGCTCATACAAGCGGAGCGTCTTCGGCGTCACGCGCAGGCTCGCCGCAAGCTCGCCGATCATCATGGGCGCATCAGCGGGCGGGCGACAGAGCCGGGTTCGCGCGGACCGGTCCATCGGGCTGCGATCCCGCCAGACCATCGATCGCATCGGCGATTTCGCGGATGGCCGTCGCAGCTGCGCCGTCGGGCGCGAAATCGAACGGCGACTTCGCCTGGCGCTCCGCTTCCATCAGCGCTTCGTCGAGCGGCACGGCGCCGATGATGGCCATTTTGTGCTGCGCGCAGAAGGCTTCGATTGCATGTCGGTCCTCGTCGTTGCGGATCTTGTTAGCGACGACACGGATGAACGGAATCTCAAGCTCCGCGCAGAGCTCGTGGGTGCGCATCGCCGCCTCGAGCGAACGATAATAGGGCTCGGCGACAATCAGCATCAGGTCGACGTTGCGCGCGGTGCCGCGCTTGAGATGCTCAAGCCCCGCTTCCATGTCGGTGATCGTGTGCTCGCCGAAGTTGGTGAGCTCGGCGATGAGGCCGCGCACCGCCCGGTGCGAGGCGCACATGCAGCCGGTGCCGGCGGACCCTTGAGCGGGCTTGCCCATGACGATGAGGTCGACATTCTCGGCCGCCTTGTGGCCATAGCGCGCCATGATCTCGTCACTGGGATAGATCGGTCTGAGAATCGTTTCGCCGTCCTGCTCGACGCGCTGCATGAGGTTGCCGGGAATGTAGGTGATGCGGTCGGCGTCGTCGCGGCTCATACCGATGGTAAGCGCTAAGTTGGGGTTGGGGTCGCCGTCGATGGCGAGGATATGCTGGTCGCGGCCGGCGAAGATGCGCGCGAGCACGCCCGCGATCGTGGTCTTGCCGGATCCGCCTTTGCCGACCGTCGCGATCTTCATTCACTTCTCCCATGCTTCCTTGGCCGGGCCTGCGGCGGCGGGGTGGTGCAAATCAGTTTCGCACAGTTTCGATTCCGGTGATAGCGAGCTCCTATCAATCGCTCGCGGGCGGAAAGATCCTCTGCTGCGTCCGATGCCGTAGAACGCGCCGCCTCAGGCGGCGCGTTCCCTGCCATCCTGTCGGAGCCGGCAACAGACTGCCCATTCTGGCGTTGACGACTGCCATGAGCGGTCGTGCGCGCAAAGATACGTCATCAACGGTTGCCGATCGATCGGTCCACTCGAGCGGTCAGTTCGAGGTGTGGCAGCGGCGAATATCCACCGCCTTCGCGCTGATCGGGCCGGCAGTTCTAGCTGCTGCGCTCACGACATGGTCCCGGCCCGCTGGGGCGCATGTGAAATGGTTCGCTCCATACGAAGTTGGCGTCGCTCCCCGGCCAATCGGCGAGACGCTGACCGATCCATGGTTCTGCTTCGCCATCGCGCTGGTTCTCGGGTTTTTCGTCGTCACCTGCGCAGTCGAGGGTACCAAGGTCGGGCAATCCTTGATCGCCGGAATCGACCGGGTCACCGGCCCGATCTGGCGTCGCGCCGACGATTTCGTGCGCGCGATGGTCGCGGCTTTCTTCGTCGCTATCTTCGCGGTCGGCGGGGTCTACCTTACCCCCGAACTCGTGACTCGGTCCGAGTGGGTGGCCTGGGCGCAACTGCTCATCGCCGCCGGCATCTTGTCTCGCAAGACGGCGCCCGTCTCGGCGGCCGGCATTGTCGCGCTGTGTCTCATCGCGTTGCGCGACTACGACTTGTTCCACCTCCTCGACTATCTTCCGCTGGTCATCGGTGTGGCTGCCTATCTCGTGCTGGAGTCTTCCAGCAACCCGGATTGGCGCAAGCACCGCTTCAAGATTCTGCGCTGGACAGTGGCGATCGCGCTGATGTGGTCGTCGCTCGAGAAATTCGCTTATCCGGACTGGTTTTACCCGCTCATAGAGGAGGAGCCGGCGATCACCTTCGGCATGCCGCGGGACGTATACATAACCATGGCGGGCGTAACGGAGTTCACGCTCGGCTTCGGGCTGATCTGGACCCCGCTCGTTTGGCGCCTTTCGGCGATCGCGTTGGTAGCAGTGTTGAACGTCGCCGTCTTCTGGTTCGGGCGGATCGAATTTGTGGGCCACATGCTGACCGTGGCCGCCCTCGTCACGATCGCCGCCGACCGTGAGCAAACGGTTCACTTCCTCCCGGCGCTCAAGCGCCCGCTCGCAGGCGTACCAGTCGGGATCGCATCGGCTCTAATGATCTTCGGCGCAGGCTATTGGGGCCTGCATGCGGCCATATATGGGCCGGAGGGCCGGGTTGTTTCCAACGGTGAGATGGCGAGCCAATCTGAACCTCGGCCGACTCGTCCGTAGCGCTCGATCAGCTATGCATGATCGCCTTAGGCCGGCTGAGCGTCCGCCATGTCGAACGTCTCCGCTGGCCGCTGTTCGGCGATCTTGGTGTTGCCGCGGAGAAGGATCAGCCCGCACGCCACAATGAAAGCAACGAACGCTGCGGCGAGGGGAAGGAACTCGCCCGGTGCGGGCAACCCCGCCTGCACGACCGAAGAGGCAGCATCGACAATCTCGCCCGCGGGCGGGGTGCCTCCCGGAAGCGCCATGTCTTCGCAGACCTGCAACAGCTGGGACATCACCCGGGCTGCGATCAGGTCGGTCAGGTCTGTCATTTGTCAGCTCCTTTGGGCGACTCATAGCAGCTTCGCACGGTGCAAAAAAGGCTTGGGCCTATACGGTTAAAACGGCCGACCGCCGGCCGTCGTTTCGCCCGTTTCGCCGGCGCTGGGTTCCGCGCCGGCCGGGGCCTTCCCTCGCGACGCGCATCGGGTAGAAGGGGGTAAGCACAGGGAGCTACACATGGAGAGAATCACGGCCTGGCTCTGGCTGGCTCTGGCGGGGGCGGCGCTGCAGCTGTCGTCGCTTACCACCGACTTCTTCATGCATGGTGGCGAAGCGCAGAGCGCCTGGATGGGCCTGCCGACGACCTCCGAACTGATCCTCCTGTCCGCCGTCGTCGCGATCGTCATGATCGGCCTGACCGCAGCGGCGCGCAGCCCGTGGAGCGGACCGGCCACCGGCCGCATCGCTGGCGCAATCGGACTGCTCGCGACATTGCAGCTCGCCTACCGGCTGATCGCCCCGCCGTTCGGCGCGGAGGTGCCAAGCCACGTCACCCTCTTGAGCAGCTCCTGCATGTATTGGTGCCTGCCCTCGCAGGCCGAAGCGGCTCAGCCGCTGCCCGGAGTGTGGATCGCCCTGGCCGGCTGCGCCGCGGTCGCGCTCGGCGGATTTCTGCACGCGACAACGCGGGCGGCCAAGGCGACTCCGGCCCTTCCGTGGACTGCGACCATCCAAGCCGGCGCGACGCCTTGGCTCAACCTCGCCGCGCTCGGCGCCGTCGGCCAGCTTTTCTTCGGCTTCACCTTTTTCACCTTTTTCAGAACTTTCGGCCGACGGGGTGAGACGACGTGGAGCGGCTGGCTGCCGATGCCGCACACCGCGAGCTGGGTGTTCGCGATCAGCGGCGCAATCCTGTTGCTGGTGTGGGCGGCCGCGCGGCGGCGGGCGCCGCTCAGCCCCTCCGACCTCGGTGCCCTGATCGCGGTTCTCGCTTTCACGTCGAGCGCGCGCATCGGTTTTCGCATCGTCGATTCGCCGTTCGGGCCGACGAGCCAGGTCGAAATTGGGCCGGCCGCCTATCTGGCGCTGCTTGCAGGGCTGCTCGCCGTGCTGGCCGGGGTTATTCAGGCGACGAGCTTCCGGGGGCAACGCGCAGGCGGCGCCGCGGGGCGCAGCTGACGGAACCGGGCACCGCGCGGTCGGTTCCGAAACCATGGCCCGAAGCGAGCTTTGATGATCGAACCACGCATCTGGATCCCCTATTGCGGCGCAACGCCGGTTCCGGGCGATCTGATGGCTCGGTGAAACTTCGATCCGGTGCTCATCGCGCATGACCATCATCGATGGTCAGGCACCCTGCGGCGCTGATTTTCGGGCGAGTTTTTCGGGCGATCAGCGCGACCTCTCGCGCCATCGCTCATGTATGCGATGCCGATCAACAATTCTGACCACCAGCTATCACCTGGAGCTTGAGGCAGTCCAAGGGGTATCTGTTTATCCGCTTCGTCCGACCCAGCTTGGATGAACTTGCTCACCGACGTCGTTCCGTCTATGTTCAGTACTACCTTGCGTAGTGCTCAGCGGACGCAGGTGAAAGAACAAATGGTGCCCAGGAGAGGACTCGAACCTCCACGCCCTTGCGAGCGCCAGCACCTGAAGCTGGTGCGTCTACCAATTCCGCCACCTGGGCACAGAGAGCAATCAACTCGGTAGGCGGCGCGATTAGCGGGCCGCGCCAGCGCTTGTCAACGAACATGCGAGCGGGCAAGGGAGGCGCGGCTTTTCAG
>Ga0136611_10002025_pt1 | contig 14089 bp, 12 predicted proteins | sample AntDrymUQ2232306_2_FD_106645 | JGI IMG/M metagenome (GOLD analysis project Ga0136611, IMG submission 106645) | Polar desert sand microbial communities from Dry Valleys, Antarctica - metaG UQ223 (23.06) | ecosystem: Environmental > Terrestrial > Soil > Desert | place: Antarctica: Dry Valley...
CGCAGCCCGCACCGGGAACCTACGGCATCAGCCACACGCGCTGGGCCACTCACGGCGGAGCAACGGACACGAACGCCCATCCGCACCTGAGTACCTGCGGGAGCATCGCCGTCGTCCACAACGCCGTCATCGAGAACTACCAGACGCTGAAGCACCAGCTCCAAGCCGACGGTGTGAAGTTCGTTTCCGAAACCGACACCGAAGTGCTCGCGCACCTCATCGCCCATTACTACGAGGGCGACTTGCTCCAAGCCGTGCGGGCGACCGTCGAACTCGTGAAGGGGACCTACGGACTCGCAGTGATGTGCCGGCAAGAGCCGGGCGTGCTCGTCGGTGCCCGGCTCGGCAGCCCGCTCGTCATCGGGTTGGGTGAAGACGGAAACTATCTGGCTTCCGATGCCAACGCCCTCTCGGGCTACGCCGACAAAGTGGTCTACCTGAACGACCGGCAGATCTGCCAGCTCGACGGCGAGAGCTGGGTCATCCGCAACATGGACTTCGACACCGTCGATGTGCCGGTCGAAGACATCCGCCACTACCTGGGCGACTTCGAGGCCGAGAAGGGGGACTTCGCCCACTTCATGCTGAAGGAGATCTACGAGCAGCCCGAGACCATCGCCAACGCCATGCGCGGCCGCTTGGACGACGCCAGCGCCACGGCCCACTTCGGCGGCTTGAACCTCTCGCCGCAGCAGCTCCGCAGCACCGAGCGGATCATCATGACGGCCTGCGGCACGAGCTACCACGCGGGCCTCGTCGGCGAGTACCTCTTCGAAGAACTGGCGCGGATGCCGGTGGAGGTCGAGTACGCCAGCGAGCTGCGCTATCGCAACCCGCCGATGGACCAGAAGACCGTCGTGCTCTGCCTGACGCAGTCCGGGGAAACCGCCGACACCCTCGCGGCACTCAAAGAAGCGAAGCGGATGGGCCACCCGACGCTGGCGGTCTGCAACGTCGTGGGCAGCAGCATCGCCCGCGAAGCGGACGGCGGCGTCTACCTGCACGCGGGGCCGGAGATCGGCGTGGCGAGCACGAAGGCCTTCACGAGCCAGGCGACGGTGCTGGCGATGCTCGCCCTGTTCTACGGGCGGATGCGGCACCTTTCGGCGATGCAGGGGCAGAAGATCATCGGGGAGTTGCGGGCGCTCCCCGACATCGTCCGCCGGACCCTACAGTGTCACGAGAAGGTGAAGGAGATCGCCAACCGCTACGCGGACATGCACAACTGCCTTTACCTCGGCCGGCAGTACCTCTACCCGGCGGCCCTCGAAGGGGCGCTGAAGCTCAAGGAGATCAGCTACATCCACGCGGAAGGTTACCCCGCCGCAGAGATGAAGCACGGTCCCATCGCGCTCGTGGACGCCGACACGCCGAGCGTCTTTCTCGTGCCGCGCGGGAACGTCTTCGACAAGGTGATGTCGAACATGCAAGAGATCAAAGCGCGGGGCGGGCCGGTGATCGCGGTCTGCAGCGAGGGGGATCGCGAAGTCGCCGCGGTCGCGGACGATGTCATCACGGTGCCGGACGTGCCGGACTACCTGCAGCCGATCGTCTGCAGCATCCCTCTGCAACTCTTCGCCTACGAGGTGGCCGTGCTGCGCGGCTGCGACGTGGACAAGCCCCGGAATCTGGCGAAGAGCGTCACCGTGGAGTAATCTGTTCGCATGGACGAGGGCACCGACCACGATCAGTTGTTCAAAGAAGTGATCCGGGAGTTCTTCCCGGACTTCATGTCACTTTTCTTCCCGGAGCAGGCCGCGCGCTACGACCTCATGAAAGTGGCGTGGCTCGACAAGGAGCTGTTCGCCAATCCGCCCGACGGCCCGCGCCACCTGCTCGATCTCGTCGCCGAATTGACGCGGCTCGACGGCGGTCCGACCGACACGGCTTTGGCCCACATCCACATCGAAATCGAATCGGCCGAGTCCGTCACGGACATCGAACGCCGGCTGCCGGATTACTACTTCTACCTGCGACGCACGACAGGGAAGCCCGTGTTTCCGGTGGTCGTGTTCTTGAAGGTCGGGCTCGATGGCATGGGGACACGCGAGATCACCGACCGATTCGACGGCGAACCGACGATGGTGCTGCGCTACCGTTACGTCGGCCTCCCCGGTCTCCCGGCCGCGGATTACCTCAGGGGAACGAACTGGCTCGGTGTGGCGCTGTCGGCGCTGATGAAAGCCCCGAAGGAACAGCGGATCCCCTTCGGCACCGAAGCGATGCGGCGATTGGGAGTGGCTCCGATTCCGGATGGCAAGAAATCCCTCTTGGGCGATTGCGTCGAGACGTACATCGACATTCCCGAGGAGGAATCGAGGAAGTTCCAAGATATACTGGAAGCAAACGCCACGGGGAGGGTTCCGGCCATGCACAAGACCCGAGTCCAGATCGCCCGCGAGGAGGGCATTGAGGAAGGCATCGGGAAGGGCATCGAGAGGGGCATCGAGCAGGGATTCGAAGCGGGGCGGCTGCAGGGGCAGCGGGCCGCGATCACAGAACTGCTCGAAGCGCGGTTCGGAACCGTCCCCGCCGAATTGGCCGCTTGGCTGGCGTCCATCTCGGAGCCGACCGAACTCCGACGCATTCTAATCGCCGCCGGCACGTCCGCTTCGCTCGGCGTATTCCGCGCGACTGTCGGCGGGTGATCGCATGCCGAAACTCGTCTGTCGCCAGTGCAAGTATTCGACCGTCGTCTCGGACAAGACGGCCCGCTTCGGGATGATGTGTCCCGAGTGCCACTTGGGCAATCTCAAGCCTTTGCAGGTTCGCCGGACGAAACGGGGAGATGGCGACATCGCGATCCGCCCGGGCGCCATCCGAGCTCTGATCGGAGGCGTACTGCTGATCCTCGTGGGGGCGGCGCTGTTCGCGTGGGGCGCGATGAATTGGAAAGTCGCCGGCCGACTCGGGGCCCGGATGACCGCATGGGGGGCGGTATTGATCGTCACCGGGTTGATCAGCTGCGCCGCAGGCGCGGTCGGCATCATCGGAGATATATTCGGCTGATCCCGCTCATTCCGTCGCCAGCAGACGCTCGATGTCCATTTCCATCGCGGCCGGCTTGGTCGCGGTGCCGATCCGCTTCACGACGTTTCCGGCCCGATCCAGGAGGAACTTGGCGAAGTTCCACTTAATCGCCTTCGTCCCGAGCGTCCCGCGCTTCTCGGTTTTCAAATATTTGTAGAGGGGGGCCGTCTCCGAGCCGTTCACGTCGATCTTCGCGAACACGGGGAACGTCACGCCGAAATTGACGGAGCAGAACTGCTGAATGGCGGCATCTTCGCCCGGCTCCTGCCCCAAAAACTGATTGCAGGGGAAACCGAGCACAGTCAGGCCGCGATCCTTGTACTTCCGGTAGAGTGCCTCCAACCCCGCATACTGTTTCGTGAACCCGCACTTGCTGGCGACGTTGACGATCAAGAGCACCCGCCCCCGGTACTCGGCGAGCGTTGTCTCCGAGCCATCGGCTTTGCGGACCGGAATGTCGTAGAGCACCGCAGTTGGCCCCTCTGCAATTCCGCACTCCGAATTCCGCACTCCGAATTACTCCTTCTGCCGTTTCAAGTACTTGCCGTCTTCCGTCTGGATCACGATCAGTTCGCCTTCCGCGATGAACGAAGGCACCATCACCTTCAAACCCGTTTCCAGCGTCGCGGACTTCTGCTGCGCGGCGGCCGTGGCCCCTTTGATGCCCGGTTCTGTCTCCGTCACGCGGAGCGTCACCGTCTGAGGGAGGTCCATCCCGAGCGCGCGGCCGTCGTAAAAGGTGATCGTCACCGAGTCGTTCTCGCGGAGGTAGGGCATCTGCTTGCCGACCATGTCGGCGTTGAGCGTGACCTGCTCGAACGTTTCGGCGTCCATAAAGACGAAGTCGTCGCCGTCCTTGTACGAGTAGGTGCAGGGGCGCGTGTCGAGGTAGACCACATCGACCTTATCGTCCGGGTGGACGCGCTCGTCCACGATGCTGCCGGTCTTGAGGTTCTTGAGCTTCAGGTAGAGGATGGCGCGCCAATTCCCCGGCGTGTTGAGGTCGCGGTCGAGGCAGTACATGAGCTGGCCGTTCATGTTCAGCACCATGCCCCGCCGCACGTCGATCAGCTTCGTCGATGCCATCGCTGCCCCTCCCGAGTGGTCTGGATTCAATTCCGTCGGTACTCGCTAACCTAGCGAACGCGCTCTGTCGGGAGAACCCCCATATTCCCCGCTGGCCGCCCTTCCCGCTTCGCGTACAGTTGCGGAGACACCATTGCCCCACCCGGAGTTCGCGATGCGTCCGCTGTTCTGCCTTTTCACCGTCGCGCTCGCCGCCGGAGCCGCGTTCGCCGACGGCCCCGGCGACAACAAAGTCGAGAATGTCCGCCCCGTTCCGCCGCCGGGCGTCAAGTTGACCGACGACCTGCGCGACGAACTCAAAGCCGGGTTGGCCGACCTCCAGGGGATCATCAAAGAGATCGGCAAGCACGACCTGCTTCCCGACGTGCTCATCTACGAGAAGTCCGTGCGCTGGGCGCTCGATTACGACGAAGTCTTCGATGCGAAAGCCGCCGCGGTGAAGAGCGTGCTCAAGACCGGCCTCGAACGCGCGAAGGCTATGAAGGACGGCAAGACGCCGTGGACGACCGCGACCGGCCTCGTGGTGCGCGGGTACAAATCGAAGATCGACGGCAGCGTGCAACCCTACGGCTTGGTGATTCCGAAGGAATACGACTTCGCCGCGAAGACTTTGCACCGCCTCGATTTCTGGTGGCACGGGCGCTTCGAAAACGTCGGCGAAGCGGGCTTCATCGACTCCCGCTCGAAGAGCGCGGGCGAGTTCACGCCGAAGGGGGCAATCGTACTGCACCCCTATGGTCGCTTCAGCAACGCGAACAAGTTCGCCGGGGAGATCGACTCCTTCGAATGTTTGGATGACGTCAAGAAGCACTACCGCATCGACGACAAGCGCATCGTCGCGCGCGGCTTCAGCATGGGCGGCGCCGCCTGCTGGCAGTACGCCGTCCACTACCCGACGCTCTTCTGCGCCGCCGCACCGGGGGCCGGGTTCAGCGAGACGCCGGAGTTCCTCAAGGTCTTCCAGAACGAGAAGGTCGAACCGACGTGGTACGAGAAGAAGCTCTGGGGCATGTACAACTGCACCGACGTCGCACAGAACATCTTCAACATCCCGACGGTCGCTTACAGCGGCGAGAAGGACAGCCAGAAGCAGGCCGCCGACGTGATGGAGCGCGAGATGAAGAAGCTCGGGATGGAGTTGACGCACATCATCGGTCCGGGGGCCGGGCACAATTACGAGAAGGCCGCGAAGGAGGAGGTCAACAAGCGCATCGATACGATCGCGGAGAAGGGCTTGCCGAGCGAGCGGAAGGAGATCAAGTTCGTGACGTACACGCTGCGGTACAACGTGTGTGGATGGATCAAAGTCGAAGGAATGCAGAAGCACTGGCAGAAAGCAACGGTGACAGCGACTGAGAAAGACGGCAAAATCACAATTCAGACCGAGGGCGTGACGGATTTGTTCCTGCTTCCGCAGGATAACAAATTCGTGGTGTCAATCGACGGCCGGGAGCCTCATGCCGAGGTAACGCCGCATCTGACATGGATGTACGGAACTCGCTACCGCAAGGTTGGGGACAAGTGGGAAGAGGGTGTCCACAACCATAATCTCGCCAAGACCCACGGCCTCCAAGGTCCCATCGACGATGCCTTCATGGATTCCTTCCTCATGGTCTCCCCCACCGGGACGCCGATGAACGAGGCCATCGGCAAGTGGACGACCCAAGAAATGAAGCACGCGACCGAGCACTGGCGCAAGCAGTTCCGCGGCGATGCGCCGATCAAGGCCGACAAGGACGTGACCGAGGACGACATCAGGAACAACAACCTCATCCTCTGGGGCGACCCGAAGAGCAACGCGATCCTCGCGAAGGTCGCCGACAAGTTGCCGCTCGCGGAATTCACTGACAAGACGGTGACACTGAGCATCTATCCGAATCCGCTGAACCCGAAAAAGTACGTCGTGCTGAACTCGGGCTTCACCTACCGCGAGTACGACTACCTCAACAACGCCCGGCAGGTGCCGAAGCTGCCGGACTATGCGATCGTCGATGTGAGCACCCCAGCGAACAGCCGGTATCCCGGCAAGGTCGTGCGGGCCGGGTTCTTCGACGAGCAATGGAAGCTGCAGAAGGATGATGGGAAGGGGAAGTAGACGGGTGAGCGGCACGGCGTAAGCGTGCCGTGATTTTGCAACTCGAACACGGCACGCTTACGCCGCGCCGCTCGCCTTCGGAGGATAGCATCATGGCGGAAGAAACCACGCCCGAACTGCGGCAGGCGCGCATGAAGGAATTCATGAGCCTGCTTCCTCTGACGATCGAACTCGCCGGGTTGCCGAAGGCGCAACTCGGCACGATCTTCAGCGAGGGGCAAATGGAAGTGCGCGTGTTGAACATCCGCAGCGCGTTCAAGCTGGCCCGGACGCTCGTGAAGGAAATCGGCGATGGATGAGGAAGGAAGATTTTCACCACAGAGTCACAGAGGGCACAGAAAAGAAAGACGGAGAGAAACCTCAAGAGGGTGGGGCGAACAGCGAGCATGGGCCACCCTCTATATCTCTTCCTCGTTCTGACTCTGTGGTGAAAAATCTTATCCCCTGACCGCGATCGCCGTCGCGGTGGCGAAGAGCCGGCAGTAGCTGAAGCTGAGGTAGACCGTGCCGACGCCGCGGAGCTCCATGCGGTCGCGGGTCGGGCCGGTGATCACGGCCCTCGGTTCGATGGCGGTCTCGCACAGGATTTCAACGTCGCGCCAGTCCATGCCGCGCTTCCACTTCAGCCCGAGCGCGCGGAAGGTGGCCTCCTTCGCGGCCCAGATGGCGGCGTAGTATTCCGTGCTGTGGCTGCGATCCCGGCAATACCGCGCCTCGGCCTCCGTGTAGACTTCCTGAACGAACTTCTCGGCGTGCGCCTCGATGAGCCGCTTCACGCGGGCGCACTCCATGATGTGCGTCCCGATTCCCGCGATCTCCATCGGCCCCTCGTTCCCGTCGGAAATGCCTGCGGACTTGTCCGTCCCGATAAAATTCCCGATGCCATTGTGCCACACGCCGCGACGGGTACCAAGTGGCTCCCGCCGGAAGGATTCCCGATGACCGAACCGGATCTGCTCGCCGACCTCACGCCGAACCAGCGCCTCGCCGTGCAGCACGGCCCCGGCCCGCTTCTGATCCTCGCGGGCGCCGGCTCCGGGAAGACGCGCGTCATCACGCGCCGCGTGGGGTATCTGCTCCAGAGCGGCGTGAAGGCGTGGAACATCCTCGCGATCACGTTCACGAACAAAGCGGCCGGGGAGATGCGAAGCCGCGTCGATGCGATCAGCCCCGGCAACCGCGTCCTCGTCAGCACCTTCCACAGCCTTGGCGCTCGGCTGCTGCGGCAGTACGCCGACCGGCTGAACCTCGACAAGAACTTCACGATCTACGACACCGACGACCGCAACAAGCTCGTGAAGGACGCCCTCGAACGCAGCGGCATCGACAACGTGAAGTTCACCCCGGAGCGGCTCGGCGGGGCCATCAGCAAGGCCAAGAACGCCCTCCTGACGCCGAAGCAGTTCGATCTGACGGCCGCCGACTTCTTCAGCCAGACCGTCTCGAAAGTCTACGCGATCTACGAGAAGCGGCTGCGCGACGCCAACGCGATGGACTTCGACGACCTGCTCTACCTCCCCGCGCTCGCGCTCAAGTTCAACGAGGAACTCCGCGCCGAACTCGACGCCCGCTTCAAGTACGTCCTCATCGACGAGTACCAGGACACGAACCAGGCCCAGTACGAGTTCGCCCGCCGGCTGAACATGCACCACCCGAACCTCTGCGTCGTCGGCGATCCGGATCAGAACGTCTACCGCTGGCGCGGCGCCGACCTGCGCAACATCATGGACTTCGAGCGCGACTTCCCCGGCGCGAAGGTCATCACGCTCGAACAGAATTTCCGCAGCACGAAGAGCGTGATCGCCGCCGCGAACAGCCTCATCAAGCACAACCGGCAGCGCAAGGACAAGACGCTGACGACCGAGAACGGCGAAGGCGCACCCGTGAAGGTGCTGCGCTTCGACAACGGCCTCGACGAGGCCGAGGGGGTCGTGCTCGCCATCAAGGAGACGGTACGGAGCGGTCGCTTCCGCTATCGCGATCACGCCATTTTCCTCCGCATCAACGCCCTCACGCGCTCGCTCGAATCGGCGTTCGTGAAGCACGGCGTGCCGTTCCAGATCGTGAAGGGCCTCGCGTTCTTCGACCGCAAAGAAAACCGCGACGTGCTCGCCTACCTCCGGCTGCTCGTCAATCCGGCCGACCCCATCGCATTCCTGCGCATCGTCAACGAACCGGCCCGCGGCATCGGCAAAGTCTCCCTCGACAAGCTCGTCGCCTTCGCGACTGACAACGAACTGACATTGACGGCCGCATGCGGGCAGGTGCATCGCATCTCGGAGATCCGCGGCAAGGCTGCGACGGGGCTGAAGGACTTCTTCCGCCTCATGACGGAACTCCGGGCGAAGCAGGACTTGCCGCTGCACGAACTCATCGGCCAGGTGCTCGACCTCTCGGGCTACCGCAAGATGCTGCGCGAATCGAACGACGAAGACGACGCCGACCGCCTGGCGAACATCGAAGAACTCGTCACGGCCGCGCGGCAGTTCTACGAACTCGATCCGAGCCGCACACTCGGCGACTTCCTCGAGCAGATCACGCTCGCCAGCGACGTCGATGCGTGGGACGAGAAGTCCGACTGCGTGAGCGTGATGACGCTGCACGCCGCGAAGGGGCTGGAGTTCCCGGCCGTCTATCTGATGGCCGTCGAGCAGGGGATTTTGCCGCACAGCCGGAGCATCGAGAGCGGCAAGGACGACGACCTCGAAGAGGAGCGCCGGCTCTGCTTCGTCGGGATGACGCGGGCCATGCAGGAACTATCGCTGACGCACGCGCGGATGCGCGAGTTCCGAGGGCAGGTGACCTACGCCGTGCCGAGCATGTTCCTCGACGAACTGCCGCGCGACGTGCAGACGCTCGATCCCTCCGGCGGACGCAATCAGGCCCGCAGCGCCATCGACGAGTGGCGCTCCGGCGTCGGCCCCGCCGCGAGCCGCGCGGGCTACGGGACGCGCCCCATCGCCCCGACCGCCGTGACGGCCCCCGCCGGGGATTCGGCATTCGCCGTCGGCGGCGTGGTGCAGCACGAGGAATACGGCATCGGCCAGATCACCGACCTGAGCGGGTTCGGCGCCCTGCGGCGGATCAAGATCCGCTTCCCCGCCGCCGGGGAGAAGACGTTCGTCGCCGATAAGGTGAAGCTGAAAATCGTGCAGCGGAAGTGAGCGCGAAGAGCTTTCACCACGGGCCCGCTCGGCGCGTTCGCAGCGCAACCACATCGGCCTCGCCCTGCGGACGCCCGTCCGGCACGAGTGGGATCGGTTTCGCTCCGGATCACCTGATTCGGAACCAAAGGCCGCGTCGTCCGCGTCGCGATCCGAGCCTACCAGTCCGATCCGAAATACAATCTCCAGCAGATGACAACTGCGTAAGGCCTGACAGAGACGCGGAGAAAGGCGAGGAACAGAAATGGCCGGATGAACTTCTTTGCTTCTCTGCGTCTCGGTGCCTCTGCGGTTAATCTTCGGATCCGAACATGTCGTCACTCATCGAACCCCGCACACTTCAGGGTTTCCGCGATTACCCGCCGGCGCTGATGATCCCGCGCGAGCGCGTCCTTCAGACCGCTCGCGCCGTCTACCGAAGCTACGGCTACGCCCCCATCGACACACCGACGCTCGAATTCGCCGAGGTTCTCTTGGGTAAGGGCGGCGGCGAGAACGACCGCATCGTCTACCGCTTCAAAGATCACGGCGACCGCGATGTGGCGATGCGCTTCGACCTCACGGTGCCCTTCGCGCGCTTCGCGGCGACGCACGTCCCGCAGTTGGGCACCCCGTTCAAGCGCTACGCCATGGGCCCCGTCTGGCGCGGCGAGCGGCCGGGGCAGGGACGCTACCGCGAGTTCTGGCAGTGCGATTTCGACACCATCGGCACCACGAGCAACGCCGCCGATGCCGAGGTCGCCCTCGTCATCAACGACCTCTTCACGGCGCTCGCTTTCGAGAACTTCCAGATCCGCGTGAACAACCGGCTGCTGCTCAACGGCCTGCTCGAAAAGATCGGCGTGCTCGACAAGGCCGTGCCGGTGCTGCGCAGTCTCGACAAGCTCGCGAAGATTGGCCGGGAAAAGGTGATCGAAGAAATGACTCGCGATGCGGGCGTGAGTGCGGAGCAGGCGGATCGGGTGTTGAAACTCGCGGAGGCGTTAGGAACGAACGCGGACATCCTGAGCGCGGCCGAAGCCACCTTCGATGGCAACCCCAACGAGAAAGCCCGCGAAGGGCTGCTGCGCCTGCGCGAATTGCTGAGTATCGCGGAGATGGCCGGGATACCCGAGGGCCGCATCCGAATCGACCTCAGTATCGCCCGGGGTTTGGATTACTACACCGGCACCATCTACGAAACGTTCCTGACCGACCTCCCCGGCATCGGCTCGGTGTGCAGCGGCGGCCGCTACGACAACCTCGCCAGCAAATTCACGAAGCAGGTGCTCCCCGGCGTCGGCGCTTCCCTCGGCGTCGATCGCCTGCTCGCCGCAATGGAGGAGATCAAGCATCCGTGGATGACGGGCCAGAGCACCCCGGCCCCGGTGCTCGTGCTGCAATTCGAGAATACCTGGCTGGGGCACTATCAGCGCGTCGCCCGCGGTTTGCGAAGTGCCGGGATCGGCGCCGAGGTTTACCCCGAGGTGAAGCGGGTGAAGGCGCAATTCGAGTACGCCGACAAGCGCGGGTTCAAGGTGGCGCTGGTCAACGGTTCCGAGGAGTTCGCTGTGGGAGTGTGGAAGATCAAGGACATGGTGAAGCGCGAAGAGATGAAGGTTCCGGAAGCGGATGTGGTGGCGGCGATCCGCGGGATACTGGAGGTCTGATTTTCGGAGCCGGACGCGTGAGCGACGCCACTTGCCGTCTCGCGATGCGCACTGGAGATCGGCAGGTGGCGTCGCTCACGCGTCCGGCTCCGAAAGAATCCCGAGCATTGCATGATTCGCTCCAACCACTATGAAGCGGCGTTCGAGGCCTACCTGCGGGAGCGGCAGGTCGGGTTCATCGTCATCGACGAGGCCAAACGCAGCATCCTCGGGAAGCAGAACATCAAGAGCGCCGACTTCATCATCGTCGGCCCCGAGACGGCGAAGCTCGTCGTCGATGTGAAGGGTCGCAAGTTCCCGAGCGGCTCCAAGGGCGGCAAGACTTGGCAGAACTGGGCCGAGGAGCAGGACATCGACGGCCTTACGCGCTGGGCGGCGGAGTTCGGCTCCCACTTCCGCGCGGTGCTCGCATTCGTCTATCAAATCCAGCCGCCGTACGAACTCAACCCCGGCACGCCCGACCTCTTCCGCTTCGGCACGAAAACTTACCTGATGCGCGCCGTCGATGTTGCCGAGTATCGGCAGCACATGCGTGTCCGCAGCGCGAAGTGGCGCACCGTCGGCCTTCCCGTGCAGGCCTTCCGCGAACTCGTGCAGCCCTTCTCGGCGTTCTTGCAGCACCCGGCATAGAACAATCCCATGAACGAGTTGCACCTCAAGATCGGCCTCGTGCTCGAATCGCTGGCACTGCCGCTGAAACCGGCGCTCTTCGAAGCTGCGAAGCTGAGCGTGCAGGGGATCCAGCTCGACGCAGTCGGGCTGCTCGCTCCGGAAAATTTGGGCGATACGGCCCGCCGCGATTTCCGCACGCAGCTCCGCTCGCACAACCTCGAACTCACGGCGCTGCACTGCCCGCTCCGAAAGGGGCTGGACAGCTTCGAGTTCCAAGAGCAGCGCATCGATCACGTGACGAAGGCGATGCAGCTCGCCTACGACCTCGGCGCGAAGAAGCTCATCCTGCCGATGCCGAAGATTCCGGACGAAGCCGCGCCGGTGCCGGAGGCGGATGACGGCCCGAAGCCGCACCTCTTCTTCAGCGGCCCGCCGCCGAAGCGGGCGACCCTGCGCGAAACGCTGACGGAACTCGGCCACCGCAGCGACCGCATGGGGACGTGGCTCGGCCTCGATGGCGGTCTCGATTCCGGGACGGCGCTGAAGACCTACCTCGACAGTTTCGGTAGCGGCAGCCTCGGGGCGAACTTCGACCCGGCGAACTTCCTGATGAACGGCTTCGATCCGATGGCGAGCCTGATGGCGCTCGGATCGTCAATCAAGCACGTCCACGCCCGCGATGCCCAGCGGACGAGCGCGAGCGCCGGCCCGGTGGAAGTCGCCGTCGGTGCCGGCGACCTCGACTGGTTGACGTTGGTCGCCTCGCTCGAAGCCATCGAGTACCGGGGCTTCCTGTCAATCGAGCGTACTGCGGGGGAATCGCGGCTCGCCGATGCGAAAGCGTCGGTGGCGTTCCTGCGCCGGTTCGTGCCGTTGACGCGAACGTAGTCTCGTTTCGAACTGCGCGTTCGGATGAGACGGATGGCAGGTATCAGATTTCAGACGATAGTTGATGAGGATGCTTCCTGCGGCCAGAACCGCCACACCACACCGAATGCGAACAGCGCCGGAATCGGCGCGACTGCGAGCACCTGCCCGAGACTGCCCACCGATTCGCCGATGCTCCCCTGGGCCCAGTACAGCCCCGCGAGGTAGAGCGAGTTGATGAGGCCCAGCAGCCCCGTGATCTTCCCCTGGTTCTTCCCCGAGATTTCCTGGCTGAGCGCGAAGTAGGTCGCGAAGATGCCGAGTGCACCGAACGCCGTGACGAGGATGAGCGCGGGTAGGTAGTCGGGCTTCACGAACGGGATCGCGCCGGCGGGCAGGATGAAGGCGATGCCGACGCCGAAGGTGGCAAGCCGGGCGCGGTGCAGCGCCCAGCCGAACTTCACGAGCAGTACGACGGCGAGGCCCGCCGCCCACGAGCCGAGGTCGGCGACGATGAAGTAGAGCGTGTTGAATTCGAGCATGGCATCGCGGCTGTAGTGCTGCTCGCCGCGCAGGAAGAGCGGCAGCCAAACGCGGAAGGTGTGCCACGTCGTGTTCACGCCGATGATGACGGCGATGAGAATCCAGAAGCGGCGGTCGCGGAACACGGCCGAGAAGGGTTCTCGGTTCCCCTCCGTCCGCGGCGCTTCTCGGGCGATGAGTTGACCCTTCGGGATCGTCAGCATCCAGACAGCGACCCAGAGCATTCCGCAGGCGCCGATCCACCGGAAGGGGATTTGCCAGGTGTTCTCGTCACCCGGCGAAGTGCCCATCAGGGCGAGTGCGATCACGGGCGGGGTCACGATGGCCCCGAGGCCGGTGCCGCTCTGGAAGATGGAGTTGCCGAGAGATCGCTCCTTCGCGGGGAGCACTTGGCGCGTCGTGCGGATGCCGCAGGGCCAGTTGCCGGCTTCGAAGATGCCGAGCATCATCCGGCAGGCGAACAAGCTCCAGTAACCGTCGGCGAAACCGGTGAGGAAGCCGGCGCACGACCAGCCCACCACGGCGACGGGGTAAACGCGGCGGACTCCGAAGCGATCGACGAGGATGCCGAAGGTGATGGCCCCGAGGCCGAAGGCGATCTGGAAGCCGCTTTCGAGGATGCCGTACCAGACTTTCGTGATGTCGAACGCATCGATGATCTCCTTCGACAGGAGGTTGAGCGCGATGCGGTCCATGTAGTTGAGCGTGGTCGCCAGCAGCAGCACGGCGCAGATCCACCAGCGCCACGGGGAGGGCGGACGGTCGTCGGACATGGGCGGCACCGGGAGGGAGAGTGCCGCAGTTTAGCCGGTCGCCCCCGCGGATTCCATCATCGTCCGACAGAGGTTCGCCGCTTGGCGCCGGCTCAGCAGCTTGGGCTTCTCCTCGCTGCGCTTGCGGAACCAGCCCGTCACGATGAGCAAGCTGTCGGCGCAGCGCTCGGGCTTCTTGGCCGCGAAGGCGTTCGAGAAGATCGCTTCGATCCGCTCGAACGCCTTCGCGGCGGTCGCGGCGCAAATGGGTTCATGCAGCACGGCCTGCAC
>Ga0136611_10002026_pt1 | contig 14088 bp, 11 predicted proteins | sample AntDrymUQ2232306_2_FD_106645 | JGI IMG/M metagenome (GOLD analysis project Ga0136611, IMG submission 106645) | Polar desert sand microbial communities from Dry Valleys, Antarctica - metaG UQ223 (23.06) | ecosystem: Environmental > Terrestrial > Soil > Desert | place: Antarctica: Dry Valley...
ACCGAAGCTCGGCGGTTCTAGGTACGCCCGCGGCGCCCTTGTGGTCCCGCGTGCCGCGGACCGGAACGCGGTGGCCCGAACTTTCCGGAACGCGGTCCTTTCGATCTCCACGGACCCTTCGCGCGTTTCGGCAATCCTGGCGCCTCGGCTGGCAGCCGCTTGTCCATCGACGCAGGGGGAGCGCCCTGATGTCCAGGCGCAGGGAGGTACCCTTCAAGCTTCTTGCGGGTAATACCGCGGCCGAGAAACCGCTCGAGCTTCTTGAGGCTATCGGCGTCATCGTGTGTGACGAAGCTGATCGCGTCGCCGATCGCCTGGTTGCGCCCGGTGCGGCCGATCCGGTGCACGTAGTCTTCCGGCTGCGGAGGAAAGTCGAAGTTGATGACGTGCGAGATCCCGTCGACGTCGATGCCGCGCGCCGCGATGTCGGTGGCGATCAACACGCGGACGTCGCCGGACTTGAACCGCTTGAGAGCCGCAAGACGCTGCCCCTGCGTCCGGTTCGAATGCAGCGTCGCGGTGCGAAAGCCGGCCTCCTCGAGCTTGCGCGCGAGTCGATCGGCGCCGTGCTTGGTCCGCGAGAACACCAGCACTGACTGCAGCGCCGCATCCTTCAGCAAGTGCACCAGCGCCGGCACCTTGCTGCCGGGCGACACTTCGATCACGTACTGCGTCACCGCCTCGGCCGGGGTCGAGCGCGCGCCGACTTCGACCTGCACCGGCGTCTTCAGGACGTCCTTCGCGATCCGCTCAATCTCCTTCGACATCGTCGCGGAGAACAGCAGCGTCTGCCGCGTGGCCGGCGTCTTCGCGACGATCTTGCGGATCGCCGGCAGGAAGCCCATGTCGAGCATGCGATCGGCTTCGTCGAGCACCAGCACTTCCAGCGCGGAATAATCCACGTGCCGTTGTTCGGTCAGGTCGATCAGGCGGCCCGGCGTGGCCACGACCAGGTCGACACCGCGCCGCAGGGCCTGGATCTGCGCGCCTTCGCCGACTCCGCCGAACACCGTCGCATACGCCAGCGGCAGGTGCTTGCCGTAGGCGCGCACGTTCTCTTCGATCTGCGCCACCAGTTCGCGGGTCGGCGCGATCACCAGCACGCGCATGCGCCGCTCGGGCAGCGCGTTGGCCAGCCGCTCGAGCAGCGGCAGCACGAATGCCGCGGTCTTACCGGTGCCCGTTTGCGCCACGCCAATTACGTCGCGCCCGGACAGGATCACCGGGATCGCCTTCGCTTGGATCGGCGTCGGCTCGACATAGCCTTTTTCGGCGAGGGCCTGCGTGAGCTTCGCGCCGAGACCGAGTGTTGCGAATGGCAACTAGGAACCCAGGACTTTTTGTCTGAAGTAATCGATCGTCCGGCCGAGGCCCAGATCGAGGGGGACCTTCGGCTCCCAGCAGAGCAGCGTCTGCGCCAGCGTGATGTCCGGCTGGCGTACTTTCGGATCGTCGGTGGGCAACGGCTTGTAGATGATCTGGCTCTTCGATCCGGTCATCTCGATGATCGTTCGCGCGATCTGCTCGATCGTCATCTCCTGCGGATTGCCGATGTTGATCGGGCCGGTTTCCTTCGACAGCATCAGCCGGATGATGCCGTCGACGAGGTCGGTGATGTAGCAGAAGCTGCGGGTCTGCTGGCCGTCTCCGAACACCGTGACGTCCTCGTTCAGCAGCGCCTGGGAAATGAACGCCGGCACGGCGCGGCCGTCCTTGATGCGCATGCGCGGGCCGTAGGTGTTGAAGATGCGGACGATCTTGGTGTCGACCTTGTGGAAGCGGCGGTACGCCACGGTCATCGCTTCCGCGAACCGCTTGGCCTCGTCATAGACGCCGCGCGGGCCGATCGGATTGACGTTGCCCCAGTAGGTTTCCTTCTGCGGGTGCTCGAGCGGGTCGCCGTAAACCTCCGACGTCGACGCGATCACAAACCCCGCGCCCTTCGCTTTCGCCAGGCCGAGCGCCTTGTGCGTACCGAGCGAGCCGACCTTGAGCGTCTGAATCGGCAGCTCGAGGTAATCGATCGGGCTGGCCGGGCTAGCCCAGTGCAGCACGTAGTCGACCGGGCCGTCGACGTCGATGTAAGTGGTCACGTCGTGGCGGATGAACTGAAAATCGCGATCCCGAAGATGCGCAATGTTGGCCAGGTCCCCGGTCAGCAGGTTGTCGATGCCAATCACTGAAAAGCCGCGATCGAGCAGCGTTTCCGAGAGGTGCGACCCGATGAAGCCGGCGGCGCCGGTAATGACTATACGTGGCATGGTCCTGTCGGTCTGGTTGGTCGGTGTTTACGCGGTGGCAATGGTGTTTAGGCGCGGTTGGGGGCAAACACGCGAATCAGCGTGAGCCACATGATCTTGATGTCGAGCGTCACCGACCAGTTCTCGATGTAATACAGGTCGTACTCGATTCGCTTTTCAAGCGACGTGTTGCCGCGCCAGCCGTTGACCTGCGCCCAGCCGGTGATGCCGGCCTTGACCTTGTGGCGCAGCATGTACTGTGGGATGCGGTGCTTGAACTGCTCGACGAAGAACGGCCGCTCCGGCCGCGGTCCGACAATCGACATGTCGCCGACCAGCACGTTCCAGAACTGCGGCCACTCATCGAGATCGTGGCGGCGAAGGAACGCGCCGATGCGCGTCGCGCGGTTGTCGTTCTCGTCCGCCCAGATCGGGCCGGTGTCGCTTTCGGCGTCGATCGGCATGGTGCGGAACTTGTAGACGGTGAACTGCTTGCCGTCCAGGCCCATGCGCTCCTGCGAATAGAAGATCGGGCCGGGCGAGCTGCGCTTGATCATCCAGCTGATCAACAGCCCGGGCAGCGCCATGAACGCCAGCGCCCCGAACGAGATCGCCACGTCGAGCACGCGCTTGATAAACGCGCTGATGCCTTGCAGGGGCACGTCGTTGAGGTTGATCACCGGCACGCCGTCGAGATCCTCGAGGCGCGCGCGCAGCGCGATGAACTGCAGCAGGTCGGGCACCACCTTGACGTCGACGCCTTCGCGGCTGGTCGACTCGACCAGGTCGAGCAGCTTCATGTGCTCTTCGAGCGGCAGCGCGACGTAGAGATCGTCGATCTGCTCGTTGTTGACGATCGCCGCCGCGTCGCTCAGCGAGCCGAGCAGCGGCAAGCCGCGGTAGCCGAGGTGATCGCCGCCCGCCTTGTCGTCGACGAACCCGACGATCTGGTAGCCCAACTCGCGATGCTCGAGGATGCGATCCGCGACCACGCGCCCGAGATCGCCGGCGCCCGCAATCAGGATCTTGCGCAGGCCGATGCCCGCCAGCCAGCGGCGTTCCAGCGCCTCGCGAATGAACTTGCGCGACAGGTAGCCGAGCGCGATGTTGAGGACCAGGAAGATGCCCCACACCATGCGCGATACTTCATACGCGCCGACGTCGCGCTGCGCGTCGCTCGCGTAATACGCCTGAAAGTAGAGCGTCGCCACCACGCCAAGCACCACAGCGAAGATGCTGCCGACCAGCACGTTGAAGAAGTCGTCGATGCGCGAGCGGCCGCGCCGCAGCCGGTACAGGCCCTGGAAGTAAAACCCGAGCGGCACGATCAGCGCCACGAACGGGAACACGTTGACGTACTGCTGGACCGGCGGATGGCCGCGCGTGATTTCGATCAGGCCGGTTTCGAACCGCAGCAGGTAGGCGAGGAAAAACGCGGTCATGCCGAGCACCGCGTCGGTGACGACGTGGAAGGCCACGAGCAGGCGGTTGTGCCGCCTTACCATCGCTGCCCGACCGGCGCGCTCAGCGTGTCATTTACGACGTGCTCGATCTCCGTGACGAAGCGGCTGCGCGAAAAGCCCTCCGCGTGCCGGCGGATTCGCGCGGCGTCCCAGTCAGTGCCGGCGGCGCGCGTCAACGCCGTGGCCAGCGAGTCGACGGTGGTATCCGCGAATAACACGCCGGTCTCGCCGTCGATCACCGTGTCGAGTGCGCCACCCCGGCCAAGCGCCACGACGGGGCGGCCGCAGGCCTGCGCTTCCACGGGGACGATGCCGAAGTCTTCTTCGCCGGGCAGGATGGTCGCCGTTGAGGTGCGATACAGATCGCGGATCTCGTGGTCGGGGCGCCAGCCGAGCAGCTCAATGCCGTCGCCGGCCAGCCCCTCCAGGTTCGAGCGCTCGGGCCCATTGCCCACCACGGTAAGACCAACGCCGGCCTGGCGGGCGGCCATCATCGCAAGATCCACTCGCTTGTACGGCACGAGCGCCGACACCACGAGAAACTTCGGCGGCGGGGTGGATGAGGCCGGCCCGGCCGGCATCTTGTCGGCGGAGTAGAAATCGGTGTCGACCGGAGGGTACACAAGGGTCGACTGACGATTATAGTACAGCGCGATCCTCCGCGCAACATACTGAGAGATAGCGAGATAGCGGTGCACACGGCCTTCCGTCGCGCGATCCCACCGTGCCAGCCGCGCCAGCACCGGCCGTAGCACCATGTTGCCTAGTTTGCCGACGCGATCGACTCCGAAGTACGCATCGAACTGATCCCACGCGTAGCGCATCGGTGTCAGGCAGTAACACAAATGCCGCGCCCGGCCGGTTACGACCACCGACTTCGCTGCGCAGTGGCTCGTGCTGATCACCAGGTCGTAACCGTCGAGATCGAACTGCTCGACGGCGATCGGGAACAGCGGCAGGTATTGGCGATAGAGCGTGCCCGCCATCGGCAGCCACTGGATGGCCGAGCGTTTCACCGACCGCCGCTCGATGATCGGCGAGGTCGTGCCGGGCAGGTACACGAGCGTGAACAGGTCCGCGGCCGGGAACATCTCGCAGAACACTTCGAGGGCCTTTTCGCCCCCGCGCATGCCGGTAAGCCAGTCGTGGATAAGGGCGACGCGCAACATCTGATCTTACCCCGGCGACGGACGTGTGCCGCTGTAGCGCGTCGCGTCGCGGCGGATTACTATCTGCCGATGGCCGACGACAAGGCGTTTACGGGATCGATTCCAAAGATTTACGAAACCTACCTCGTTCCGCTGATTTTCGAGCACTACGCGGCGGACCTTGCTGCGCGCGTCGCGGCGCGTTCGCCGCAGCACGTCCTCGAGATCGCGGCCGGCACCGGCGTGGTGACCCGCGCCATGCTTAGGGCGCTGCCGCGTTCCGTCGAGATCATCGCGACCGATCTCTATCCGGCGATGCTGGAAAGGGCCGCCGCGCATACGCTGCCGCGGCCGGTCGCGTTCCAGCAGGCTGACGCGATGGAGCTGCCGTTTGACGACCAAACCTTCGACGTCGTCGTCATTCAATTCGGCGTGATGTTCTTTCCCGACAAGCCCAAGGCACTGTCCGAAGCGCGGCGAGTGCTGCGGCCCGGCGGCGCGCTGATCTTCAGCGTTTGGGACCGGATCGACGAGAACGAGCTTGCGGCGGCGATTCACGTGGCGCTGGCAGAGTTTTTTCCGGACGATCCGCCTATGTTCCTCCCGCGCGCGCCGTATGGCTATTTCGATCACGCCGCGATTGCCGCGGACGTGGCGGCGGGCGGATTCCGCAACCCGCCCGAGATCGTCACTGTTCCCGCGCGCAGCCGCGCGAGCAATGCGAGCGACGCGGCGGTCGGCTACTGTCACGGCTCGCCGCTCCGCGCCGAGATCGAGGCGCGCGGCGCGCTCGAGCATGCAACCGATGCCGCGGAGAAGGCGATCGAACAGCGATTCGGCGCGGGCCCGATCGAGACCAAGATCCAGGCTCATGTCATCACCGTGGAACGATGAGCCTGCAGAGGGGTCAGAAAGAACGGATCATGTCGAACGCGCTTGTCGTGATAGTGATGCTGTCCGCCGCGTCGCCGGTGTTTCGCAGGTCAATCGCTCCCTGCGCCGCCCCAGCCGGCGATCGCGCATCAGCCCGCCGCGAGGCCGGAAGTTGTGTGCGGTATGACGATCGTGCCGGCGGATCCAAAGAACGATCCGTCGATGGTGCTGCAGCCGAAAGCAGACGGAAATCGACTACAAAATCCGCGCGATTGACCCGCCGATCTGCAACCCCGCGCGCTAGCTCATTGGGGAAGAGACGCAAAGGTGGCCGTAGAAGGATCGCCGAAAAAGATCCCCGGCCCCTTTTCCTCCGGGCGCGCTACGTCTTAGCTACCTGCATATAGATCTCGTGGATCTTTTTCACGCTCTGCGGCCACGAGAACGAGCGTGCGCGGTCGAGGCCGCGCGCAATCAGATCGGCGCGCAGCGTTTCATCCGTCACCGCCTGCACAATCCCGCCGGCGATCGCGTTGGCGTCGTACGGATCGACCAGCAGCGCGGCGCCACCGGCCACCTCCGGCAGCGATGAGACGTTCGACGTCACGACCGGCGAGCCGCACGCCATGGCTTCGAGCGGCGGCAGGCCAAATCCTTCGTAGAGCGACGGGAACACAAACGCGCGCGCGAGGCGATAGAACGCGGCGAGCGTTTCCATCGGCTGGAAGCCGAGGAACCGCACGTGCTTGTCGAGCTTGTGCTTGTGGACCGACTGGCGAAGGCCGGGGTACTTCGAGATCTCGTCGCCGATGATGACCAGCTTCAGATCGTCAGGGCATTGACTGCGCGCGCGGCCGAACGCGTCGATCAGCCGCTCGATGTTCTTGTGCGGCTTGATGTTGCCGACATACAGCACGAACGGGTGATCGAGCTGATAGCGCTGGCGGACCAGCTCCATCCGCTCGACGTTCGCAGGGGCCAGAAAGCGTTCGTCGATCGCGTTGTAGATGACGACCACTTTCTCGGCCGGCACATCGAAGAACCGCAGGATGTCGCGCTTCGACGCGTCCGACACCGTCAGGATCCGGTCGGCCTTGTGCGCGGCGCTCCACATCGAGCCCTTCGCGTAGACGTGCGCCAGCTTGCTGGGCAAGTACTGCGGGAACATCAAATGGATGCAGTCGTGAATCGTCACCACCGACCGGCACCGGACCAGCGGCGGCAGGACGTAATGCGGCTCGTGCACCAGGCGCACGCGCTCGCGCGCGAGCGAGAGCGGGATGCGGAACTGCTCGGCAATCGAATAGGCGGGCGCGGTCTCGGGCACCATGCGGAAATTGCGACCCAGCACGTCGCCGGCCGCGGCATCGTCCGGCCGGCACAGCACGACGTATTCCGTCTCGCGATCGAGCCGCGATAGCTCGATCAGGATGTTGCGGAGATAGGTGCCGATGCCGAAATCGCGCAGCTTGCGCGCATCAATGGCAATTCGCATCGGCGTCAGAGCTTGCGCGTGGCCTGGAGGTAGACGCGCAGTAGCGGCGCCCACATCGGCAGGTGCTTTTCGTAATACGCGACGTGGCTCAACTGCCGCCGCCGCTCGAGCTCGGGATTTTTCGGCGCCGACTTGCCGCGATCGTGCAGCACCTCGGCGCCGGCGACGTAGAGCGTCCTGCGCCCGCGCTTCCTCATCTCGACACACAGGTCGACGTCTTCGTTGTACATGAAGTAGCGCTCGTCGAGGCCGCCGACCGCGTCCAGGTCGGCGCGGCGGATCACCATGCACGCGCCGCTGACCCAGTCGACTTCGCGGGCCTGCCGGCTCAACCGATCCATCCTGCGCACGACGGTCCGGATCTTCCGCAGGTACAGGCGCGAGACGACCATCTGCTTGGTTTCATTCCACGGCGTGATTGCCGCGCCCCACGACAACTCCGGAAATCCCGTCGGCCCCAGCAGGCGCGCGCCGGCGATGGCGGCTTCCGGATCCGAGGCAAGGCCGCGCACCAGCGTCTGGATGGCGCCGGGCGGTGCGACCGTATCAGGGTTCAGCAACAGCACGTAATCGCTCTCGGTGGCGCGGATTCCGATGTTGTTGGCCTTCGCAAATCCGAAGTTCCCTCCCGAGTCGATCACCCGCACCGACGGCCAACGCTGGCGGACATGCTCGGCCGTCCCGTCCGACGACGCGTTGTCCACGACCGTGATGGTTGTAGGAAACGGCGCGGTGTAGCCGTCCAGCGACTGCAGGCAGCCATCGATCTCGTCGACGGAGTTGAAGGTGACGATGATGATCGCGAGGCTGTCCCTATCGGCCAAGGGCCGCCTCCTCGAGGACCGACAGGGTTTGCGCCGCCGCGCGCGCCCAGTCGTAGCGTGACAGTACCTCGTCGGCGTGGCGCAGGACGTCCGCGCGTGAGGTGTCGTTGGTCAGCAGGTCGATGATCACGTCCGCAATCTGGCGGTTGCCGGCATCGGCTGCGACATAACGCGCGGCGCCGCCGCAGGTTTCGCGCGCCACGGCGGTGTCCAGCACCACCGGCGGCACGCCTTCAACCAGGGCCTCGAGCGGCGTCAGGCCGAAACCTTCGTATTCAGACAGGAACGCGAACACGGAGGCGTCACGATACAGCCGCGCCAGCGTCGCGTCATCCACATACGAACGAATGTTGATCCGGCCCGCATGCGCCGAGCGGAGGCGTAGTGCCTCGAGATCCAGCCGCGGATGACGCGTACGGTTCTCGCCAACAATCTCGAGCCGCGCGCCCGGCACCCGCGCCGCGACATCGTCGAATGCCGCAATCAGGCGATCCACGCGACGCCGTTCGAACACGGAGCCCACGTAAAGCACGACTGGATCGTTCCGACCATCGTTCAGACGATCGGTCAGATGATCGCGCGAAATGCCGAGCGGAATCGTGTTGATTTTAGACGCCGGAATGCCGATGTGCTCCCGGATCTCGCCGTTCGAAAAATCGGTGTCGGTAATCACCTTGCGTGCGCGCCGCGCCGACCAGGCCGTGAGCAGACGGCGGCGTAACCCCTCGCGGAATGAGAACCACTCCGGGTGCGCGAAGAACGACACATCGTGAATCGTCACGACAAGGGGAGACGCCACGGTTAGTGGAGCAGTGTACCCCGGTGCGAAGAACACGTCCGGACGTTCGCTGCGTAGCGCGCCGGGCAACGCGAACTGCTCCCACGCCGTATCGCCCGTGCCGTTGATCACGTTGAGGGAGGCGTTCCAGCCTGACTCGACATTGACAGGCGCATGGGTGAGCAGCATCCAATGATGGCGCCGGGCGTCGTCACTCTTCGCCCACGCCGTGAGCAGGCCGGCCAGGTACCGGCCCACGCCGGTCGGCCGTCCGCACAGCTCGCGCGCGTCAATCGCGACGCGCATGAACCTCGATCGCGGATTGGTAGGCCTGCCGCGCCGCTACCGCGCACGCGGCCCAGTCGTAGAGCGACGCCTGCTGAGTGCCGCGCTCGATCGCATCCGCCGGATCCTCGAGCACGGCCTGCATCTGCGCGACGAAGCCGTCGACGTCGTCGGGATCAACCGGCGTCGCCGCGTTGCCCGCCACTTCAGGCAGCGATCCGCGCGATGAGATCACCACCGGCACGCCGCACGCCATGGCCTCGAGCACCGGCAAGCCAAAGCCTTCTTCATACGAAGGCAGCACCAGCATCGCCGCGTTCGCATAGAGATCGATCTTCCGGGCGGCGTCCACGTAGCCGGTAATGGTGATGTGACCCTTCAGCGGTGTTTGCTCGCATCGGGCTTCCCAACGCGACGAAGCAGGTGTGCGATGGCCGGCCAGCACGAGCGGCGGCACCGCAGTCATCTTCGATCGCAAGCGGGCGTATGCCTCGAGCAAGGTGCCGACGTTCTTGCGCCGGCTCAACGTGCCCACGAACAGAATGTGCCTGTCGCGGCCACCCTCAGCCTGGCGAACGCCGCGCACCTCGTCAGCCCACGCCGGCCGTCCAGGCGGGCAGACATGCACGCGGGACGGATCGAGCTGCAACTCGCGCGTCACCTCGCCGGCGGCATAGCGCGATGACACCATCACCGCATGCGCGCGCGCGGCGTGCGAGCGTGCCAGCGCCGGGTAGTCGCGGCGAATCTCCGCGCTCATCTGTTCGGGATGGCGAAGGAAGTCGAGATCGTGAACCGTCACGACTTGTGCGGCGTGCCGCGCCGGGATCAGCAACGGACTCTGGCTGTGGACCACGTCGCATGGTCCTGCGAACCATTCGACCGGCGGCCACTCCATCCGGTTCCACGACCAGACCAGCGCGCGCACCGGAACCTTCACGTCAACGATGCGAATCGACGGCAGCTGGGATGCGAGAGCCGCATCCGGTCGATCCTTCCACGAACTGGTAAAGACGGCGAATTCGTCGCCGCCGGGCTGTCGGGACAGGGCTCTGACGAGCTCGTGCACGAACTCGCCGACGCCGGTCCGCTCGCGCAAGGCCGGACGGTAATCGACGAGAATCCGCACGGCGAAAAGAGTACCACAGAACACGCAAGTCCTTGTGGTTCAGTATGTTGACAGCACTTTAGCCCGGTGATAGGCTTTGCATCTTTTGGGGGTTGAATGAAGATCGCAGTCGTCGGGACGGGGTATGTCGGGCTGGTGCTCGGCGCCTGTATGGCCGAGTCGGGCAACGACGTCATCTGTGTGGATAAAGACAAGGCCAAAGTGGCGATGCTGCGACGCGGCAAGATTCCCATTTATGAGCCCGGCCTGGAAGAGATCGTCAAGCGCAACAAGTCTGAAGGGCGATTGGTCTTCACCACCGACCTCCCCAAAGCGGTGAGAGCCGCCGAAGTCTGCTTCATTGCCGTCGGCACACCGCAGGGCGAAGACGGCTCCGCTGATTTGCGGCACGTGATGGGCGTCGCCCGCGAGATCGCGCGCGCCATGAACGGCTACAAGGTCATCGTCAACAAGAGCACGGTGCCGGTCGGCACCGCCGAAAAGGTCCGCGAGGTGGTCCGCCGCGAGACCACGCACCCGTTCAGCGTCGTCAGCAATCCTGAATTCCTGAAGCAGGGCGCGGCCGTGGACGATTTCATGAAGCCCGATCGCGTGGTGATCGGCGCCGAGGATCCGCGCGCCGCCGAGCTGATGGTCAAGCTGCATCAACCGTTCACGCGGACCGGCGCGCCGATCATGGTGATGGACTGCCCGAGCGCGGAGCTCTCGAAATACGCCTCGAACGCGATTCTCGCGACCAAGATTTCGTTCATGAACGAGATCGCCAACGTCTGCGATCTGTTCGGCGCCGACGTCGATCGCGTGCGCCAGGCGGTCGGGTCCGACAAGCGCATCGGCAGCTCGTTCCTGTTTCCCGGCGTCGGCTACGGCGGCAGCTGCTTCCCGAAGGACGTGAAGGCGCTGACCAAGTTCTCGTCGGACGAGAAGTACGACTTCAAGATCCTCAAGGCCGTGGATGCGGTCAACGAGTTCCAGAAGCGGGTGCTCGTGAAGAAGATCGAAGCGCACTTCGGCAATTCGCTGAAGGGCAAGGTCATCGCAGTGTGGGGCCTGGCGTTCAAGCCGAAGACCGATGACATGCGCGAAGCGCCGGCGATTCCGATCATCGAGGCGCTGCTCGCCAAGGGCGTGAAGATCCAGGCCTACGATCCGGAGGCGATGAAGACGGCCAAGGGCATCTTCGGCAGCAAGATCACCTATAGCGCGAAGAACTACGACGCATTGAAAAACGCCGATGCGCTTGCCGTCGTCACCGAATGGCAGGAATTCCGCGAACCGGACTTCGCGCGCATCAAGAAGCTGATGCGGACGCCGGTGGTCTTCGACGGCCGGAACATCTACCAGCCCGACCAGATGAAGGCGCTGGGATTCACCTACATTTCGATAGGACGCTAACGTGGCCCGAGTTGTTGTTACAGGAGGCGCCGGCTACATCGGTAGTCACGCGGTACGTGCGCTCAGCGATGCCGGCCACGCCGTGGCGGTGCTCGACGATCTCTCGGCCGGTCACGAGCAGTCACTGCCGGCCGGCGTGACGCTGGTGAAGGCCGCGATTCACGATCGCGCGGCGGTGCATCGGCTCCTCGTCGAGCATCGCGCCGACGCGGTGATGCACTTTGCCGCCTGGCTCGCGGTCGGCGAATCGGTGCGCAAGCCGCTCGAATATTTCCAGAACAACGTCGCCGGCACGCTCGCCGTGCTCGAGGCGATGCGCGACGCTGGCGTGAAGCGTTTCATCTTCTCGTCGACCTGCGCGGTCTACGGCGAGCCGGCCACGGTGCCGATCGTCGAGACGCTCGACAAGCAACCGATCAACGCCTATGGCGAAACCAAGCTGACCATCGAGCGCGCGCTGCCGCATCTCGAAGTCGCGCACGGCATCAAGTGGGTGGCGCTGCGTTACTTCAATGCCGCCGGGGCGCATCCCGATGGCTCGATCGGCGAAGACCACGCCGACGAGATTCACCTGATTCCGCTGGCGATCCGCGCCGCCAACGGCGGCACGCCGCTGAAGGTGTTCGGCGAGGACTACCCGACCCCCGACGGCACCTGCCAGCGTGACTACATCCATGTCTGCGATCTGGCCGAAGCCCATATCCGCGCGCTGGAGGCACTCGAGCGAGGCCTTTCCTCGGGCGCGTATAACGTCGGGACCGGCACGCCGCACTCGGTGAAGGCGGTGATCGATGCGGTCGGGCGCGTGGTCGGCCGCCCCGTCGCCTGGCAACCGGCGCCGCGCCGGCCGGGAGATCCTGCAATACTCTATGCAGCCAGTGACCGTGCGCAGCGCGACCTGGGCTGGCGTCCACAGTACGCTGATCTGGAGGTGATCGTCCGGCATGCCTGGCAATGGCATTCGACCCACCCGCGCGGATATCTAGGATGAGCCACACCCCTCCCTGATGGACGCTTTCCTGCGCCTGCTGCGTTACGCGAGCCCGCACCGCGCGGTCATTGCCGGTGCCGCACTGGCGATGGTCGTCTACGGAATCGCGAACGCGGCGCTGGCCTACCTGATCAAGCCGGTCATCGACGATGTCCTGATCGCGCAAAACGATCTCGGGGCAATCGCCGGCGCGATCCTGGCGGTGTATCTCCTCAAAGGCGTTGGCGCTTATTTTTCGAGCACCCTGATGGAAGGCCTCGGCCATCGCGTGGTGATGGTGGTGCGCAACCAGTTGTTTCGTCACATGCTTGATCAGTCGGCGGCGTTTTTCTCCCGCCGCGCCGTCGGGCAGCTGCTGTCGCGCATCAACAACGATGTCGGGCTGGTGCAGCGGGCGGTCTCCGAAACGATCGGCGATCTGGCGCGCGAATCGCTGGTGCTGGTCGGCTCGATGGCGCTGCTGTTTTACTACGACGCCAAGCTGGCGCTGCTGTGCATGGTCGGCGCGCCGCTGGCCGTCTACCCGCTGGTGCGCTTCGGCAAGCGCGTGCGCACCGTGACGCGCTGGAGCCAGGAGGCGCAAGAGCACATGTCGCACGTTGCCGCCGAAGCGTTCGCCGGTCATCGCATCGTCAAGGCGTTTGGCGCGGAGGGCCGCGAGGCGGCCAAGTTCGAGCGGGTGTCGGGCAGGTTGTTCCGGACCAATCTCAAGGTGACGCGCGTGCTGGCGCTGCTGCCGCCGCTGATGGAATTTCTCGGCGGCATCGCGATCGCCGGCGCGCTGTGGTACGGCAGCCGTGAGATCGCGAACAACCGCCTCACCGCGGGTGAGTTCACCTCGTTCCTCGCGGCGCTGTTGTTCATGTACGGGCCGATTAAGAAGTTGTCGCGCGTCAACGCCAACCTGCAGCAGGCGGCGGCCGCGTCGGAACGCATCTTCGAAGTGCTCGACGTCCACACCGAGGTGATCTCGCGGCCTGACGCGGTGGCGATGCCGCCGTTCACGCAGGAGATCGCGTTCAAGGACGTATCGTTCGGCTACGACGACACCCACGGCCGCAGCACGCTGCGCGGCGTGTCGTTCACGGTGCGGGCCGGTCAGATGATCGCGATCGTCGGCCGCAGCGGCGCCGGCAAGACCACGCTGGTGAACCTGCTACCGCGGTTTTACGACGTCACCTCCGGCGCCATCCAGATCGATGGCCGCGACATTCGCGACGTGTCGCTGGCGTCGCTGCGCGCGCAGATCGGGATCGTCACCCAGGAGACGGTGTTGTTCGACGACACCATTGCCGGGAACATCGCCTACGGCACGCCGGGCGCGAGCGTCGCGGAGATCGAGGCGGCGGCGCGCGCCGCCAACGCGCACGACTTCATTGCCGCGCAGCCCGACGGCTACCAGACGATGATCGGCGAGCGCGGCCAGCGGCTGTCGGGCGGCCAGCGGCAGCGGCTGGCGATCGCGCG
>Ga0136611_10002027_pt1 | contig 14087 bp, 14 predicted proteins | sample AntDrymUQ2232306_2_FD_106645 | JGI IMG/M metagenome (GOLD analysis project Ga0136611, IMG submission 106645) | Polar desert sand microbial communities from Dry Valleys, Antarctica - metaG UQ223 (23.06) | ecosystem: Environmental > Terrestrial > Soil > Desert | place: Antarctica: Dry Valley...
GAATGCTCGGATGCGCGTCGCGGGCGATGGCGAGCATCGACGGCGACACGTCGACGCCGACGACATCCAACCCATGAGCCGACAGAAACGCGGCAACGCGTCCAGGACCGCAGCCAACGTCTGCGACCCGACCGGGAGCAGCCTTCAGGGACTCGACGAACGCCATCAGCAGGGCGCGATCGATCGGGGCCTCGAAGGTGGCGTTCACCTCCGTCCCCACTGCGGCTGTATAGACGCCGGCGGTGGCGTCGTACACCGCTCGCGTGGATGCCACATGGACGGGCTCGATCATCGGTCTGTACCGGCCATGAGTTGGCGGTAGATCCTCTCGACCTCGCGCCGACGTGCGGGATGCGAGAGCACGTCGACGTTGTCGCACCACTGCTCGACCGATCCGATCCCCGGAGGCAATGACCGCAACTCGGGGTCGACGATCCCGAAGCGGATGGACTCGACGGTCTTGGGACCGGGAATCAGGTAAGGCCGATCGAAGAAGGGCTCGACGAACGGAGCGTCGAGTTCGAAACCTGCTTCGAGGTGTTCGGCCCCGACGATGGCGATCGCTTCACACAGTGCCGCCTCGCGGGCCCGCCAGTCGGTGGCGCCAGTGACTGCGAGAAGGGAGCCAATGAGCTCCGGTCCATTGGGTAGACCGGCGAGCGCGGTGACGGCCCACTTGGGGTACGGCGACCAGGTGCGGTTGACGAGGAACGAAAGGTGGATGAGGTCGCGTGCGAGCCTCGCCGCGATCACGCTCGATCCGAGGTCGTCGGCTCGTTCTCCGGTGCGACCCACGAACGGAAGCTCTTGGCCCAGTCGCGTCCAAGCTGCTGCCAGGACGTAGCGCCACACGTCATCGGGGTACCAAGCGAGGCGTTGCTGCAACGGCCCGAAGGACTGGGTCGTGTCATGAAAGACGGGTCCGCCAACGACCTCGAGAATGGACTGGCCGGTGAGGCAGAGCCATCCGACGGTGTCCAGCTCGGTCGCCGGGTCGAGCCCGAGTCGACTCTTGGCGAAAGCATGAACGGTCGAGATCTCGACCTTGTGCCGGCAACGCCCATCCCAGGTGGTCGGGAACCTGGTGGGATAACCCTCGAACTCGTTGGGCAGTTGCTGCTCGAGCAGCTCGTCGATGTGAGGAACGACCTCGGACGATCCCTCGTCGACGAGGAGCGTGAGTCGACATCCGAAGTCGTGATCTCGTGAACGCTCGTCGTCGAAACCGAGCACATCCGAACCCGAACCGAGCCGAGCCCCGACGTAACCGAGCGAGGGCAAGGCGGAGTCGACGAGGGGCCGCACTTCCGTCTCGAAGAACAAGCGGGCGAGAGCGCTTCCGGACGACATGACTTCAGCCGTGCACCCGATCCCTCACGCTCGGGGCGAGCGGATGGAGCGGCCTCGGGTTCCCGGTGCGGTTCGACCAAACGTCGAGGGCCCGGTCATAAAGCGCCACCGTTGCCGACAACGCTCGCTGCAGTTCTGCGGGGTCCGAGCTTCGGGGCGCGGCCTCACTGAGTGCCAACTGCAGCTCGAGTGAGAGCACGTCTTCGACACTGTGGGGCGCGGCTCCGAGAAGTGGGACAACGCGGTTTCCGAGCGTGTCGTAGCAGCCCGCGCGAACGATCCAGGTTCGGTTCTTCCGGAGTTGACCGTCGAGGTAGGCGAACCACGGCCACGTCGTCAGGTCGAGCATCGCCGCATCCGTTTCGGGCTCGGACCAGGACAGCAACGCATTCTCGAGCGACTGTCCCGCGCCGGCGTGGTCGACGAGGACGACGAGTCCATCGGCGACGCCTCCCCACGGCGTGGTCGAACCTTCGTCGCACGTCAGGTCGAGCATGGTCGTCAGGTCCGTCGACCAGGCTTGGTAGCGATAGGGACGTTGCCAGAACGGCTCCATGGTGAATCCGACCGGTCCGCCGAGGAGCAGCTCGGCGATGGCGCCGCGCTCCTCCCAGAGCGACGCTCGCTCTCCGTCCTTGGCCACCAACAAGAGGTCGAGGTCCGAGTAGAGGTGCTCCTGGGATCGGGCCACCGATCCGTACACGATGGCGGCGCTCAGTCGGGGCTCGTCGTTGGCCCAGGTCTGGGCGCGTGCAAAGGCGAGCCGGGCAGGAAGAGGCACGCCCGGACGCTACCCGTCGGGTGGCGAACGCTTTCGACCGGCGAGAAGCGCGAACGAGAGCAGTTCGCCCTGGTCGGATTCGAGCATGTCGATGGTGCCCTGCGTGGACAGGTTCCCTCGCTCGAGAAGGGCGCGAGCCCACAGCATCCAGTCCTGCCATCCGGTCGCTTGCAGGTGCGCAGCGGTCACGTCGACGATGCCGGTCAGTTCCCACTGCTGGCGCCACCAAGCCGGACTGTGCCAGGCCAGCGCTTCCCACGCGACGAGGCGGCGGATGTGTTCCGGGATCTCTCCGAGGTCGCGGACGTCGGTCGACATCGCGGGCGTAGCGACACCGAGCTGCCCTCCGCTGGAAAGAAACGTTGCGAGATACGGCAGGTAGTGATCGTCGGTGCCGAAGTACTCCCAGGAGTCGACACTGACGACGACGTCGAAGTGCTCGGGCGGGAAGGGGAGCTGGCGCGCATCTGTCGAGCACCCGCATTCCCGGCCTGAACGTGAGTTCGCTGCACAGCCCTTCGAGGAGCCAGAGGGGGTTCGGCCCCATGTCGAGCGACAGGAGCCACTCGAGGTCGTACTTCGACGCCCGCGGGAACGCATCTCTCCGCATCATCAGGCCGACAGCGGTGTGGCGAAGCTCAAAATGGATCCCGCGCCGTCATCGGGCAACAGATGCACGACCATCGTGTCGCCGACGACCTCGGCGAACAGGGGGTTCTGCGTCGCCGCTCGCCCGGTGGCCGGTGCGTAGTGCGGGAACGGAATCTCCCGCACCATGGCGAGATCGGAGGCCCGGAGCAGCCCCAGACCGCCGAGCGACCCACGACCGCCGGCAAGTTGCACCGTCGCCACTCCGCCGCACAACAGCAGGTCGTTGCCGAGCCATTGCGCGTCTTGGTAGTCGACGAAGTGGCTGGGTTGTCGAACCTCGGAGATGAGTCGACCGTCGACCTGCCACCGCAGGAGTCGGCGGGATCCCCACGTCCACCCGACGTAGTCACCGCCCCGCCCGAGCCGCACGATGGCCCCGACATGGTCGTCGTGGCGGAAGAGCAGTTCGGGTGCCGACGTCCCGTCGGGGACCAGCCGCTCGACCACGGCCGTCGACCTCGGCCGGTACTCCGAGCTCGCCACCCAGAGCGCCTCGCCGTCAAAGTCCATTCCTCCCGGATGGAAGCGGGTGGCATCGCCGACCGGGGTCCGTCCGACGAGATCGCCCGAACCGTCGACGGTCAGCACCGAGCCCGAGCGGGTCGTCAGCTCGACGGTCGAGATCCACCACATCGCACCGATGCGCACCATCCCCTGGGGGTGGCCGGCATCGAATCGCAACGCAAGTTCGCCGACCGGCTCCCACGACGTCGACCGGGAGAACCTTGCGGCAGTGGCCCCAAGGCGCTCGTCCGGGATCATGTCCGAAACGGTAGGTCGCGTAGGGTGACCGCCCGTGCCGATGAACCCCGTGCCCACGAAGACCGTGCGGGTGCACGGGCACGATGTCGCCTTCCGCAGCGCGGGGAGCGGGCCGGTCATCGTGCTCGTGCACGGCGTTGCGGGAAGCTCGACCACGTGGGAGTCGATCGTTCCCTTGCTGGCCGACCGTTTCACGGTGATCGCCCCCGATCTGTTGGGTCACGGCGAGTCGGCCAAGCCACGCGGGGACTACAGCCTCGGTGCCTACGCCTCCGGTATTCGTGACCTGTTGGCGGTGCTTGGCCACGAGCGGGCCACGTTCGTCGGGCACAGTCTCGGCGGCGGCATCACGATGCAACTGGCGTACCAGTTCCCCCAGATGTGCGAGCGGCTCGTCCTCATCGCCAGCGGCGGGCTCGGCAAGGAGGTCAACCCGATCCTCCGGCTGCTGAGTGCGCCGGGTAGCGAGTACGTGCTGCCGATCGTCCTCACGCCGCGCATTCACGGGGTCGTTGGCGCGGTCGGGCGGGCCGTCGGACGCACGGGGATTCGGGGGAACCCGTTGCTCAATGAACTCTGGAACAGCTACACCCGACTCACCGATGCGAAGACGCAGCGTGCTTTCGTGCACACCATTCGCGCCGTGATCGATGTGGCCGGCCAACGGGTGAGCGCACGCGATCGGCTCTACCTGGCGCGCGAGGTCCCGACGATGATCGTGTGGGGCGACCGTGATGCCGTAATCCCTGTCGGCCACGCCCACATCGCCCACGAACTCATGCCGGGCAGTCGTCTCGAGATCGTGCGCGGAGCCGGTCACTTCCTCCCCATCGAGCAGCCCCGACTGGTCGAGGGCCTGTTGAGTGACTTCCTTGCGACAACCGAGGCCGCCAACGTCTCGGCCGACCAATGGCACGAGGTGCTGACCGGCGGCGACGCTCCCAGCTGAAAAGGGAACGCCCGTAAGCTGAGGCTGCTCCCGAACGCCGAAGGATTGCGATGCTGACCAGCGACACCGACCTGCAGATCTCCCCGGTCGCACCCACCCTCGGTGCGGAGATCCGGGGCATCGATGTCCGCATCCTCGACGAGAGCGGGTTCCAGGCGGTACGGAATGCCTTCCGGGACTATCGGTTCCTCGTGATCAAGGACCAGTCGCTCTCCCCGGAAGAGCAGATGGCCTTCGGCGAGCGCTGGGGCGAACTGCACGTGCACCCGCTCACGCCCCACATCGACGGGTTCCCGCCCGTGCAGGCCATCAAGAACACCGGCAAGAAGACGACGCTCAACGAGCATTGGCACACGGACATGTCGTTCGAGCCCCGGCCGCCGATGCTCACCATGCTCCATGCTCTCGAGGTGCCGCCTTTGGGCGGCGACACGGCATTCGCCGATCAGCACCTGGCCTACGAGAGCCTGTCGAGCGGGTTGAAGGCCATGCTCGACGGCGTGAAGGCGGTGCACGCATCGGAAAACCTCGCCCGCATCATGGGCAAGGACCCGCGCGAGGCGCCGAGGGCCTTGCACCCCGTGTTCCGCACCCACCCCGACACCGGCCGCAAGGCTCTGTACGTGTGTCGCGCCTTCACCCAGCACTTCGAGGGGATGTCGAAGAAGGAGAGTCAGGGTCTGCTCGATTTCCTCTTCGATCGCAGCGTGCGCCCCGACTTCACCCACCGCCACAAGTGGGAGCAGGGTGACCTGGTGCTGTGGGACAACCGCTCGCTGCTCCACTACGCCATCCACGATCACGGCGATGAAGACCGATTGCTGCACCGCATCACCGTGCTGGGCGAGGTTCCGGTTTAAGCGGCATTCGATGGATCTGCTGCTCCCCGAACTGCTGGCCGCCAACGCCGACTATCAACGCACCGGATTCCTCGCAGCACCGAGAACACCGCGCCCCTCGGGTCGGCTCGTCGTGCTCGCCTGCATGGATGCACGCCTCGATCTCTTCCGATCGCTCGGGCTCGAGGTCGGGCAGGCCCACGTGCTGCGCAACGCCGGAGGTCGCGCTTCCGATGACGCCATCCGGTCGCTCGTGGTGTCGACCCACCTCCTCGGGACTCGAGAGATCGGCGTGATCCACCACACGAACTGCGGCCTCGAGGGTGTGACCGAAGACGACGTCGCCGAGCGCACGGGCGTTTCCGGGATGCACTTCCTGGCGTTCGAGCATGCCGAAGACAGCGTGCGTGAGGACGTCGCCTCCATTCGTGCCTGCGGCCACTTTCCCGAGGGCGTCATGGTCTGGGGGGCGGTCTACGACGTCGACAGCGGCGCCCTCAGGGTGATGGCCGAGCCCGCGACCGCCGATTCCCAGCCGACGTGAGCGAAGGTCAGGTGACGGCGGTCAGTGCAAGCCCGTCGCACACGATGACAAAGCCGAACGCCTTTTCGATCCTTCTCGTCGCGGGGCACGGGGTTGCCGGCGACGCCCACGCCGGCGCAACGGTGAAGCACCGTTCGAGGTTGAAGCGCGACCCGACGCAGCCGAACCTCCGCCAGGTCCACCTCATCCACAGCGAATTGCATGAAACGCTGCGGGCCGCCGGGCACGACCTGGCTCCGGGTGAGATGGGGGAGAACGTCACGACAAAGGGCGTCGATCTGCTCGGGCTCCCCACCGGGGCCAGACTTCACCTGGGGGGCGCCGCCGTCGTCGAGGTGACCGGTCTTCGCAACCCCTGCGTGCAACTCGACCGATTGCGCGCCGGACTGATGGGGGCGTGCCTCGAACGGGTGTCGGCCGACGATGGCAGCACCGAACTGCATCGCCTCGCCGGGGTGATGGCGATCGTGATCACCGGTGGCGAGGTGCGGGTGGGCGACGCCATCGACATCGAGCTGCCGACTCCGCCCCACCGGGATCTCGAAGTCGTCTGAGGCCGGCGACCAGTCAGCGACCGGTCAAGGGTCCAGTTCCTCGAGGATCTCATCGGTGTCGGCTCCGAGGGGTCGGCCGGTCCAGCGGATGCGACCCGGGGTCGCCGAGAGCCGGGCGACCGGGCCTTGCATCAACACGCCGTCGGCCTCGACGAGGATCTGGCGAGCGACGACGTGAGGATCGGCGACCACCTCGGTCATCGTCAGCACCGGGGCAATGGCGGCGTCGGCCTCGACGAAGCCGGCGATGACGTCATCGGCCGTGCGGGAGCGGATCCAGCTCGCCACGGCGGCATCGACCCGGTCGCGTTCCGCCACCCGACCTGCGCTCGTCGCCAGTCGCTCGTCGTCGCCCAACCCGACGAGGTGCATCACCCGCCGGGCGACCTGCTCGGACGAAGTGCTCACCGCGACCCACCGGTCGTCGGCGGTGCGAAAGGTTCCTCGGGGCACCGAGTAGGGGATGCCTGACCCAAGCCTCGGCTGGTCGTATCCGAGTACGGCGGCGGCCGACGGCAGCGGGCCCATGAGCTGCAACATCGACTCGAGCAGGTTGATGTCGACGACCTGTCCGACCCCGGAACGGAGGGCCACCATGATGGCGAAGGCCGTCGCCAACGCCGTCACCTCGTCGGTGAGGGCGATGGGGGGCAACAGAGGCGAGCCGTCGGGCTCGCCATTGAGTCCGGCGAACCCGCTCAGAGCTTCGGCGAGCGTGGCGAAGCCCGGTCGTGCGGCGTACGGCCCGGTCTGGCCGAACCCTGACACCCGGGCAATGACGAGATTCGGGTTGCGGGCCAACAGCACGTCGGGCCCGAGACCGAGGCGTTCGAGGGTGCCGGGACGAAAGTTCTCGATGAGGACGTCCGACCGCTCGGTCAGACGCAGGAGGTGCTCTCGACCCTCGTCGGACTTGAGGTCGAGCACCATTGTCCGTTTGTTGCGCCCGATGAGCTTCCACCACAGGGTGACGTCATCGGCGGGGTCGACCCACCCCAACGTGCGAGTGCCGTCGCCTTCGGCCCGCTCCACCTTGATGACGTCGGCTCCGAAATCACCGAGGTGGCGGGCCGCGCCCGGGCCGGCGACGACGGTGGCGCAGTCGATGACCCGCAGGCCGTCCAACGGGCCCTGTTGTCTGGCCTCGCTCTGCGTCGCTGACGCTCCTTTCCGCTCGGCTGCGGTCTGCTCGCTGGCGCTCCCTACGACCGCCGGAGGAGGCGTGGTCAGAGCACGGACTCAGGTGGGCTCGACGCGAGAGCGGAACCACACCTCGGCGCCCACTCGAGCGAGGAGGAGGCCGGCGAGAAGCGCCAGGATCGGGTCGACGCGGGTGGGAAAGCCCTGGGAAGTTGTCGCGCCGGTCGCTGCGGGACGCAACTCGAAGGGCGTCACCGGACTCTGGCGGTACGAGACCTGACGGCGTGTCGAGGGGGTCGCGCGACGCGCACGCGGCGCCGGTCGGGGAGCGGGTCGTGGGGTCGCGGCTGCGCTGGCACCCGAGACGGTGGGCGGAGCGGGAATGACCGGGGCGGGGGCGACCACTGGACGGGGAGCCACCGCTCGACGGGCGGCCGTGGACTCACTTGTCGAAGCGGCCACATCGGCGGCTTCGGGATCGAAAGGCGGCGTGTCGTCGTCCCAGATGGCGACGGTCATCGGCCCACCGACGGTCGGAGCTTCGCCGCGAGCGTTCGAGAGGCGGATGGTGAACTGCTCACGCTCCTCGGCTTCGGTGTCGTTGCGCACCCGGACGGAGAAGCTCTTGATCGACTCACCGACCTCGAAGGTGAGGGTGCCGGCGGTGTCGGCGTAGTCGATGCCCCCCCGGGCGCTCCCGCTCTCCGAGGCATAGTCGACGACCAGGCGGCTCACGTGCAGCGCTCCAGTGCGCTCGACCGACACCCGAAGCGACTCGGCGCTCTCTTCGATCTCCACGTTGAGATTGGAGAAGCGAACGCCTCCCGGCTGGGCCTGCGCGGAGGCCGGCTCGGCCGCCATCCAGGTGGTGGCAGCAAGAATGACGAGCACCACGACGACCCGGAGCTGCGCAGGAACCACGAGGAGGAATTCGACACGACCAGGTCGGTCTCCTTGCTGGATCGGTCAACCCTTGCTCGACCGGTCCCTGACGCGTCAACGTCGTGGGGTGGATCTCGACGCCGTCGCCATCGTGACCGCTTCCGTCTCCGCCGTGGTGGGGGTGCTCGAGGATCTCGCCACCTACCCGCATTGGCTCACGATCGTGGGGGCGGCGACACCCGCGACCCGCCACGATGACGACGCCGGACCGGCCTGGGCCGTCGATCTCGTGGGGCGGGTTGGTCCCTTGGTCAAGCGGAAGCGCGTGCGGATGGTGCGGGTGGCTCCCGACGTCGAAGGCGGAACGGTCCGCTTCGAGCGGCGCGAACTCGACGGCCGCTCGCACAACGAGTGGATTCTCACCGGGTCGGCGTCGCTGTCCGAGAACGGGGGCACGGTCGTGCGCGTCGGCATCCACTACGGCGGAGGTGGGGGCCTGCCAGGTGCCGACCGTCTGCTTCGCCAGGAGGTGCGTCGCGCCGGCGACCGCCTCGAGGCCTACCTGCGCGCCCGCTCGGACTAGCTGGCCTCGGTCATGTGGCTGATCCAGGTCGCGTACATGGCCGAATAGATTCCGCCCCTGGCCACCAGTTCGTCGTGCGAGCCGAGTTCGACGATGCGGCCGTCGTTGACCACGGCGATACGGTCGGCCCGCATGGCGGTGGAGAGGCGGTGGGCGATGATGATGGCCGTCCGGCCTTCGAGGACGTTGTCGAGCGCCCGCTCGATCGTCGCCTCCGACTTGAGGTCGAGCGACGACGTGGCCTCATCGAGGATGAGCACCCGTGGCGACGCCAGGAAGGCCCGGGCCAGTGCGAGCAGCTGGCGCTCGCCCGAAGACAGCGACGAGCCGCGCTCATAGACCGGTGTGTCGAGCCCCTCGGGTGAACGGTCGACGAGCTCGTCGAGGCCGACGGCTCGGCATGCTTCGAGAAGGTCTTCGTCGGTGGCGCCGGGACGGGCGAAGGAAATGTTGTCTCGCAAGGTGCCGCCGAACAGGAAGGGCTCCTGGGGCACGACGCCGAGTTGGCGGCGCAACGAGCGGATGGTGACGTCGCGCAGGTCGTAGCCGTCGACGAGCACTCGCCCGGCCGTCGGGTCGTAGAAACGAGTCACGAGCTTGGCAATCGTCGACTTGCCCGCGCCCGTGGTTCCGACCAAGGAGAACGTCTCGCCGGCAGCAATGGTCAGGTTCAGCTTCTTGAGGATCGGTTGACCCTCGACGTACCCGAACTCGACATCCTGGAAGGTGATCTCGCCGTCAATGGCCGGCAACTCGACGGCATCGGGATTCTCGAGCACCGACGGGTCGGTGTCGAGCAGATCACGGATCTTCGACACGGCAGCTTGTCCCGATTGATACATGTTGTAGAGCTGGACGAGCTGTTGGATGGGGGCGAAGAAGGCGCTGACGTACAGCACGAAGGCGATGAGCTGCCCGGGCTGCAGCGAACCGTTGAGCACCATGCGCCCGCCGATGAGCAGCACCAGGGCCTGGGCCAACACGCCGACGGCTTCGGTACCCGGTCCGTAGACCGCAGCCACCCGGGCTGTCTCGGCGTTCGCCGTGCGGTGGTCGCCCACGATGTTGCGGTGCTTGACCTCGTTGTAGCGCTGCCGGTTGTAGGCGGCGACGATGCGGATGCCGGAGAGGCTCTCCTGCAGGTCGGCCATCACGTCGGCGATGCGTTCGCGGATCTTGTCGTATCCCTTCTCCGACCGGCTGCGGAACCACAGGGTCATCAAGGTCATCACGGGGACGATGGCGAACACGACGATGAAGGCGAGGCGCACGTTCATGCTGAACAGCACCGTGATCACGAAGACGAGCGTGAACAGCTGGACGATCAGGTTGATGATGCCGTCCTGCAGCAACTCGGACAGTGCCTCGATGTCGCTCGTCATGCGGGTCATGATGCGGCCCGCCTTCTCGCCGGTGAAGAAGTCGAGCGAGAGCCGCTGGATGTGGGAGAACACCCGGATGCGCAGCGACTTCATGAGCTTTTGGCCGAGGCGACCGGTCCACGACACCCGAACCGCGCTGGTCAGCCCGTTGAGGACGATCGATCCCAGATAGAACGCGGCCATCAGCTTCACGACGCCGAAGTCGCGGGCGAGCATGCCCTTGTCGATGGCCCGCTGGGTGAGTTGCGGTCCGATCTGCAGGGTCACCGTCTCGATGGCGACCAAGAAGATGCCGACGACGAGGGCCCACCAGTGCGGGCGCAGCAGGCGTTTGAGAGTGAAGCCCTTCTGGTCGGACGGGGCGACGTTCGAGAACTCGACCTCGGGATCGATGTGGTCGGGTTCGTCGGCCAACAGCTTGTCGACCCCGGCCATCATCTCGGGCGGGATGCCGGCGAACGGCAACCCGGTGGCCTGCGGACGGTTGGCGAAACCGCCGCCTCCCCAGGCCATCAGCCGGCTCCGATTCCGGGTAGGCCGCCGGGCATCGGGCCCATAGGGCCACCGCCACGGTTCTCGGCTATCTGTTTCATGACCCGCATGCGTGGCGGGAGCTCGGGCTCGGGTTTCGGCGCGTGGGCCTCGACCCACTCCTCCTCGGCCCGGGCCAGCACTTCGGCATAGGCGGGCACGGTCGACATGAGGTGGGCATGGGTGCCGTCGGCGGCGATGCGGCCGTCTTGCAACAGCACGACCCGGTCGGCGAGGGAGATGGTCGAGAGGCGATGGGCGATGATCAGCGTTGTGCGGCCGGTCATGAGCGTCGTGAGGGCGCCGTGGATCTCGTGCTCGACTTGCACATCGATGGCGCTGGTGGCGTCGTCGAGGATGAGGATGCGGGGGTTGACCAGCAGGGTGCGGGCGATGGCGATGCGCTGGCGCTGGCCGCCCGAGAGGGTGTAGCCGCGCTCGCCCACCATGGTTTCGAAACCGTCGGGCAGCTTGGCCACGAACTCGGTGACCCCGGCCGCTGAAGCAACGGCTTCGACCTCTTCTTGGGTTGCGTCGGGTCGGCCGTAGGCGATGTTGTTGCGGATGGTCTCGGAGAACAGGAAGGGCTCGTCGAGCACGAGGCCGATGTGCGAACGGAGGCTCTCGACGCCGAGGTCGCGCACGTCGATGCCGTCGATGCGAATGGATCCTGCCGTGACGTCGTAGAAGCGGGGCAGCAGTCGAGCGGCCGTCGACTTGCCGGTGCCCGTCCGTCCGACCAGGGCCACCGTCTCGCCCGGGCGCAGATGCAGGTCGAAGTCGGTGAGGACGGCAGTGGCCGCAGCGTCACCGGTCGAGCTGTACGCGAACCCGACACCCTCGAAGCGCACATCGCCGTCGGGTTCGACCAGATCGACGGCTCCGGGTCGGTCGACGATGGCCGGCGGCTCGTCGATGATCTCGAAGATGCGTCCCGCCGAGGCGGCCGCCCGCTGGCCGAGCATCATCAGGAAGCCGAGCATCATGAACGGCATCTGCAGCATGACGACGTACGCGTTGAACTCGACGATCGTGCCAATGCTGACGTCGCCGTCGAGGTAGAGCTTGCCGCCGTAGAGCAGCACCATCGCCAAGCCGAGACGGGGCAGGTTCTGCAGGTACGGCGAGTACTTGGCCCGGATGTCGACCTGCAACGACGCCGCCCAACGGAGCCGCTCGGCCGCTTTGGCCAACTTGGCGATCTGATCGGGTTCGGCGGCGAAGGACTTCACGACCCGAGTGCCGGTGACGTTCTCCTCGACGATGGTGGCCACGTCGGCCTGGCGCGACGACACGATCCACGAGACGGGGAACATGGCCGAACGCATCTTGGCGCCGGTGAAGTAGACGCCGGGCAGGGTGATGACGGCCACGATGGCCAGAGGCAGGCTCGTGGCCGCCATGAGGAAGAAGGCGACGACGAACATGATCAGGGAGATCACGACCGTCGGCGCGAAGGCCAGGAACATCTGCACCGAGCGGATATCGGAGTTGGCTCGGGAGATGAGTTGGCCGCTCTGCATGCGGTCGAAGTACGAGAACGAGAGCGTCGAGAACTTGCGATACATGATGTTCCGCAGGTCGTATTCGATAGCGAAACTGGTGCGCTGCAGGTTGTAGCGGTAGACGAACCCGATGGCGAAGCGCAGCACGGCGATGCCGGCCATCATTGCTACGAAGCCGAAGAGCGGTTCGGCCGGGTCACCGGCGATCGCCGGCAGGACGGCGCGGTCGAGGGTGATACGGATGAGGCGGGGAATGGCCAACTGCAACAACAGGCTCACCAAGGCACAGCCAAGGGCGCTGAAGACGATGCCCTTGTGCGACAGCACGATCGGCAGCATCCGCTTCCACCAGGCCTTGGTGGCGTCGGGGTCGATCGAGGCCGGCGGAGGTTCGTAGCGTGCGGCCGGCGGTTGGGGGACTCGCCCCGACTCGAGCGGTGGAAGCGATGGACCCGATTCGCCAGGGGGACGGAGGAGGGTCGTCAACGGTCGCGACCGGCGGCGACGGTCGCCTTGGGGGCAGCCTCGGCCGCCGTGCGGGTCTCGCGGGCGATGTCGAGGGCCTTGCCGAGGAGTTCGAGGCCCTCGAGAGCCCGCTTGGCCTGGGCGGGCGACAGGTGCTGGGTCACGTCGTCGAGGCGCTCGGCGACGGCGAGGTCGGCCCGGGCGAGGGCCTCGGCGCCGTTCGGGGTGATCACATGACGAACGCAACGGCGATCGTCCTCGGCGGCGACGCGCTCGACGAGGTGCCGGGCGACGGCTCCGTCGACGAGCGCGGTGAGCGAGGGGGGACTGACGTCGAGCCACCCCGCCAGGGCCGTCGCCCGCTCGGGTCCGCCGGAGAGAAAGGCGAGAAGCCGGTACTGGGGGAGCGACAAGCCGACGGTGGCCAGGGCGACCTCCATCGACTTCGAGAACCTGGCCGCAGCCCGGGCGGCGGCGACAGGCGCGCTGGTCAAAGGGTTGACGTGGGGAGATTCGGCGGTCACATGATTAGACTACCGAACTAATACCGCCGGTGCATGGGTTCTTTGCCACCGGTACAGTCGAACCACTTCACGACAAGAGAGGCCCGCATGATCGACCGGGACAAGCTGTACATCGACGGAGCTTGGGTCGCATCGACCGGCACCAAGAGCATCGACGTCATCAACTCCACGACCGAAGAGGTCATGGGGCGCATCCCCGAGGGGACGACGGATGATGTCGACAAGGCCGTCGCCGCCGCCAAGGCCGCCTTCCCGGCCTGGTCGAAGACCTCGGTCGAGGAGCGCGGCAAGTACCTCCAGCGCGTCACCGAGGGCCTTCAGGCCCGTATGGGCGAGATCGCCGACGTCGTGTCGAAGGAGGTCGGCATGCCGCTGAACCTCTCGAACATGATCCAGGCCGGCCTCCCCCTCATGACCTTCGGGTCGATGCAGGCCCTGCTCTCCACCTTCGAGTTCGAAGAGACCATCGGGAACTCCTTGGTCGTCAAGGAACCCGTTGGCGTCGTCGGGGCCATCACCCCGTGGAACTATCCGCTGCACCAGATCGCTCTGAAGGTCGCTCCGGCGCTGGCCGCCGGCAACACGGTCGTGCTCAAGCCGTCCGAGGTCGCCCCCCTGAACGCCTTCATCCTCGCCGACGTCATC
>Ga0136611_10002028_pt1 | contig 14081 bp, 13 predicted proteins | sample AntDrymUQ2232306_2_FD_106645 | JGI IMG/M metagenome (GOLD analysis project Ga0136611, IMG submission 106645) | Polar desert sand microbial communities from Dry Valleys, Antarctica - metaG UQ223 (23.06) | ecosystem: Environmental > Terrestrial > Soil > Desert | place: Antarctica: Dry Valley...
CCACTCGGTATACCATCGGTGCATGTCGCCGGCGAGTCGGACCGCATCGCTCCGCGCGCGGTCGTCGAAGCCTACGCGGCAGCGGCGCGCGCCGCGGGGGACAGTGCAGAGGTCGTGATCGTGCCTGCGAGTGGCCACTTCGAACCGATGGCGCCATCCCGTGCGGCAGGGCGCGCCACGATCGATGCCGTGCTGCGCCTGCTGAAGGGCGCGGCGATACGGCGGTAACGACGAGGCGGGCAAGTCGTCGTTTTGTGGCGGCGCCTTTACACCCGCCTTCCGGGGCAGCAACCTCAGTGCGTCCCAAGAAAGTCCCCGTTCCGGAGTGCCCCATGAAGGATTCGCAGCTCAAGGCGTTGATCAAGAAAACCACCGCGAAGGCGGCGCTGCCGAAGAAGACCGAGCGGAAGACGTTCGACCCGACGCTCGAGGCCACGCGGGCCGGCACCGAGCCGCTCTCCGGCACGGAAGCCGAGGAGATCTTCAAGGAGATGAAGCGCCGCGAGTTCTGACGCGCGCGGGGTGCCCCTCGAAGTAGTGCGTGTCGTGCCGCGACGGGTGGACGCCGCGGCTGACGTGCGGGCGATGTTGTCACGCGGGGAGCCGCACATCACGCCTCTCTGAGCCGTGATGCAAGCCGTGGCGCGCTGCCTCACTGCGGACGACATTGCGGGATGCAGACCGACGAGTCGGAGCGCAAGGCTCCCTTCCTCACCGCGGCGTGGCGCGACCTCATCATGGCGACGTGGAGTGTCGAGCCATCGGTGCTGAAGCCATATCTGGCTCGCGGCACGGAGCTCGATACGTGGCAGGGCGATCCCCTGGTCAGTCTCGTCGCATTCGACTTTCGCGACACGCGCGTGCGCGGCGTGCGCATTCCATTCCACACGCGATTCCCCGAAGTCAATCTTCGCTTTTACGTCCGTCGGAAATTGAGCGACGGCTCGTGGCGACGTGGTGTGACGTTCGTGGAGGAGATGGTGCCGCGCGCGGCGATCGCTTTCGTTGCGCGCACTTTCTACGGCGAACCCTACGTCGCCCGACCCATGCGTCGCGTCGCGGTGCCCGAGCTCCCGCTCGCCCCCGGAAGCGTCGGCGCGACGCGGTCGCTCGTGTACGAGTGGAAGCGTGACGGCGAGTGGGAGCGTGTCATTGCGCTCGTGACCGAGGCACCACGGCCGATGCGCCGCGCGTCGGTGGAAGAGTTCATCGCGGAGAACTACTGGGGTTACACGCGCCGCGACGCGAAGCCGACGCTCGAGTACGAAGTGACCCACGCACCCTGGAAGATCAGCATGGTGGCCGATTGCATGATCGAGGCGGATCTCCCGGCGCTGTACGGGCCGCGATTCGCCGAACGTTTCGCGTCGGCGCCCGTGTCCACGTTCGTCGCGGATGGCTCGCCGGTGACAGTCTCGTACGGTCGCGAGCTTGCCACATGAGCGCGGCGAATCGCCGGGGGTATCTCGCCGGAATCTCGTGCTGCTTGGCCGCGCTCGCATTCACGGGTTGCGCGGGGGGGGATGATGCGGCGCGTGATTCCGGCGCGCGTGCAGGCGCGTCGGCCGCCGCCGCACCTACGGCCGATGGCGCGGCGAATCGCGTCATGTTCATCGACGGGGACGAACGTTCGGAGCTCGAGTTCACCCGGCGTGGTCCCGATGCACTCGACGTGCGCGAGGACGCGCAGTTCGGCGACGACGGCAAGGCGACGCGGCGATACACCTTCGACGGTGCGGGTGCACTGCTCCGCATGCACGAGGAAAAGAGCCAGACGGTGTTGAGCGGCGATCGCTCGCCCGCACCCATGCGCTCGACGCTCACCGTGACCGTCGACGGCGGCGCGACCAGTGCGACCAAGACAGTGGACGGCACACCCGGTACGGTGCAGGCGTTCGAGATGGAGAACGTGAAGCGGCGCGCTGCGCTGATCTTCCGACTCGCGCCCAGGTAACCGGCCCACCACCACCACGCAGCCACCAATGACCGACTTCGAGACACTCGGCGCGTTCTATCTCGGCAAGCGATACGACATCCCGACGCGGGCGCGTGGTGATGACTATGTGCTGTACGACTCCAAGGACCTCACGACGCACGCCGTGATCATCGGCATGACGGGCAGCGGCAAGACCGGCCTTGGCATCGGCATTCTCGAGGAAGCGCTGATCGACCGCATCCCGGTGATCGCGATCGACCCGAAGGGCGATCTCGGAAACCTAGCGCTCCGTTTTCCAGGACTGTCGCCGTCGGACTTCCGGCCGTGGGTCGATCCGCAGCAGGCCGCGAATGCCGGCGTCTCGGTGGACGAATTCGCAGAGAAGCAGGCCACGCTCTGGCGTGACGGACTTGCAAGCTGGGGTGAGGACGGTGCGCGCATTCAGCGCCTCACAGACGCTGCCGAAGTCACGATTTACACACCGGGCAGTCTCGCTGGGCGGCCGCTTTCGCTGCTGCGCGCGTTCGTTGCACCGCCGGCCGCCATTCGCGACGACGGTGAGGCGTTCCGCGAGCATGTGGACGCCACCGCGACGAGTGTGCTCGCACTGCTCGGCGTCGACGACGATCCCGTGTCGAGCCGAGAGCACATCCTGCTCGCAAACCTGTTCTCGAGTGCGTGGAGCGAGGAGCGCGATCTCGACCTGGCGGGCCTGATCGGCGGCATCCAGAACCCGCCGTTCACGCAAGTTGGCGTGATGCCGCTCGACACCGTGTTTCCGCCGAAGGATCGCATGGCGCTCGCGATGCGGCTCAACAACCTGCTCGCCGCGCCCGGATTCCAGAACTGGCTCAAGGGTGAGCCGTTGAGTACCGCGAACCTGCTGTACGATGCCGCCGGCAAGCCGCGTGGCAGCGTGGTCTCCATCGCACATCTCGGCGATGCCGAGCGCATGTTCTTCATGACGCTGCTGCTCGCCGACATTCTGGCGTGGACGCGCGCACAGCCGGGCACCGGTTCACTGCGCGCCATCCTCTACATCGACGAGTTGTTCGGCTATATGCCACCGGTCGCGAACCCGCCGTCGAAGCGCCTGCTGCTCACGCTGCTCAAGCAAGCGCGCGCATACGGCCTCGGTGTCGTGCTGTCGACGCAGAACCCTGTGGATCTCGACTACCGCGGACTGTCGAACACCGGCACGTGGTTCATCGGCCGCCTGCAGACCGAGCGTGACAAGATGCGCGTGATGGAGGGGCTCGAAGGCGCGGCGGGCGGCGGGACATTCGACCGCGCGGCAATGGAGCAGACCATCGCGGGCCTGGCGAAGCGCGTGTTCCTGCTGCACAGTGTGCACGAACCGGCGCCGGTGACGTTCGAGACGCGATGGACGATGTCGTATCTCGCGGGACCGATGACACGCGAACAGATCAAGACGCTGCAGGCCCGCTCGATGTCGGCGGCGGCGGTGACTGGTGATACTGCAGCCGCCGCGGGTTCGTCAGCGCCGCGCACTTCCGACCCGTCACTGATGCACGGCGCTACTGGTGGAGCGAATGGCGGTGCGACGGGCGGCGGTATCGCATCGCTCGATGCGACGCCTGCCTCGCACGCACCGGTGTTGCCACCCGATGTGCCGCAATACTTCCTGCCCGCGATCGGCGGTGCACGCCCCGCAACCTACAACCCGGCCGTGCTCGGGATTGCCGACGTGTCGTTCGCGAGCGTCAAGTACGGCATCACGGAGCAGCGGCGCGTCTCGCTGCTCGCCAGCGTGGACGACGGACCGATCACCCTCGAGTGGGACGGCGCCGAGCGCGTGGAGATCGACCCGGCAACGCTGGAACGCGGGCCGAGTAACGGTGCCGGCTTCGGCAGCCTGCCGCGCGCCGCATCCAGCGCAAAGAGCTACGCGGCGTGGGGCAAGGCGTTTCAGAAGTGGGTGGTCACCAACGAGATCATCGAGGTGCTGCGAAGCCCCGCGCTCAAGCTCACGTCACAGTCCGGCGAAACGGAGCGCGATTTCCGAATTCGGCTGCAGCTCATCGCGCGCGAGGGACGCGATGCCAGGATCGAGACGCTGCGCGGCAAGTATGCGACGAAACTATCGGCGTTGCAGGAACGCATCCGTCGTGCAGCGCAGGCGGTGTCGCGCGAGGAGTCGCAAGCAAGTCAGGCGAAGATGGATACGGCCATCTCCCTGGGCGGCGCACTGCTCGGCGCGGTGTTCGGCCGTGGGAAGATCGGCGTTGGAACCATCGGCAAGGTCGGCACGGCGGCGCGCGGTATGGGCCGGGCGGCGCAGCAGCGCGGAGACGTGACCCGAGCGACGGAGAGCGTGGCCGCACTGCAGGCGCAGTACGGCGAGCTGGAATCGAAGCTGCAAGGAGAGATCGAGGCGTTGGGTGCGTCGTACGATGCGCAGCGGGAAGAGCTCGAGCGCATCGCGATCAAGTCGAAGAGCGGCGACGTGCACGTGCAGCTCGTCGCCCTTGCCTGGGTTCCCTACGTAACGGACGCCAGCGGGATGACGGCCGCGGCGTGGCGCTGACGCGGTGCTAGACTGCCTGCGTGAGGTACGCGACGGCGTAGGCGATCAGGAAGGCGAGGCCACCCTGGGCGATGCTGGGTGGATCGAGCCGCAGCGCATGCGTGCGGGTGACAGTGCGACGGATTCGGCGAAGCATGGCGTACTCCTTTGACGCTGGATGGGTTACAGGGCTGACGCGGCAGCCCGATTCCGCGTCACATCTCGCACTGGCAGGCGCTGTACGACGGATACCTCGTGTCGTTGGTGGGCAGCGCTTCATGCAGCACGCAGGTGGAGCACGCGCGGCACGAGATCCGGCAAGTTCAATTACGGGTGCTAACCCCACCGCGCATATCGGGTTCCTGCGAATGAGCGCCTCCCCTCACCTTCCCTGTTCGCGTGCCTCCTGACTGGCTGCTCGGAACATGGCGCCTCATGCGCGCCGACACGTCGCTCGATTTCGCGCCCGGCGTGCGGATGGAATTTCGCGCCGAGGGACAGCTGCACTATCACGTCGACGTCGGGGGGCGCGATCAGATCGTGTCGCTGCTCTACCGCGTCGAAGGTGATGTGCTGCACACGGACAATCCGGCGGCGCCGCATTCCATGAGCGTGCGGATCGTGCATGGCGCCGGCGACGTGCTCATGCTGGATTTCGCGGGTGCGCATGCGCTGCTCGTGCGCGAGTCCGACACGTCGCACGGGGTTTCGGACCTGTCAGGTATCTGACCCCAAAGTGCGGCACAGGTATCTGACCCCAACGTGCGCCGTTGGGGTCAGATACCTGTGCCGCAGACGGTCAGCCGCGAGCCCGGGGCCACGACGGCCCGCGGCGGAGCCGGAGGGGGCCACGCGCCGATCCGTCGAGGCTCACCACCTCACCCTTCTGGGTCACCTCGATCACGCGAGCCGCGGCGAGCCCGGCGGCCGCGGCACGCACCGCGGGCATGAGGGCACGCCAATCCTCGGGCTCGGCGGCGCGAGCGACCTCCGACGGGCACATGCTGGCGTCCGATGCCCGATGCGAGAGCAGTGACACCACCAGGCCCTCGAGCAGCCGGCGGTCGGCCTCGACCGACATCAACGTCTGCGCAGAAAGTGACGCGTAGCGCGGGGCAGGCATCTCGTTAGCATATGGCCGGTCACGCATTCCCGCGAGTCCGAACTTTTCCATCCTCTCCACCGTGCATGAACAGCCTGATCCAGCGATACCCCTCGATCCCGTGGATTGCTCCCTTTGCCGTGTTTATGCTGCTGCTGGCGGTCGCGCCGACACTGCCGTTCGGCCAACCGTGGGAGTCGATCGTCCGCGTCGGCATACTCGTCGCCGTGATCGCCCTCTGCTCGGGCAGTCTCGTTCGGTCATTTCGCGTGAAGCACGCGCTCGCCAGCATCGGCCTCGGTCTGGCAGTGTGTGCGCTCTGGGTCGCGCCCGACTTGCTGATTCCTGGCTGGCGGTCGCACTGGCTGTTCCAGAACGACATCACCGGCACGGTGCAAAACTCGATCGCGCCTGCGGAGTTGGCGAATCCGCTAGTGCTCGCGCTGCGCGTGACGCGGGCGGCGCTGCTCGTCCCGATTCTCGAGGAGTTGTTCTGGCGCGGTTGGCTGCCCCGCTGGATCGTGAACAACGACTGGCAGAAGGTGCCACTCGGCACGTACAACACCATGGCATTCGTCGCGACCGCCGTACTGTTCGCGATGGAGCATGGACCGTACTGGGAAGTCGGCCTGCTCTGCGGCCTGATCTACAATTGGTGGATGCATCGCACGCGTTCGCTCGGCGACCTGGTGCTCGTACACGGCGTCACGAACGCTGCACTCGCGGGCTTCGTCCTGGTGACCGGCAAGTACGAATACTGGATGTGAACGAACGCCGGACGCGAAACGCGAAACGTCAACCGTTGTCATCGCACCGCTGAAACTGGTGCTGGAGACTGGGACTGCCGACGCCCTGTAGAAGTGCCAGCCAAGCGCAGTGACGCGTGCGCAACCGTTGCTTCAAGGCGTCGCCAGTTTCAGTCGTCAGCGCCAGTTGCAGCGGTGTGCTCAGCGTCTTGCGTCGATCACGGACCGTACACGATCGGCGACGTGCCCTGACGAATGTCGCGTGCACCCGCAGCGACACCCGAGCCGACGGCAAGCGCAGCCGTGATTGCGATTCCGATGCCGACGAACGGAATGAAGGGCACGATGACGAGACCGGCGAGCAACGCGGCGCCGCCAGCGACCCATGGTGCAATCGCCTTCTGCGCCGCATCGACGTAACGCAGCCGGTTGCGCACGAATCGACGCGTCGATCCGTGCAGCACGATCGCGAGGATGGTCGCGATGACGAACGAGAGAATGAGCGTGATCATGATTGTCTCCGGTGTACGCTGAATGCGCCTCCCCTCCCAACGGCACGACGGGACAGAGGTTTCACCCCCGTCCCGCCGTGTCATTCCGCGCTGGCGCGACGGTCGCGCCGCCCCGGTAGTTCTACGTACGCTGCCGCACGCGACCTACTCGCGTGCACCGGGGGGACGACGGCCTGCCGGCATGTCCATCCTCGTATAGCTCTCCGGCACGGTGAACAGCAAGGGACTCAGCTTTCGCTTCTCGATCTTCGTGACCTCGAGTTGCACCGTCCCATCGTGGCGCGACACCTTGAGCGGGAACGCACCGTCCTTCGCGAGCGCGCGCTGCCACGCCGGCATCGCCGCGCCAATCGCCGGCGGCACATACGGTCCGAGTCCGCGCGCGACGCACACATCCGTCGGCCCCGGATCGCCTGCGATGAGCAGGTGCTCGCACTCGTAGCCCGCGATCGTTTCCTTGCGTCCTGTGCGCGTGATCTCGGGCGTCACCGCATTCGCGGCACCAGCGCGCGGCGTGAGCGACAGCGGCTGTTCCATGTACATGCTCTGCGCGTCCATGAGCATGTACATCTTCCCTTCGGCCGGCGACGCGATGATACCCATCGTTCCCATCGGCGAGCGCACGTTGAGACGCAGCTTGCCCGCCCGCGTCATGTACTCGACTTCCGGCGACGGCGCGCCATCCCGGGTGGGCACCGCGGTGCGGATCGTGATCACACCCTCGAAATCCTGCGCCGACAACGCGCCGGCTACGGCGCCCTGCGTGATGGTAGCGGCGAACAGCAGGGTGGCCGTGCGGCGGAGTGACATGTGTGGCATTTCGTGGCGAGAGGTGGTGACGATCGCCGCGCACGATGACAGTGGATCCGAGCGGCAGCGCGGCCCGCTCAGGTCACGCCCGTCGTCATGGCGCGCAGCACGAGTTCCGCGAAGCGGTCGATCTCGTCGATCGTGGTATACACGTTCGGTGTCACACGGATCCCGCTGAACTCCGGATGGGTGATCGGTGTCTGCACGACACGGTGCTGCCCGACCAGCCAGCCGCCGAGCTTTGCGGGATCGAGGCCGTCCACGCTGAAGAAACCGATGCCGCCCCCCGACGGCGAATCGAGTGGCGTGAGGATCTTCACCCGTCCCTTCCCCTCCGCGAGCAGTCGCTTCGCCCACCGATCGCGCAGGTACGTGAGGCGCGCGAACTTGCGGCCGGCACCGAGGCTGCGGTGAAAGGCGAGTGCGACGGAGATTGCGTTGTGGTTCGCGGCGGGATGCGTGCCGATCTCCTCGAACTTCCGGATGTTCTCGTCCTGCTCCGGCGTGGCCGCCATCAGCGGCCAGATGGACTTCTGCCGGTCGCGGCGCACGTACAGAAAACCGGTGCCGATCGGCGCGAGCAACCACTTGTGCAGGCTGGTGCCGTAGTAGTCGCAGCCGAGGGCATCGCGCGTGAACGGAAATTGCGCAAAGGCATGCGCACCGTCGATGAACGTCTGGATGCCATGGCTGCGCCCGAGCGCGACGAGCTCCTTCACCGGCAGGATCTGGCCCGTGAGGTTCGTGATGTGCGTGACTTCGAGCACGCGCGTGCGGGGCGTGATCGCGGCCTGCACCCGCTCCAGAATCTGCTGTGGCGCGGTGAACGGCACCGAGAACGAGACTTCGCGCAGCACGATGCCCTCGCGCCGCGCACGCTGTCGCCACGCGTTGAGCATCCGCGGGTAGTTCTGGTTGGTGACGATCACCTCGTCACCGGCCTTGAGGTCGATTCCGAAGATCAGGGTCTCGAGCGACTCCGACGCATTTCGCGTGATCGCCATCTCCTCCGTATCGCACCCGAACTCGCGCGCGAGCTCGCGCCGCACGATCTCGATGCGCGGCTCCAGCGTCTGCCACATCTGGATCACCGGCAACTCGTTCGAGAAGTGCAGGTCGCGGATCATCTGATCCATGACATGCGTCGGTGCCGGCGAGCAGCCGCCGTTGTTCAGGTTGATCCAGGTGCGATCGAGCGAGAAGGCGCGCTGCACCGGCTCCCAGAAATCCTCGTCCGACGCGAAGCGTGCATCCTCCGCGGCCGTGCCGTGCCACGCCGGCGCATCCGGGTCGAACAGCCGAGCGCCGCGACTGCGCGCGACATCGGCGGCGTCGAGGAGGCGGCGGATGGCGCCCGGCGCGAACGACGGCGGCGCGAAGGGCAGGAGCGGCGCGGCGGAGGCGCCGGCCAGTGCGGAGACGAAATGGCGTCGGTCCATGGGACGGGAAGATGCGTCCCACTCGCCGGCTTGGCGAGGGTTCCGCAGCGGGCGCCATCCGGCGTAATCTGTTGTCGTGTCCGATTCCCCAAAGCTTTCCGTGGCTGCGCCCCCCGCGCGCCGACTGCCCCGCTTCGCCGCGACACGCGCGGTGAATCCCGCCCTGACGGCCGGCGCCCTCATGGCCGGCGCCCTCATCGCCGGTGCGTGCGCGCAGCCGCTCACGCTTGCGCCCAACGACGCGGCGCGCGTGCTGTCAAACCGCACGATCACTGCGCCCAACCCGGGCGAACGCGGAACGATGGCCTTCAAGCGCCTGTACTACGGCAGCGGCAGCGACAAGCACCGCGCGGAATACCGCGACTCGGTGACGTACCGAACGCGGGTCGTCGATGCGTCGCCGTTTGCGCGCATGGAGCCGCGCGTCGCGAAGAGCCGCCGCAAGTACTGGGGATTCGACAACACCAAGTTCCCGCTCAACGCGCGCGTGTGGTATCCCGACGGACCCGGCCCGTTTCCGCTCGTGCTCGTGGTGCACGGGAATCACAACATGGAGGAGTACTCCGATCCGGGTTACCAGTGGCTCGGCGAGCTCCTCGCGTCGCGTGGCTTCATCCTCGCATCGATCGACGAGAACTTCCTGAACGGTGGCCTGAGCGGCGAGAACGATGCGCGCGGCTGGATGCTGCTCAAGCACCTCGAGACGTTCCGCGCGCTCAACGACAGTGCCGGCAAGCCGCTGCATCGCAAGGTGGACATGTCGCGCATCGCGCTCATGGGCCACTCACGCGGCGGTGAAGCGGTCGCCATCGCCGGGGCATTCAATCGCCTGCCGTTCTACCCCGACGATGCGACGCAGAAGTTCGACTTCAACTTCGACATCAAGGGCCTCGTCGCGATCGCGCCGGTAGACGGCCAGTATCGCCCCGCCGAACAGCCGACGCCCGTTGCCGACTACAGCTATCTGGTGATTCACGGATCGCACGACGGCGATGTCTCGTCGTTCAGTGGGCTCACGCAGTACAACCGCCTGCGCTATACGAAGCCCGGTGAGCAGTTCAAGAGTGCGATCTGGATGTACCGTGCCAATCACGGGCAGTGGAACACCGTGTGGAACAACAAGGACAACGGCAGCACGTCGGTACGCCGGCTCAACCTCGACGCGCTCATTTCCGGCGAGCAGCAGCGGCAGTTCGGCCGCGTGGTGATCGGTGGGTTTCTCGAATCGGTGCTGCATGGTCGCACGGAATACAATGCGCTCTTCCGCGATCACCGCTCAGCCGGTGACTGGCTGCCACCGACGATGTACCTGACGCGGTACGCCGACGCGAACGCGCGCTGGCTCGCCACGTTCGACGAGGACGTGAATGTCAGCACCGGCACCGCGCCCGGCGTCGTCATCACGACGGACTCGCTGTCGAGCTGGAAGGAGAGCGATGTCGCGGCGCGCTCGCGCGGCGGCACGTTTCGCAGCAACGTCGCGACTGTCGGATGGAACAACACGCCCGTCGGGAAGGACACGACGACACCGCGTGCTCCCGCGAGCATGTCGATCACGGTGCCAGACTCGCTGCGTCGCGCGTGGGGCACCGGTGCGTCCTCTGCACTCCTGATCACGATCGGAAGCACCGACACACGCCCCGGTCCACGGACGACCCGCGACTCCACCGCGAAGCGCGACTCGGCAAAAGCGGATTCTGCGAAGAAGCCGGCCGCGAGGCCCGCGCCGAAGCCGGCGACGCCCAAGGTGAAGCCGCCCAAGGACACCACCCCGCCCGATTTCTCAGTCGTGCTCGAAGACGGCGCAGGCCGCACGGCGAACCTGCCGCTCTCGGCCTTCGGTGCCGTCCGGCGCCCGCTCGAGAGCTACATCTATCGTCGGAAGGGTCGCGACAAGACGCAGTTTCCGACGCTGGCGGAACCGGTCATGCAGACCTACGTCGTTCCGCTCGCCGCGTTCACGAGAGCCAACAGCGCGTTCGACCCGGCCACGCTGCGGCGTGTGCGGCTGGTGTTCGACAGAGCACGAGTCGGCGCGGTCATGATCGACGATATTGGCCTGACAACGGTGCCAGCCATCCGCTGAGGGGCCGCAGGCACTTTTTTCACGAGGGCGTGAGCAGGGTCACACGCCACGCGTGACCGTCCCGCCCGGTTACGCGTTCCGGTCTATGAAAGCCCGGACCGCTCGCGGTCCGTCGCCATTTCGCACCGCGGTCGCGACGTCGCACCGCACATGCGCTCCCACCAATCAGGCCGTCGCTTTCCGAAACGGGGTGTCACACCCCCGGCGCCGGGGCTCACGACGTGTGCTCCCGACCCCGATGCGACGTGTCTCCCGCTTCACGCCGTCGTCCTCTCACCGACAGTCACGGGCAACGTTCGCCCGTACCGGTGTGTGTTGGCGATCCCGCCTCTCTCGAGACTCATGACCTCCAAGTCCCGCTTTCTGCGCGCGTCGTTGGTGCTTGCCCCGTTCGCAGCTGCCTGCTCCGATCCGTCGAGCCCCCTTTCGCCGGCCGAGACGGCCGCGCTCCAGATACCACGGGCGGCGGCATCGGCGAACGCACCGATCGCCGGCGAATACATCGTGGTGTTCGACGACAGTGAAGGCGATCCGGTCGGACGTGCGCGTGCATTGGTTGCACAGCAGAACGGCACGCTGAAGCACATGTACCAGCATGCACTCAAGGGCTTCGCTGCGTCGCTGTCCCCGCAAGCGGCCGCGGCGCTCGAGCGCGCTCCGGGGATCAAGCGCGTCGAGGCGGACGTCGAGATGCGCGCGAGCGAAACGGTCCAACCGATCTCGTGGGGCCTCGATCGCATCGACCAGACGGCGCTGCCGCTTGACGGCAGCTTCACGTTCAACTCGCGCGGCTCCGGCGTGCGCGTCTACATCCTGGACACGGGCATCCGTACATCGCACGTCGAGTTCGGTGGCCGCGCAGTGTCGGGCTACACGGCGATCAACGACGGAAACGGCTCCAACGATTGCCACGGGCATGGTACGCACGTCGCGGGCACGGTTGGCGGCGCCACCGCCGGTGTCGCACGCAGCGCGCAGCTGGTCGCGGTACGTGTGCTTGACTGCGCCGGCAACGGCGCCTCGTCGGGCGTCATCGCCGGTATCGACTATGTCACGGCGCAGAAGAACAGCAACCGCAGCATCCCGATGGTCGCGAACATGAGCCTCGGTGGCGGCCTGAATCAGTCGCTCGACGATGCCGTGACGCGCTCTGTCGCGGCCGGTGTCGTATTCGCCATCGCCGGCGGCAACAGCGCGACCGACGCCTGCACGCAGTCGCCGTCTCGCGCGCCGAAGGCCCTGACGGTGGGCGCAACGGAAAGCAACGATGCGCGCGCGGGATATTCGAACTACGGTGCGTGCCTCGACATCTTCGCACCGGGTTCGGGCATCACGTCGGCGCACAGCTCATCGGACAACGCGTATGCCGGCATGAGCGGCACGTCGATGGCCGCGCCGCATGTGGCCGGAGTCGCGGCGCTGATCCTGGGCGACTACCCGTCGTCCACTCCCGAGCAGGTGCGTTCGACGCTGCTCTCCGCCGCGGCGACAGGCGTCGTGGGCGACGCGGGCCCTGGCTCACCGAATGCGCTGCTGACGAACCTGTATGCGGCGCCGGCGCTGGCACCGGCACCGGCACCGGCACCGGCACCGGCACCGGCCCCGGTGTCGATCGCGCTCTCAGTCGCGAAGACGAGGTCAGGCAAGAACAACAACGCCGTTCTGTCGTGGAGTGGCGCGACGGCATCGACCGTGAGCGTGTACCGTAACGATGCGCTGCGCACCAGCACGACGAACGACGGAACGCTGACGGAGACCAAGGTTGCCGCAGGCTCCTACACGTACAAGGTCTGCCAGGCGGAGGTCTGCTCGCCGTCGGTGACCGTGACGTTCTGATGCAGTCACACGGTGCGGCGGGCGCCGCACGCTGGTCGGAGACAGTCGCTAGAACTGCGACCGCAGTCCGAACGTCAGCGTGCGCCCCGCCGTCACCGTGGCATTGTCCGGCGCGCCGCGCTGGATGTCGAGCAGGTTGTCCCCGCCGATCTCCGCGGCGAATTGCCGGTTGAGCCGGAATGCAATGTTCGCACGCAATCGCGTCACGTCGTCGTAGCGTGCCCAGTATTCCCGGAGCCGAGCACCGCCCACGTCCCGCGGCTCGCCGTCCGCCGCGAGCGCGTTGCCGATCGCGATGCGGTCATAGGCGATCCAGTCTTCCGCGCGCGTGAGCGTCGAGCTCAGGGTCCAGCGCGACGTGAACCAGGACGCAGTGATGCTGCCGGTGCGCGCCGGGACATCGAGCATGCGGTCGCCGACACGCAGGTCGCCGCCGTAGCCGCTCGCCACACGCGCCACGCGGCTGTCCACGATGGTGTACGAGGCGCCGAGGCGCATGCGCGAGAACGCGGTGCTGCCCTGCACCTCCCATCCGCGATTGTCGATGGCACCGACATTCTCCAGCGTGTAGTCCACGAGCCGGATGGTCCGCCCGTTCATGCGGCTCTCCGTGCTCGTGGCGACGGGCTGAATGAGGCCGGACGCGCGCTGGTCGAAGCGCGTGACGCGCAGCATCATCGCGCGCCCGAACAGGAGATCGACGCCCGCCTCCGTACCGGACTGCGACTCCGGCTCGAGCGACGCGTTGCGTACGTACGGCGCGCGGCCCATCCACGTCGCCGCGCGCGCGAGACTGTGCGCCGGGCGAATGCCCGTGCCGAAAGCGCCACGCAACTTGAGCACGGCACCATTCACATCGCGCACGTACGTCGCGCCGAGCATCGGCAGGTAGGACACCTGTGCGTTGGGCGTCGCGCCCGTGTTGCGCTCGGCGCGGGCGCCGACGATCACGAACAGCGCGTCGCGCCAGGCGAAGTTGCCCTGCGCCAATACACCGGTGTTGTTCGTCCACGTCGTGGCGAGCGCGCTTCGCAAATGGGACTGCGGCCGTCGCAACGCTCGGGCGCCGGTCATGCCACCGCCATAC
>Ga0136611_10002029_pt1 | contig 14079 bp, 15 predicted proteins | sample AntDrymUQ2232306_2_FD_106645 | JGI IMG/M metagenome (GOLD analysis project Ga0136611, IMG submission 106645) | Polar desert sand microbial communities from Dry Valleys, Antarctica - metaG UQ223 (23.06) | ecosystem: Environmental > Terrestrial > Soil > Desert | place: Antarctica: Dry Valley...
CGCTGCATGTCTATATAGATGAAGAGAAGATAGAGGTTCCGTGGCTGGGCAGGCAGCTTCGTTAGCGAGCGACCTTGGCGCGAGTGCATCCGGCACTCCAGGTGCTCCAATCGATCGCGGTGAAATTCGACGGCTGGTGCTGCGCATCGCCTGGCCGTCGATCCTCGAGAACCTGCTGCAGAGCATCCTCGGCGTCATTACAATTCTCCTCGTAGCACGGCTCGGCGATACTGAGGTCGCGGCGGTCGGCGCGTCGCAACAGATTCAGATGCTGTTCATCTCCGCCTTCTTCGCCCTCTCGATGGGTGCGACGGTGATTGTCGCGCACGCGTTCGGCGCGAAACAGACCAGCTCGATCAACGTGGCCGCCAAGCAGTCGACCATCGCGACATTCGTGATGTCGACTGTTATCGCCATCGTCGTGTTTCTGCTGGCGACGCCGATGCTGCGGCTGCTGGGTGCGGACGACGATGTCGTCGCGCAGGGGGCGCGTTTTCAGCAGATCTCGGCGGTCGGCTACATTTTCATGGCACTGATGTTCTCGCTCGGTGGCGTGCTGCGCGGCGTCGGTGACACGCGCACGCCGATGCTCGTCACGGCCGGCATCAATGTCATCAATGTGGCCGTTGCCTGGCCGTTGATCTTCGGATTTGGCCCGGTGCCACGTATGGAGCTGGACGGCGCGGCCTGGGCACAGAACATCTCGCGCGCCGTCGGTTGTGGGGTCATGATCTGGCTACTCGTGCGCGGTCGCAACGGCGTCTCGATCGCTGGACGCGACGGGTGGCGCATCGACCGGCCATTCATGCGCCGTCTGGCCGACATTTCGATCCCGGCCATGGGCGAATCGTTGCTGCGCTCCGGCGGCCAGCTGCTGTTCGTGGTGATCGTGTTCATGCTCGGCACGGCAGTTGTCGCGGGACACAACATCGCGCAGCAGGCCGTCTTCCTGTCGATGTTCCCCGGCTTCGGCTTCTCGATGGCGGCCACGGCGTTGGTCGGGCAGTCGCTGGGGTCAGGGAATCCAGAGCGCGCGCGGGCCGCGACGCTGACATCAACGCGCGCCTGTATTGTCTGGATGTCAGCGATGGGCGTCTTCTTCTTCGTCGCCGCCGAGCCGATCATGCGGGTCTCAGCTCCGCAGGAAAACCGGCAGGAGATCATCGACGCAGGGGTCGCGGCGCTGCGGGTGATCGCTTTCGCCCAGCCATTTCAGGCGATCGGCTTCGTGCTGGCCGGTGCGTTGCGGGGTGCCGGGGACACACGCTGGCCAATGTTCTCGACCGGCATCGCCATGTGGGTCTTCCGCATTCCGCTGGCCTACGTCCTTGCCATTACGCTCGACTTCGGCCTGGCGGGCGTCTACCTGGCGATGGGCCTCGACAACGGCATCCTGATGGCGCTCAACATCTGGCGCTGGCGGCAGGGCAAGTGGCAGACCAGCCGCCTCGCCAACATCGCCACGCATCCCTCTCAGGAACCGTCACCTGCATCCCAGGTGGGAACCGCGCCGCTCGCCACCAATCCCAGCCCACAGATGACCAGCGACGCGTCGGTCGCCGGGGCCGAATCCGTCGTCGCGGACGGTTGATGCGGTGGAGTTACACCGAATGTGAGTACCGATGCCGTTGACCACCTGATTCGTTCGATCATCCATTCGAACCATTCGCCAACGGAAACTGAGATTCAGGATACCCAGGGGCACGATGGCCACGCAGATAACTTCAGATGTGATCGCTGACGCCGAATGGTATCTCTCTGCTTTCGAGCGTGAACTCGATGAAGCGATTGAGGTGCTCAGTCAATGGCATGCCCTCGTCGAGATCGAGAGGATGGATTTCTGGGCTGAGTGGCCGCTCGTCCTTGACCATCTATTACGCGTCGAGACCTATCGGTCGCAAACAGTCCTGACTGCCGATCACAAAAGGCGGCTCGCTGCCGCCCGACACGGTCTGAGCCTTCTTGAACCGCGAATTCGCCGCGCGTTTGAATATTCACCAGCCCCAGCCGAATCCAACCAACTTACGTCGTGAGTTTAGCAGGATTGACTCTTTCAGCGAGTCGCGAGTAGTGAGTCGCGAGTCTTGCACCGCGATTGACACTCCTCTTCGCTGTTGCGACTATGCTGCCGTTGCGGTGCAATCTCGGGGTGGGATCGTGGACGGTGCTGCATGATGGCATCTCCAAGCGCACGCCACACTCCCGGGATGCCAGTCCTATGTCAGTGATTCTCTCAGAAGTCGTTGAAATTGGGGTCGTGGTTGCAGATGACTGATGTATCGCGAGTCTGAGGTATGCGATACGGTGTACACTACCGTACACATCTTTGTACATAGTGACTGGAATGTCTGATGACTACAGCAGTTAGAACTCAGCATCATGTCCGCGTCAGCGACACGTCACACCAGATTCTGCGTGATCTCGCTGAAGAAACCGGCAAGTCAATGACGGCAGTGCTGGACGCTGCGCTGGAGAACTACCGGCGAGAACTGTTCTATGCGGAAGTTGCCGTCGCGTGGCAGACGATGGGGGAGGAACTCATGGAAGAGTATGCCGCCTTCGAGGGAGCCATCGGCGACGGTCTTGAGCGCGAGGAATGGTAAATCAGCGCTTGCGTCTTGCGCGCGGAGATCTCTGGTTTGCTGATCTTGACCCGGTGAAGGGGATTGATCAATCGGGTACACGGCCCGTCCTCATAATCTCTTCAGATCGGTATCAACGCGCGCAGAATCGGCTGATTGTCGTCCTGGCGATGACCAGCAGGATCAGGAAATACCCATTCCATCTCGAAGTGCAGCCAAAAGAGACTGGCCTGGATAAGGTTGGGGCCATCATGTGTGATCAGGTACGTGTCGTCTCAACCGAACGGTTAATCGGAAACCGACCAGCAGGCCGAGTATCCGCAGCCACCCTTGAAAAGGTGGAAGTCCTGATCCACAGACTCTTTGAACTCTCATGATCCTTATCGATCAGCGCGCCTCATTGACGTTTCGATTCATCCTCCTTTTCGGCGGACTGTTCCTCTTCTCCGTCGCGACCGCGCTCTCGTTGCAATGCAACCTGGGAGCGAGCTCATGGACGGTGCTGCACGACGGCATCTCCGAGCGCACGCCGCTTTCGATCGGGATCGCGACGCAACTGGTCGGCTTCCTGATGATCGGTGTCTCGCTGGCGGCAGGCATCCGGCCTGGTTTCGGGACGCTGGCGAACATGGTGGCGATCGGCGTCTTCCTCGACCTCATTCTCTGGTCCGGAGCGATTCCGGAAGCGCAGGCGTATCCCGTGCGGGTGCTGATGCTGCTGGGCGGCATCGTGTTGCTGGGGCTGGCGTCGGCGCTGTACATCAAGGCCGGGTTCGGGGCTGGCCCGCGCGATTCGTTCATGCTGGCGCTGCACCGGCGGTTTGGCCTGCGGGTCAGTGCCGCGCGCTGGCTCATGGAGTTTTCGGTCACCGGCCTCGGCATCCTGCTCGGCGGCGAGTTCGGCATCGGGACGATCATCTTCGCCGCGCTCGTCGGCCCATCCGTCGACTTCTTCTTCACCCTCCTGCGTGTCCGGGTTCCGCAGCGAACGGTAGCGGTCGTGACGGGTGACGGGTAACCTATCAAGGCAACTGGAGATCTGGCGTTGCGTTGATGGCAGGTGATACTGTAGCAATGGCAATACGGTCGATCCAACGTCTACTGCATGGGAGCGAGCGTGGCGGTACGGCACCAGACAACCCAGCCCATGACGGTCGACGATCTCTGGGGACTGCCTGACGATGGCACCCGCTATGAACTCATTGAAGGAGTTCTGTTCGAGATGGCACCGACTGGTGGGGACCATAGCGAAATCGACGTACGTCTCATCAGCCGCATGTTCATCTTCGTTGACGAACATGATCTTGGAACAGTCTACGAGTCATCGGCCGGTTTCGTTCTGTCCAGGGTTCCTGCAACAGTACTGAGTCCTGACGCTGCATTTGTCCGCAAAGCGAGAAAGCCGAAGTCAACTGTAGGCTTCGTGGATGTTGCACCTGACCTCGCGGTTGAAATCGTGTCGCTGTCCAACAGCCGCCAAGAGATCGCTCGGAAGATCGAACAGTTTTTCAACGCTGGCACACAACTCATCTGGATCGTCGAGCCTCGCCTCCGGAGTGTGACCGTGTGGACGAGTTCGCAGACGTGGCACGAACTCATAAAGGAAGATTACCTGAATGGCGGCGACGTTCTCCCCGGCTTCCGCCTGCGTGTCGCCAACATCTTCCCGCGCATCGAGGAGTAGTCGGCTCATACCAGCGCCATGCTGCACACCAAGCGCAGGTCATCGAGCAGCGCGGCGTGGACGTCGCTCGAACTCGTAAGCATCGCCAGCTTCGCGCGAATCTGTTCCGTCTGCTCGCGTAGTTCGACCGCCGACATGCGCCCCGTCCCCTTTGCTGCTCCGACGTGCGTCGGTCACGATGTTGGATGATCGCATGTGTTGAGATGGTTGTGCAAGGCGGATGGGATGTGGGAACCGGCCCCGTAGGGTCGCCGCTTGCCGCGACCGGCGAGGGTCGCCGCTTGCCGCGACCGGCGTGAGAAGACGGGCGTTCGAAAGATCTGACAGCGCCTGAAGACGTCGTCGGCTCGTTACCGGCTGATCTGGCGGCGAGGGCGTCTACACGCGTCCGTTGCCCCATCCGAACGTCCGTCTTCCCACGCCGGTCGCGGCAAGCGGCGACCCTACGGGGCTGGTTTCGACATCTCGCGTCACACCTCACACTCCCGCGACATGCACCAGCGGATCGCCTTTGCGGGCCGAGAGGGACGAGAGGTAGTAGAGCACCAGGCCATCGGCAGGGGACGTGATGCGGGCGATTTCCTGTCCGAGCAGGTCGGTGATGATGCCGAGCAGGTCGCCCGCCGTGACGCGTTGTTCCAGGGTGATGGCGGGACGCCAGAGGCCATCAGTCGGGGCGGCGAGGGATGCCCCGTCGGTGAGCTGGGTGACATTGGACGGCGGGACGATGCCGCGGAGCGAGCTGAGGACGCGCAAGGCGTTGATCAGCCCCTGGTAGACCGTCAGCACGTCCTCGTCGCTGGCCCTCCCGTTGCCGCCGATTTCGACGAGCACCGTTGGCTTGCCGAGCATGACGGCGTTGCCGGTCAGGCTGGCGCTCTGCGTCGAGCGGTCGTAGGTGACGGTCCAGGGGACGCCGAAGCGCTCCGCCATGGCGCGGGAGAGCGCGTCGGTGCTGTCGTTGCCGGAGCGATACCAGCCGGTGTGGCTAGCCAGCGTCTCGAACACATCGCCGGAATGCAGGTCGATCAGCGCGTCGGCGGGGCGGACGATGTCTTCCATCAGGCGGAAGGCGAGCGTTTCCGAGAACGTGCCGCTGGCCAGGCCGGGGAACTGGCGGTTCAGGTTGCGACCATCGAGCGGGGTGACGAACGCGGAGCGCGCCCGGAAGGCGGGCGGATTAACGATCGGCAGGATCAGCAACGACCCACGTACGCGGTCCGGATTCAGGAGCCGACCAAGCCGCAGCGCGCCGAGGATGCCGGGATACTCGCCCCCATGCACCGCCGCAGTCACGACAACCGACCGGCCCGGCTCCCGACCACGCACGGCGATATACGGCCACTCCCAGCCATAGAGGACCGTGTCGGGCCAGATCAGGTAGTCAGTGCGCTTCTCCCCCGCCGCCAGCGCGGGGATGACCGTCCAGGGAAACGCTACATCGGCTGCATCACCCTCCCCTACCGGCACGTGTTCCCCTCCCATCACCCATTACTCATCACATCCATCGTAGCAGAGACAACCAGCCGTGCCGATGGATGATTGACCGCAGCCATGAGATCCGCAAAGTATGTTGCGGAATCCAATTCAGGTAACCATTGCTCCTCGGTGATACGCCGGAACACGTGGAGAACGAGGGCGTCTGCCCAGGCGTCCAGGGCGTGGCCATCAAACTCTCGTCCGCGTTCCCGTGTCGGTACGTCGATCTGACGTTGGTCAAATGGAGCCGACCCCATTCGCTCGACGATTGAGCGAATATCTGCGGCGGTGGCCTGGGTTCCGTTGTGGATGATGTCTTGAATCAGCTGATCGACTACGAGATATCCTCCGGAGAAACCTGGAAGCTGGAGGCCGGAGGCTGAAGGCTGGACATGTCGTTCTGGCGTTCCAGCGATCGCCACGGCGAACACGACGCTACCAGGCAGTTTGCGCGCGATCTGAGCGGCGGATTGCCTGGCGATCCTTTGGATAAAGGACGCCTGGCACCAGCTCCCCGGCTACTGCGTCGACTTCACCAGCGTGGACATCTACGCCGCCGTCCTCGACCACGGCATCCGGCCGCCAAGCGAGTTTGGTGACTTTCTAAAGCGTCACAACTGCAACCAAGGATTGTAGAAGCGATGCGTAGGTGCCTACGTTCGATACAGACAACTTGAACCACGGGAATCTCATGACCGGGGCCGCTACCGCTCGATCGCCCCGATGTCACATCTACTACTACCATCACCATCGCCATCTCGGGGGCGGGCAACACCACGCTGATCGAGCGGCTTGCATGTCCGCAGGTTGCTACCCGGTGACTGGGGATTCCCGCTGTCGATCGCTGGACTTCCCGCAAGCGGTCGATGTGCCTTTGTGCCTCGGCCAAGGTCTTTCAGCGGTCCGAGCAGCGGATCGACATTCAGTTGATTGCCGTCCGTCGTCCCGATGATCGTGCAGCCGGACGTATCCCCAATCAAGTTGTAGCCCTGTGAGGTCTGCGTCATCACGCAGTCGTCTCCACGATTGCTGGTGTCAGAATTCCCGGCGATGATCGAGTTGCGCAGTGTTGCCGGCCCGGCGAGTCCACCGCCACCGACGGCAAATGGGAGCGATGGGTTGCTGTCAATACCATCGGCGGTATTGTTGGTAACGGTTACGTTCTCGAGCACGACCGTGCCAGAGTAGTCACCTGACTGTAGTCGTATGCCGTTCCGAATCCCGCCGCCGGAGGCACCAGCGTGATTGCCGCTGACCGTGCTGTTGATGAGGCGCGCCGTGCTGCTTGTCGTCAACAAGTATATCCCGCCGCCATCACGAGCCGTATTCTCGCTGATTGTTGAGCTATGAATAGTGACCTGGCTGCCGGTGAGATACAGTCCCCCTCCTCCATACTCGGCGTAGTTATCGCGGATCGTGACGCGCCTGAACACGGCGACATCGCTGTCTCCATTCAGATAGACGCCACCACCCTGATAGCGGGCAGTGTTCCCTTCGATGATGCTATCGCGCAGTATCAGCGAGCCGCTGTCGCTATTGATGGCAGCACCCTGCGCGGCCTCCGAATCACGGAATGCGACCCGCTCAATCGCTACCTGTCCCGTGTGATCTGTAGCGCACCGCCGCCACCGTCGCCGACCCCATAGCCGTGGCGCATGGTCAAATCCTGGATGGTGACGACCGGGGAAGGTCCATCCCGCCATCGTTGAATCGTGATGATCTGAAAGCGGTTATCACCGTCCAGAATCGTCATGTCCATGCCCGATCCGCGGAGCGTCAGATCTTCTCTGATATAGAGATCCCCATCCGTGCCTGATTCACCATCCGCAGCAATCGTGAGGGTATACACGCCTGCCGGAATAATGATAGTGTCGGCACCGTCTCCCGCAGGGCAACCACCGAAGGTTCGATCCTCATTCGCGGCGAACAGTGCTTCCCGCAGCGAACAATCTGCACCGACATTGCTGTGCTCGTCTAATTCGTCGGTCATCTCATTCACAGTGATCGTGGTGCCTGCCCTCGCATCCGGCGGAGCGATTGCTGCAACCGGAAGGATGAGGAGAACGGCGAGACTAATCGCAGCGAACACGCGCCAACATAGCTGAGACAACGAATGATTCATCATTACTACTCCTTACGCACCACGCCGCAGTTCTGGCGGGTGCAGGGATGGATGTCAGTGCGTTCCAAGTTGGTAGCCATGCAACCAGACGGGCTGCGCGTCGGGATCGGCGAACGTGAGAGTGTTACTACTCGTAGCCACATACATCTGCTGACTAAGGCGAACTGATTGCATGGTGAACATCTGGCAGCATAGCTATCCGCGCGACACCGGATTGGCGATCAGTCGACACAAGAACTGGACTGATTGAGGTCGCGGCCGCGCCTTTGAGCAGCGTGCGCCGCGTCATCCGGCGATGGAGTATTCCGGGGAACCGATCAACTCGACGTTGATTCACACGTATACGCACACGCACGCTACTTTCACACTGCCATACGGTGCGCTTAACCGGAGCACGGATTCCAGCGGCAACGTTCGTCGCCACACATGCCGGTCGGGAGTCACCAAGCACAGGGTCCTGAATATGCTGAGATGTTCTGACGTTGAGAGTATAATAGCACGATATTGTGTACCAAACAAGATATGTGCGAATCAATGTTTTATTCGCATGGGACGGATCTTCCAGAACCAACGACCGGTCGTCGGCTATTGACTGTCACGCGCTTGCCATCTGAACCGGCGGAACGTAGAAGGCATCCACCCTCTTTCAACGTTGAAAAGGGGTGGATGCCTTCCGGGCCACCGTGATGGCTGTCGTTCGTTACCGCACGTAGCCCATCGTTCGGCTCGGCTGCAACGCCATCTCCTGCAGCTTCTGGACCCGCTCTTCAATAGGAGGGTGGGTGCTGAAAAGCTTGCCAACGCCGCCGCCCGCGAACGGGTTGACGATATAGAGCGGCGCGATGGCCGGGTTCGCCTGGGCCTGATTCATCGGGTAGCGCGCGACGCCCGACTGCAATTTTTCCAGCGCGTTCGCCAGCGGCAGCGGGTCGCCGAGGATACGCGCGCCAGCTGCATCGGCAGTGAACTCACGCGAACGGGAGATGGCGAGCTGGATGATGATCGCGGCGATCGGCGCGAGGATGGCGAAGGCAAGCATATCGATCGGGTTGTTCTCCTCATCGTCGCTGCCACCGAACCCGCCGAAGATCGCGGAAAACTGGAGCATCTGGGCGATCCAGGTGATCGCACCGGCGAAGGTCGCCACGATCGTGCTGATGAGCGTGTCGCGGTTGCGGATGTGGGCGAGTTCGTGGGCCATGACGCCGGCCAACTCATCCTTTGTCAGGAGCCGCTGGATGCCGGTCGTGACCGCCACGGCGGAGTGTTTCGGACTGCGGCCAGTCGCAAACGCGTTCGGGCCGTCGTTCTCAATAATGTAGACACGCGGCTTCGGCAGCTTGGCCTGGCTGGCCAGCTGCTCGACCATTGCGTGCAGCTCGGGCGCGTCGTCGGGGGAAGCTTCCTTCGCGCCGGACATCTTGAGTGCGAGCTTATCGGAGAACCAGAACATGCCTCCGTTCATCACCAGAGCCATGAGAAAGAAGACTGATGCACCACCAATGCCGCCAACATACCCACCGATAAGGACGAAGAGCCCGGTGAGGGTTGCCAGCAACCCAACCATCTTGAGCGTATTTCCTGTTGTCATGCTGCAATCACTCCACGAAGTCAACCTGGCCCCGGTTCGCCATTGAACCGTCTCCACTATCATGCAGCCTGTGCATGACAACTGCATGAAGGCAATGTGACGGTGGGGTGATTTCTGAGGGAAAGAGGAAAGAGGAAAGCATCTGGAGTGATCGGAGGATAGATGACACGCATTATGCTGGAAACTCGGATTGAAGCAGGGGTTGAGCGCTGCTTCGATCTGTCGCTTAGCGTCGATCTCCATACCGGGTCGATGGCGCACACAGGCGAGCGCGCGGTGGCCGGCGTCACCAGCGGGATCATGACGCTCGGCGACAGCGTCACCTGGGAGGCGCGGCACTTCGGCGTCCGACAACGACTGACGTCACGCATTACCGTACTTGAGCGCCCATACCGCTTCGTGGACGAGCAGGTTCGCGGAGCATTCGCTCACTTCCGTCACACGCATGTCTTCATCCCCGTAAGCAATGGAACCTTGATGCTCGACGATTTCGAGTACAGCGTGCCGCTTGGGCCATTGGGACGACTGGTCGATGCGTTGGTACTATGCGCGTACATGCGGAAGCTGCTGCACCAGCGGAATGCGTTTCTGAAACAGACGGCTGAGGCATGTCGTTGAGAAGTGGGATGTCTGCGATGCTTAACACCATCCCTGGTGGCCCCGATGAAATTACGACCACCTGGCTGACGGAGGCATTACGCGCCGCTGGTGCAATCGATACGAGTGTCATTGAACGCGTGACAACCGAGGTCATCGGGGCGGATCGCGGGTTCACCGGAGTGGTCGCGCGTGTCGAACCTGGCTACGACCGGCCTGAGCCGAGTGCACCAGCAACGTTGATCGTGAAGTTCCCGATCGCTCCGCGTAGCGCATCGAGCTATCGGGACGAGCAGCAGCCGTCACCCGAGCAGAGACAACGCTACTGGGAGCGCTGCATCCGAGAAGTGCACTTCTATCGAGATGTCGCCCCACGGGTTGCCATGGCACCCCGCGCCTACGCCGCTCACGCCGATGTCGGGACCAATCGAATGGTTTTGCTACTTGAAGACTTGTCGGCGAGCGAGCCAGGGGATGCCCTGCTTGGCTGCACCATTTCGCAGGCCGCGCTGGCTGTTGACGCGATGGCGACCTTTCATGCCGCCTGGTGGCAGCATGCGGCACTGGCTCATCTCGCGTGGTTGCCACGTTGGCCAAGCGATCCTGCCACCAGCGCCGCGCGATACGACGGCCAGGTCGAATCGGTCTCGGACCGCTACGGGGAGCGGATTCCAGCTACCGTTCACGAACTCATGCGGCAGTTGGTGGGTCAGTACGAGTCGGTATTGAACGCGCTGAGTCAGCGACCGGTGACGATGATCCATGGAGATTTCCATCTGGATAACCTGGTCTTCAGCAGACCCGGCGAGCCGCCCGCTGTCACGGTGATCGACTGGCAGAGCGTCGCCCGTGGTCCGGCAGTCGTTGATCTCAGTCTGTTCATGGTCGGGTCGTTGTCAGCCGCGGACCGACGCGCCTCGGAGTTCGATCTCCTCTCCCGTTACCATCAGCTGCTGGTAGAGCATGGTGTTCGGGAGTACTCGTTCGACGATCTTCAGGCCGACTATCGGCTCGCTCTGCTCTGGCAACTGGCTGGAACCGTTGGGTGGCTCGCACGCATCGAACCAAGGACACTCGACGGGCGAGAGCTGGCGTTGGTCGAAGCGATCTTCACCTCAGGCAAGGTATTCCAAGCTGTCGAGGACCATTCCGACGAGCGATAGTGTCATCGCAACCAGCCGTTCTGACGAGCAACTGACGGCAGGAAGGATGAGCCGTCAGACGGCCACAAGATCAACGTTCGTAATCTGAATGTCTCAACTGCCATGTTATAGTTGGCGTACCTCCAACTGAGTGGCTTGGTCCTTCCATCGTCAATCCCCTCTTTCAATGATCTCTGATGGTGTCGTGTTCATCCTCTTCCCCGCATGTAGGAAGGGGGGGGATTGGTTCGCGTGTCAATGGATTTAACTCGATTGCGTGCCGAGTGGTTCGGCAACGTTCGTGGCGACCTGCTCGCCGGGACAGTGGTCGCCCTCGCGCTGATCCCTGAAGCGATTGCCTTCTCGATCATCGCTGGTGTCGACCCGAAGGTCGGGCTCTACGCGTCGTTCTCGATCGCGGTCATCATCTCGTTCACTGGCGGGCGCCCTGGCATGATCTCCGCCGCGACCGGCGCTATGGCGCTATTGATGGTGTCGCTCGTCAAAGAACATGGCCTGCAATATCTGTTTGCGGCGACGATCCTGACTGGCGTCCTCCAGATTTTTGCCGGGCTGCTCAGACTCGGCACGGTCATGCGCTTTATCTCCCGCTCGGTCATGACGGGATTCGTGAACGCGCTGGCGATCCTGATCTTCATGGCACAAGTACCTGAAATGATCGATGTCGCATGGCTGACGTATCCAATGATCGCGGGCGGACTCGCCATTATCTACCTGCTGCCGCGCTTTACGAAGGCGGTGCCATCCCCGCTCGTCTGTATCGTCGTGTTGACGGCGCTCTCGCTCGGGCTGGGCTTCAATCTGCGGACCGTCGGTGACATGGGGGAACTGCCATCCTCGCTGCCATTCTTCCTACTACCAGATATCCCGCTGAATTTTGAAACGCTCATGATTATTCTGCCGTACTCGATCCCACTGGCTATCGTCGGCCTGCTCGAATCGTTGATGACCGCCTCAATTGTTGACGACCTGACTGACACGACGAGTGACAAGAACCGCGAGTGCTCCGGCGAGGGCATCGCCAATGTCGCCACCGGATTCCTGGGCGGTATGGCCGGATGCGCGATGATCGGCCAGTCGGTCATCAACGTGAAATCTGGCGGGCGAGGCCGACTGTCGGCGTTTACTGCCGGAACCCTGCTGCTTTTCCTGATCGTGGCGCTCGGCGACTGGGTCGCGCGGATTCCAATGGCGGCCCTGGTCGCCGTCATGGTCGTGGTCTCGATTGGAACCTTCAGCTGGGCGTCGCTGTGGAATCTCCGGACGCACCCCAGAAGCTCGAGTATCGTGATGCTCTCGACTGTCGCGGTGGTCGTGGCGACCCACAACCTCGCCTATGGCGTGCTAGTCGGCGTGCTGTTGAGCGGAATCTTTTTCGCATGGAAGGTCGGGCAGCTCGTTGCGGTGCATTCGACCGCAACGGACGATGGTACGGAACGTACCTACACGGTCGTGGGTCAGATCTTCTTCGCCTCGGCGGACTCTTTCGTTGCTGCCTTTGACTTCCAGGAGGTGTTGGAGCAAGTTCGCATCGATGTGACTCGCTCACACTTCTGGGACATTTCCGCCGTCGCCGCGCTTGACAAGGTCGTGATGAAATTCCGCCGCGAGGGTGCCGAGGTCGAGATCATCGGGATGAACGAGGCCAGCGCGACGATTGTTGACAAGCTCGCGATCCATGACAAGGACGATGCGTTCGACCTCGTCCCTGGACATTAGCAATCGACGGAGGCCCACGCTCATGACCCGGATTCTCGCCTGCGTCGACGGCTCCAGCTACTCAGCAAGCGTCTGCGATCACGCAGCCTGGGCTGCGGGGCCGTTGGACGCTTCCGTGTCGATCCTGCGCGTGATTGACGCGCACGAGACCCATGTCATCGCATCCGATCTGAGTGGGAGCCTTGGCCCGAGCGATAGCGAACACCTGCTTGAGGAATACACCGCGCTCGATGCGCAACGCGGTCGTCTGGCACAGCAGCAGGGGCAGCTGATTCTCGATCAGGCGAGCGCTCGGGTACGCGCGGCAGGCGTTGTCGATGTCGTAGCGCGCCAGCGGCAGGGCGCTCTCGTGGACACGATCATCGATATGGAACCTGCCGCAAATCTCATCGTGATCGGCAAACGCGGTGCATCTGATCAAGCGGCAACCCAGCATATCGGGAGCAATCTGGAGCGGGTTGTTCGCGCCGTCCACACGCCGATCCTCGTCACATCGCGCGATTTCCAGCCGATCCGCCGGTTCCTCATCGCCTACGACGGCGGACACAGTATGCGGAAGGCGATCGTCCGGCTGGCCCACACCGCGCTGCTTGTCGGCGTCGAGTGCCGCGTCCTGATGGTTGCGGACGACGAAGCAGCCGCGCACCGGGAACTCGCGGAGGCAACCGGTCCGCTCATCAAGGCGGGCTTTGATGTCGGTGTGAGTGTGAAGCGAGGAGACGCCGAGGATATGATCGTGGCCGAGGTCGAGCGCGAGGGCATCGATCTGCTGGTCATGAGCGCCTACGGCCACTCCCGCATCCGTGCCCTGATGATCGGCAGTACCACGACCACGATGCTCCGCCGCAGCACCGTCCCGGTACTCCTGTTTCGTTCCTGATCGCAGGATGGATGGGATGCGTTTCGGACGCCGTTCGCTGAGTCGCAGACGACGCGGGAGCAAGTTCGTGAACCACTGCTATGGTTCCGCGTTCATTGATGGCGTGGCGATGCCAGGCAGGACGAACTCGCGAAGCAGGAGCGAAGGTGCCATGTGATGAATCTCGTTGACAATATCAGCAAAGGCGTTCGCCTGATCCACGTTCAGTTCCCTCGCCTGACGGGCACATTCCAGAAGGTGAATGTACATCACCATCTGCTCC
>Ga0136611_10002030_pt1 | contig 14079 bp, 23 predicted proteins | sample AntDrymUQ2232306_2_FD_106645 | JGI IMG/M metagenome (GOLD analysis project Ga0136611, IMG submission 106645) | Polar desert sand microbial communities from Dry Valleys, Antarctica - metaG UQ223 (23.06) | ecosystem: Environmental > Terrestrial > Soil > Desert | place: Antarctica: Dry Valley...
CGGGTCAGCGAGGAAGCCGAGCAACTTTGTATCTCGGACTCGACCCGCTTTTGTTAGCTCAAGAATAGACAGGCCATGAAGGCGATCTAGAAGAATCAAGTCGAAGCCGTAGACGTTGTGTCCAATGACCAAGCCGTCCGTGCGTCGGATCTGATCAACGAGGCCGTGTGCCGTGTTCGAGATGGAGACCTCTTCGTCTGGCGTCGTACACCACCCAACGAGTCGAATGTATTCCGTCCCTCGCCGCCACATCTCCTCAACACCGTACGATTCGATGTCGAAGGGGATGGAACCAGGCGGTAGGTCGCCCACGTAGTTCAGTGTCGGGGCAACCGTCTTAACCGGCTCGTACACCTCTTTATTCGGCTGCTTCTTCAAGTCATTCCAGCTAGTCATACTGTGCATCATATCCTTGGAGTGTGGATGAGTCAAGTCAAAAACCCGACCCATAGAAGAGATTTAGAATATAAATTCCGAGACACGAATGTGTAGGTGAGAACCCTACCCGGAGTGCTGGCAACAAGATGAGCCAGTTAACGTGTAGCTTTCGATGGGCTACAACCTCTTTTTTCCCGACCCATACAACAATCAAAACTACAAAAAGGAACCCAATGCACCCCATCGATTCACTGGCTCAGCCACTGCTGTACGCCACCATTACCTTCTTGGTGATACTAGGCGTCTCAGTCTTGAATGATCTGTTCTGTCTGCACTCATGGCGTCCTCGTCATCAGCACCAGTCCGGACCGAGCCCGCATTACTGCAACAAGTGTTGCCGGAAAAACCGTCTGAAGTCCCCTCATCGAGAGAATCAGTTCCGGTAATGAAAGGACTCCCCAATAGCATCGGGGAGTCCTTTTTTCACCGCTCTGGTGTTGCCAGAATAATTGCGACTGCCGCCGCTGTTTTCATGGCGCTTAACTGCCATCGCTGCATGTGTTCGCTTGCGGTGAATTTTAGGTACTCTCTCTCAGCGACGGTAACGGCCCGATTCACCCTGTTATAGAATAAGGCGTCCGTCAGATAAAGCTCCTTAGCCTGATTAAGAACTTCGGGGGTTACGGTGAGGCCCACAGCGACACCGGCTCACCATGCTGAGCGGCCTTCACGGGGTCACTGGTAGCGCCCACAAGGCCATTACTGAACACAACGCCAATGACCCCCGAAGCCTGAATCATGCCCAAGTCTTTCGGGGTGATGTCGCCGCTAGCAAGCCCTTCCGTGATCGCCTCTAAAGCAGTTTCCGCAGCCGCCTGGGCGAAATCATAAACGTCCCAAGTTTGCTCTCCGAACTGGACGCCACCAAACATGTTCTGATGCAAGAACCTCTGGATGAACCCTCGGGTATCACTCATCTCCGCACTATCGTTCACTTGTTTCCTTTCCTAAAAAAAGCTGGTTCGGGTGCCCCCGCTGCATAAAGCAAAACTCTAGGAGAGGCACCCGGGGCACCCTAGTCAGCCCGTGGTGTTGCTGTTAACTCCGGTGCGGGTTTCCTGCCTAACAGGTCAAGCTCCCGCACCGAAGTTAACCGGTTTACTAAACTTCCTCGTCGGCCTCGTCTTCCGGAGTACCAAGCGATGCCCATGAGACGGCTAGGATGGGGCGCTCTGGCGCTGAAGCCTTGAACGACTGGTACTTCCGACCACTTGACTTCGAGGTCTTCTTACCATGCCACTCGATCTTGACGAGTTCGTTGGCTTCGGGGGCCACCTTGGAAAGCTGATCCTGAAGGCTCTGGTTGAAAAGCCAGATGCTGACAGTATCACCGGTCGCCTCCTCTACGAACTGGGCGACGGGCTTCGAACCATAAGCGGTCTCGGCCATCTCGATGATGCCAGTGAAACGGCCCTGAAAGACCGCTCCATCTGCGTCACCCTCGTCGGAGTGGAAACGCCAACTACGGGGAAAATCTACTGCTTCGGCGGTTGACATAGTGTCTTCATCCTTGTTCAAATGTCAGAGGATCAAACCTTGTCTGACGCAAGGCCAGGGTTTAAAGGCTCCTGCTGCCTGACCACCAGTGTATCACACCAGCGGACACTTTACAAAATTCGGACTGAGAACCCCACTCCGAGTTTCGTTGGATCGTTGTTAGCTCCTCCAATGGAGGTAATGCGAGTTTCGACCTCTGAACCAGAGTCTAGCAGGGGTGCAAGCTCGGCTGCAAGTTGCTTGGGTACATGGCCAATCATCTGACCATCAACCCGGAACTCCACAGCGTTAGTATCGTACTTGTTGTCGGGGTTCCGCGTCAAACTGACACAAACTCCCTCGGGGTTATAGCTCAACGCCTGCTGGATAAGTCGCAAGTTTTCAGGGTAGCCCTTGATGAACGTCACACCAGCAACCGTTCCTCGATGGAGGTTGGGATCTGGTTGAACGTGTTCTTGGATCTGATTCCATTTCATTTTGTTTTATTCTCTCTGGGGGGTCGGGAAAAGCTGCATTCTTATCTCCTACAATTCTCCTAGAATAACACGGTCCTCGATCTTAGCGAAGTTGGTGATTCTTAATAGCGAGCGAAACACGGAGAAGACAACCGGCCCAGAATCAAGTTCGTAGCCTCGGTAGCAATGTCCTGCACCCCCGCCATTTAGAAGGATTACCGCAGTCTTATCAACAGGAACCATCGGCTGGAGCGTTCCGTCTTCGTCGAGCCAGTGTGTTGCATAACGGTATGCAGCTTGCTGTAATGCGTGGCTCGGTCGAGCTTGTTTGGAACTCGCCTTGTAGTCTACCAGCCATGTCAAACCGTCTTCCCAGTTGTTGGGAAGGCGATTGGGATTACTCTCGTCGTTCCACGTCAACTTGGCGATCAAGTCCATTGTCCCCATGTAAAGCGGCTGCCCTGACTTCGGGTCAATGTGGACAAGCACCTTTTCAACAAGAACAGGATCCGGCTGATAGTCCCGCACAAACTCCAGGAAGCAGTCGACGTGCTTGCGCTCTTTCTTCGCCAGGGATTCCAGATCAGGCTCGTTGCCCGTCATATAGTCCTCTGCGAACTGGTGGGCGTTTGTACCGATGTCTGCTGCGGTGTTAGCAACACGATCCCCGGCCCCTATCAGCCAGTCAACCAGCTTGCCGCCCTCGGGATCGTAATCCCCCCATGCGGTATCACCCTTCAAGGTGAGTCCGACAGCCTGACGCAGTCTCCACGTATCCAACGCCTCCTTAGGCAAAGCCTTCAGAATAGTTGTGACCCCGGGGATGGCTTTGCCCGTCTCCGTGTTGCGGTAGAAATGGCCAGTTTTAGTTTCGACCCTCTCGACGGGTGATTTCATCGGGAACTCCGCCCCTTTTTTTCAGTTCTGCTCATCATCCAACGTTCCAATTAACTCATCCTCATCGAATTCAGCGGGGCCTACAGAGATGTAGGAGTCCCCGACTTGATCAGCATACTTGATACTGAGGAGTTCTGCAATGTCGTCCCCAATGTTGGCCAGCGTAGCCAGAGACGTTTTATCCAACCACACTGTGACTTCCCAACCATGTACGATCTTGTTCGGCATCAACCACTCTCCTTGCAGTTATGGCCGCTAACAGATCGGGCCGTAACCTTATCGAGCCCGAAGTTGATCAACAGGCCATCCTCGATGCACAGGCTATTTAGGTACTTACGAATCTGGTACTCATCCTTGACGGCCAATCCGGCCTGAGCCTTCAGTTCGACAACTAAAATATCGCCAACCACAATATCCAGGAAGCCATAGCCTACCGGATGTTGTTTGTAGTAGATGGGACAAGGAACTTGTCGGAAGATGGGTCCAATACCCCGGCTGGCCAACTCTACTTCCAGAGATCCTTCGAGAACCGTTTCGCTGTGTCCACCCCCGAGTTCCTTGAATACTTCCTTCGCAGACTGCTTTACAACAGCAATCAACTCATCTATATCCATTTTCATTATCGCCCCCTAGGCTGTAGCGTAGCGTGGAGATTTTTACCCAGCAAACTGGGGTTGTCATCCATAATCCCAAAGTCGATCACGGCCTCTTCGACCCGCTTGAGCAACAGTGTACCAGCCTCAGGGCGTGAAATCTCCCGGCCAGTAAACCACACTGTAACGCGCACGTTGTTACCAGCACTCAGGAACTTCTTGATGGCCTTGATCTTGGTCTCGAAGTCGCCGGGTGCGATGTTCAACTTCAGTTTGATCTCCTTCATCGGCTTGGGCTTCGGCTGCTTCTTCTTTCGTTCCTCGTACTGCTTTTTGCCGACATCGAGGATCTTAAATACTCCGTCGCTAACTTGGACCAAATCTAAACCGTATTCATGGTCAGCGATGTGCTGGGCTTTCTCAACGGTGAATCGGCCCACCTGTTGACCTGTAGGATCAATTAGAAGAACCATCAACAGGTCTTCCCGCCGTGGCGGTAACTTCTCGTCTGGTTGTAGTCAGCCTTGAGACGAATCACAGCATCTAGATTAATACCTAGATGTTCGCTTAGGTCCATAATGCGAATTATAGCATCGGCAAGCTCTACGCCGAAACCTTCCGGCTTGCCATTTTCTCCAGCGTAAACCTCGTCGGGAGTATGACCGGAGCGAAGCTCTTCGAGAGCCTCCGAGACCTCTGACACAACCAACATAAGCTTCTCGGGGATGTTGGGGTTGGGGTCCTCCCACCAGCCATGGGTCACCGCACAATCGTAAACCTCTGCTTGCATTGCCGCAAAGGATGAAGTGGAATTCATGTGTTCTCTTTCATTATCTCAAGCGTAGCTATCAGGATAGAACGTTTTGCCACCCCTGATAATTGGGGGAGCGCCGGGAATATAGCCAGTTACGTCAACGACCGTTACGCCGCCAGCCTCCATGATCCGGTCGCCTAGAGCAATGCTCTCATTCCAGTACTCTGTATTTTCGTCAACGATGGAGTGTCGAACGAGGGTTGTAATTCCAGACTCAACAATGGCTCGGGCACAATCGGCGCACGCAGCCCAGGAAGCATACATGGTCAGACCCTCGGTGGCAACACCGTTCCTGGCTGCCATGTATATTGCCCGACGTTCGGCGTGTTCAGTGAGGCTGTATTTCCGAGGCCGTTCATGGTCATGTTCCTCTGGGTCCCAGTCCCGCACGAAACTATTGCAGGACAGGGTGCTGGTGATCGGCTCGCCGTCCTTGACAAGAACTACGCCAAGCTGGGTCGATCGATCCGTGCTAAATATTGCTGCTTCGTAGCACAGACCCAGAAGATCCAGATGCTTGTCGAACTCGGGGTTGTGGGGTGAGATGGGGGGTCCGAACCACGGTTCAGATGCACCATACCCCGGAATCGGATAGCCATAAACCGTCAGCCACTCCTCTTCCAGGTCATCCTGACTGATCATTCCGGAATCTCGCCCTTCTCCAACCGCTCAATCATGGCGGCGATGCGCTCCCGTCGTTCGTTGTTTTGTGTTAAAAAGGCAAGCTTTCGCTCCTCTCGATCTTCTCGACGGGTCTTTTTATTCTCCAGTGTGTTGCGATTAGACATACTGCATTTCTCCTCCGGTTAAAGCGACTTCATTCCAGTAATGCCACTCTCCGAGACCGAAGCCATGCGCTACGTTATGCTCTCGATAATCCCTACCGAGACCGTGAACGAGAAGCGAAACGTGCCAGTGCGTCTCCGGGGGTATGAAATCACCGGGCTTGGCAGCGGTCTTATGGGTTTGGCCATCCACGGGTGACGGCCCAACTTCGGTCGGTTCGGGACCCCAGCGATCCAGGACCTCCTGCTTGACATCAGATCGAGTGAGGATGATGACGGCGGGGGACCGCACCTCGTTGTTAGGGCCGTTGTCGATCTTACTGGTGTAAAGTACAGTTCGGCCTAAAGCTGGATATTCTGCGTTCATGTTTTCTCTCCTGTAGTTTTTTGATGAGTTGTCAGACATTCTGCACAAACCTTCGCATTCTTTTAATACCGGGTAACATTGGAGTTCCGAAGAATAAGTGTGATGCTACCGCCCCAGCAGTTACAACGCAAGCTGCCTTGCCTTGTGGTCTTTCGCACCAGTTCCCGAAGACTCCGCTCATAGTCTTTTCTCGCCGACGCCATAGAACGATGTCGGCACTCAGAACATAGAACACTAGTCCGAACCAGAACTTTTCTCCGGGTTCGACGTTCACGTTAGGTTGTTGTCGTCATTGTCGTCTTCCCGATACTAGCGATGATGAGAGCGATCGGAATCGAGGCTACGAAACTGAGTCCAAGTGTAGGGAAGAGGTTTCCGGCTGCTAGCATGACCATCCAGGCAAGCGGGAGGCTGAGAATGACGGCGGTGATGATAAGTCCGATAAGTGTTCCAATAAACTTCATGTCAGTAACTCTTTTCTAATATGGGCACCCAGGTGTTCTGGGGTCTTTGACTGTTCGTCCGCTGCGGGACTGAATACACTATAACATCATGCTCCGGGATGTACAAGTCTACCACGCTCCCCCTTATTTCCTGTACGGTGCCAGTCATTCCCGGTCCGTATTCTCCTGGCTGGTAGAAAACCTCGGCCCCTATCTCGATGGCTTCCATACTCATTCCAACTGTCCGGTCATCAACTTTCTTACCATTTCACGGTCTCGAACGATGTTTTCCAACCTAATTTCCTTACCCTGTGCGATCTGACGCACCGTCTCGTCAGCCGTACCCTGTGAAGTGTAGTCGATGTACTGTACGGAGTCAAACACTTCACTCCCGATTCGGTGGATACGCCCCTCGGCCTGGTGATTTTCCACGAACGACCATGAGCGTTGCAGGAATATTCCAATCCGAGCGCGATTTAGGTTAATACCCACACCGCCTGCACTAATGACAACGAGCATTACGGGAATGTTTCCTGATTGGAAACCATCAATCTGACCTTGCCGGAATTCGGGCTTTTGGTTTCCCTTAATCACACCATGCTTGATCTTTGCTTTGGTCAACCGTGCTTCTGCCATCTCAATCAACTGGCGGGACGCCGCAAATACCACCACGGACTCCCCGGCAGCGATCAAATCGGGGAGGTCCTCCAGGAGAGCATCCAGCTTATTGCTCGGGTCCTTCAGGCGGGCTCGAAAGTCACCCTCGTCTGTGGGCATGAGGTCCGCCGACGCCGAGGAAAACTGGACCAGTCGAAACAACTTCGAGCCGGGGTTCTGGGCGATGATCATTTCGCCCGTGTCTGTCTCCGCCACCATGTTCTCGGACATCTCTCGATACAGACGAGCCTGTTCATCGGACATCACCAGTTCTCGCCGGGTGCGAATGATCGGTGGAAGCTGTGGAAGAATAATTTCTTTCGGCATACGACGGAAGCGGGGTTGGAAGATCTCTTGGAACTCACTCTCCCGGTCCGGGTTCATGCCAACAACTTCTGTGCCCGTGCCCCATGGAACGTTACGGAGAATAGCGTACCGGTCGATGAACTGAACCTTTGACGGGTGCTCCTTCGGTGTTATGAATCGAAGTAGCGGATACGCCGTATCAATGTGGTCCGTCAGCGGGGTAGCAGTGAGACCCCATCTATATTGAACCGAGTCTCCGTGGCCGACTTGCCAGACCGCCCGAGTCTGTTTTGATTTTGGATCCGACAGCTTGTGGCAGTTGTGGACTAAATACCCATCCGCAAAATAGTTCCCTGTACTTGTCTCAAGGTTCCAGAGAGATCGCTCAGGATTTGCTCGTTCCAAAAGCTCAGAACTGTCCAACCACGTCCGGTTAAAAACGCTGATTTCTTCTGGTCCTGAATCTGCCGGTCCTTCGATAGATGGCTCTGTCCATGGATTTCGACTGCCAGCATCAACGTCCGATTCCCCACGTCCATTTTGTAGTGAGAGGGGTAGCCGGTCGGCTGCGGCTTGGTCGAAACACTGAGTTCCAACTCCCAACCCTCGCCCAAAGCTTCGAAAAGCATCTTTTGCGGCACTGTAGGCCCCCTTCCGTTCCCCCCATTCAACATCCAGTAACCCGTTTTCGACATCGATTCGTGGGCTTTCGCTCGAACCTCTGGGTTCCGGAACGGGTTGGTCGGACCCATCAAATGAGCCTCTAGCTTCTCTTGAACCTTGGGGTCCTTTCGGATTCTGAGCATGCGCTGGCGGGCTTTCTCCCTTGATTCTGGGCTCCAGGATTTCCCCATCGAAGAACACTCTCGACTGCAGAAGCGGATTGATGAACTCCTGGGCTGGAACATCTCGCCGCAAACCGGGCAGTTGATGGGGGTCAGAAACCTGCGAGCTTCCCCCCGATGAGCCGCCGAGCACTTTTTGTCGCAAAACTTCCTCTCCCAACTTGGGTATTTCGGGGTTGGCAATGGCTTCTCGCACCACCCGCAATTCTTTAAGCCGTCCTGAGGTGTCGTCATACAGTTTATTATAGCATACTTCACCTTGTGGTGTGAGCCACACTGGATGCTCGTCGGTAATTCCAAGCGGGGCTTCGTCCACCAGGGGTCGTAGCGGGCTGTTACTAACACCCTTAACTTCCGCCCAAACAGGCTCTCCAGTGGGATGGTCCACTCCACACACCAAATCTCCCTCCTGGATAGTCCAAAGTGGCTTCGGTCCATCGGGAGTGGTGATCAAGGCGTCGTAAATTAAACACTCATCAGCGATAACCAGCTTCCAGTCGACATGATTGAGTTCTTTTGGGGTTCGTTCCTCTTGTGTCAGCGCCGTGGAACCATAGCGGGCCAGCCTGGTGTGTAAGCGAGCGCTTTCCCAATTAATAATGCACCAGCCACCGTGTTTACCGGCTGCGACGATAGCTTCCCCCCGTTGCTTCTTCGTTCCTTGAGCCACCAATACCGGGATCCCGGGCCACCACCGCTCAATCTCGCGTTTCCAGTTGAGCAGCGTAGATTTCGGGGCAATCACCAGAGCCGGGAGAGTCTTGTCTCCAAGCATTCGTGCAGCACTGATCGACTGACAGGTTTTACCCGATCCGGGAGGGTCGCCAAGAATGGCATGCTCAGCGGTAGCCAGGAACGTAGCACCGGCGACCTGGTAAGGAAATAGATCGGGAAAGGCTTCACTCTCACAGTTGAGAACGTCCCGAAGAGCCAGGCACGCATCGATGGCCGCAACCTCCTGAGTCCACCAAGCCTGTAGATCCTCGGAGAGTTCTAGGTCCGAGAAGGTGTTCTGCAACTGCACCATGGTTGAGCGGCCAAGAGGTGCTGTCCAACCCCCACTGCCGTTCAGGTCCCATCCAACTACGGCCCGCTTGGCTCCGGGGATTAGTTCAAGAAGGTGGTTTTGGTCAGTTTTGATCTTGATCTTACCTTCATGAAGTTCGCAGAAAGTCACTCATATTCCTCTTAGTCGCCAGGTACCACAAACCCACGGAGCAAGCATCATTAGCATGGGGTTTGCCTGGAGTCCACAGCTTAGCACGCCGCACACCGTCGCTGCCAACCAGGGTCTTATGGCTGGAGGGCGCTACTTGTACGGTTGGCGCTCCGTGGTGCTCAGCCCAATATTTAACCACCCCGATGACCTCAAGGGACCACGGGGACTGGCTGATCTTTGCATTCATGGTATATTTCTCGAAAATGAATACTAGGTCGCCTCCTGGCTGGGGGCTATTTAACCGATCTCCAATCTCAAACAGATCCCCTTCTCCACATTCGTACTCGGTAATTTTGCCGTCATCGACCGTGAACTCAGCCCAGCCGGTGGCTTTACCGGGATCCCAAGACTTAACTGTAAACATCAGTTACCCAGGTCCTTTAGAGTTTAGTGAGGGCGTCGTAAGACAGTTTGATGATTTGAATGGCGGTAGAAACAGCACGCTCAGCGTCCGGCTCAGGGTTGTCTAGGTTCAGGACGATGGTCTGGGGTACGCCAAGAAGTCGGCCTACGAGATAGTAGCCTTCGTCATTGCCAATCGGTTCGACGGCGATATGCACAAGCTGATCCAGTCGGGCGATGTTAACAACTCCGTTATCATCCGTCCAACGGACGCTAATCGTTGGCTTGGGCGCCAATTCGACGGGCATGTCCGGAACCTCGATGATGCGGGGTTCAGTCGGAACTGCTGTCTCCGATAGAATCACAAAATCATCCGGGATGTCCAGTTCCATTTGTTCGCTCATACTCATGTACCTTTCGCTGCTGCGGCGAGGAAGCGCTGTTCCAGCCGTTGAGAGTCCATAGCACCGCTGAAACGATCCAGCAGTTGCTCATTACGATAGATCAGGAAGGAGGGAACCGCCATGATCTGCGATGCGGAGGCGAGTTCCCTGTCCGTGTCAGCGTCGTACTTGGTGATCTTCCAGCCCTTAGCCTTCAGGTCCTCCAGGCCGCGCTTAAAGGACGCATTCTGGCAAGGCCCACACCATTTTGCCGAAAAATATCTAATTTCAATCTCATCCATTTTCTTCCTCCTCGTTGTTAGGAATTGCAACTTCCATTATCGCAGGCTCTAGCGTCGGAGGACGCAGGACCCTATTACCATATTTATCGGTCACGAACTTTGATAGGGGTCGCTCTTTAAAAGTCGGCACAAACAACTCATACAGCACCTTCTCGTTTGCGCTCAGTAGCCGCTTGTCTTTTTTCTCTTCTGTCTCAGTGGTCATGTAAACGATTGTACCTTATTCGCTTGTTCAACTTCAAGTCGGTGCTGTTGGAAGCCTAGGAAGTTGCCGACCTTGGGAATCGGGCCGATGGTGTGCTGCACGTCCTGGTCGTCAGTCCACTCCACCGTATGTGAGTTCCAGGCTGCTGGAGTTGCAACATGCTCCAAGGGGGAAGCATGCATCGGACTCGATGAAACGAGTCTAGCATAGAGTTTGATGTCCTCGGAGTAGTCCCGGCTGCCTTCCTGCGTTAGGTAGGAGACACGGGCGCATCGGGCGGTGCTGACCTTCTTTAAAGTCTCCCAATCCATCCGGACGTACTCGTCATCTTGGATGTAAGGAAGATGCCACTCTCCGACACCCAGTTCAGCGGGTTTAGAGTCATCCATGACCTCCCGGATCATTTCCGCAACAACACGGATTTCTGGTTGAGCCAATGGGCTGCATCGCTGATTGAAGAAATTACCCCAAGCAGTAGAAGAAATAACCGCCGTATGCCACATAAACGGTTCGAGAAGTCGGTTGGTTACCTGCTTATGAACATTCTCCGACATCAGCTTTTCAGCGGTGTCAGCGGAATCACGGCTTGATTGAACCCAAATAATATCCAGAGACCCTCTGTTTAGACCGACTCCTGCTTGCATCCCGGGCTGGTTTTCCCCATACTCAACGGGATACGCTGGGGTTTCTCGGATCTTCTTGATTTGCTTTGCTACGGGAATCGCTCTACTGCTTGCGCTATTCCTACTAAAGATTCGGTGCGTATTCATTTCCGCCAGTACATAGCGATGGAATGTCGCCTGTACCGTAGTTAAACGGACACCTTCCGGGCTGACACTATCTGAAATTACCTTAGCACTTACCATTCTCTAGCTCCTTTATTGATTCCAATTCTGCCCATCTGAGTACCTTTCTACTCACGGGGAATATGCCCGGTCGCCATCTTCTTGAGTTCCTGAACCGTCCAGCCAGGATGGGACTCATCGAGATGGACTTTTAGATCCTTCTCGATCCCATCCTTAGCTAGACGCATCAGTTGATGTGGGGAAGTAAACGACCGTGCCAAGTCCATGGCATAGCCGCTTGGGTACATTTGTACGTCGAGAAACCAACCATCGTTGTACGGACAAAAGTACCTCATGATGTCGTTCAACAGAGATCCTTACAGGGAGCACTGCCCTCCAGCACAGGCAACCTCCTGAATCACGTCGGTGCCGTCCTCGTACTCGATAAGCTCAGTGTAGTCCACAGGGACCATGCCGTCAAGCAACGAGTGGAACTTCTCAAAATCTTCAGACGTCACCATACCCTCAACCGGGGCCTGTGCATACTTTTTCCCACCCGAATCCGACAAGAGGGAAACAGCGCTAAAGAATTCTCGGTTTTGGTACAGATAGGCCGTTACCTGGTCCCATTCATGATCCTTAACGAGGACTGTGCAACTTGTGTTGTGGGTGATCGGCTTACGGTTAGCGCTAGTTGTGCCGCTCATAACCCAGTTCTCCTGCGTCGACTTGATCATCGACAGGTGAGTCAGAGCGTCTAGGTCTCTCTTTACCATGGCCTCATCGGGAACACGAATAGGAAAGGTCACAACATCATCTGTGCCATTGGCGGACCAGACCGACTCTTCGCACATATGGGGATTATACTTCTTGAAGTGTCGGTAAACTGGATCATTCTTGTTGGCCTGGACTCTACGGAACATCCAGTGGTCCTCAGCGGCATGAATACCCGACGCCATGGTGCCGACAGCGAGCGACCCTGAACCTTCTGGCTTGATACACGTTACCCTAGCGGCCGGATTGATTCCAAGAATCTCTGCCCATTCGATGTTTGTGTCGACTGCCACCTTTGCGGCTCGCTGTTGTACAACAGGGTCAAATAGCAGTGAGTGATGCTCCATCATTCCGGTGATACTGACGCCGAGAAGGGCTTCTTCCTCGGTTAGTTCCACCGAGGACGGCCTGAGATAAGGGAACTCGGTGTAGGTCGCCTGGAGCGTGCCAATTAGGGCTGCCGCCTCGACAGCCTCCATGAACTGCTCTTCCGTGCTGATAGCAGCGCCGTTGACGGAAGACAAGTTGCACATCTGAACTCCCGTGCGGCCATCCTTCGTTACGGGAATAAATGAAATCTCGGCGCAGGGATTAAACAGTGTGTCTTCATGCTCAGCGAACACAAAGCCAGGCTCTCCCCACTCACGGGTGCGCTGAACGATGGCCTTGAACTCCTCAAAGGAAACTTGATTGCGAAGCAATAGGACCGAGTTGTTTGACCGACCTCGTTGCGGGTTGTCCTTGAACCAGTCTCCCGTCTTAGCCATCAGCATCTCCTCGTCGTCCTTATCGAAGACAGCGATGGTTGCTGAGCGGCGAACACCCCCGGAAACAACAGCGTCCGCTAGATGCATGCAGATGTCATATGCGTCGATGGAGCGAAGAGAGGTCTGGCCGTTCTTTTCGATAACCGTATCCAATAGGCGTTTGATCTTCAGAAGGGCATTCTTGAGGGGTACGTATCCTGGAGCCTTACCGCCACCGACCTTGAGCGGAGCGCCCTTGGGACGAATCCGACTGTAGTCAAAAACCACCTTGCGACCTGAAAACGGATTGCCTTGGGTGTAGCACAGAAGAAGCACTTCAATCGAGTTGGCCCAACCTTCGATAGTATCATCAACCGTATAAGGAACAATCGTTCCGTTTCTGTCGGAGGCGCGAACTAGCTCAGGGATGCGTGCTACATACTTATTAGACACGCCAATACCTACACCGGTTCCGCACAGGAGTAGATAAAAGAACTCAGCGATTGACCGAATGCTGTCTACATGGGTAGTAGCGCAGTTGAAGGTACGGAGGTTGTTCTTTTCGATCGCCTCCCCGCCGAACTGCAAGCTTCGCATGGAGGGTAGAACCAGCTTATTCCTGACCATATCGAAAGCCCGACAGATTTGCATCTTCTGCTGTGGTGTCAGAACCCCATCGAACTTCGCCAAGTGCATCTTTTCAGCCCGGTCTACAGCCTCTACCCAAGTCTCCCGTCGATTGAGACTGGGGATATGCCGAGCATACTTACTCGTAATGATGAATTTAGAAACCTCTTCTAGAACCCAAGAGTGGTCTACGACAGGTGGGGCCTCGGCTAAAATGGTCAATTTGTCTCCTTAAACTGAAAAAGGGGCATACTTTACTAAGACTGTGGAAAACTTATGGATTAATATACGAGGGTTTGCGGGGGGTTGGCCTACAAGCCAGTTTATTCACCAGCGAGGCTCCGTCAACCCCGCAAACCCTCGTATCTTTTAATATTGTACCATATTACTCGGTGTGATCGTGATGCTCGCACTCCTCAGCTTCCATAAGACTGGCGGTCACAAATACTGCTACGCCGTCCAGAGCGAGGCCAAGCATGACCCTTTGTAGACTCTCTAGTGTTTTCGCTGCATCCGATGCACTTTCAGCAAAGCAACGAAGCTCAATCATTACTACTTGCGATACGCCTTCTAATTCTTCCATGGGTACCCCTTCTACG
>Ga0136611_10002031_pt1 | contig 14078 bp, 8 predicted proteins | sample AntDrymUQ2232306_2_FD_106645 | JGI IMG/M metagenome (GOLD analysis project Ga0136611, IMG submission 106645) | Polar desert sand microbial communities from Dry Valleys, Antarctica - metaG UQ223 (23.06) | ecosystem: Environmental > Terrestrial > Soil > Desert | place: Antarctica: Dry Valley...
CGCTCGCCCTGCTCGCCCCCGCTGGGGCCGGGTTCCTACTCGCTCGCGGGCGAGCGCGGGGCAGCAATGGCCGGCGTGCCTACCGTGGCGGTTCGGCGAATCGGATCCGCTGTAGTTAAAACGAAGGCTCACCGCAGAGGTCCCAGTCGGATGCCGCTGCTTTCCGCATGGGCTGCGCCGCTCTCCGCAGTCGCTGAACTTGCATTCGTAGACGCTTCTGCGCGTCTCGTGAGAACGACAGATCCTGCGTCTATGGGACTTCGACTTATCGTGAGACTGCTCTTTCTCCTTGGCCCGCTCTTAGCGACGGCCTTCGCCGCCGCGCGGGAGGCTGATGTCACCACCTATCGCTCCATCCAGGAGGCCATCGATGCCAATCCGGGCCGCATGATCCATGTGCCGGGGGGCGACTACGAGATCACTGAGAAGCTCCGGCTGCGCACCGACAACTCGGGTTTGCACGGCCCCGGGCGGATCATTCAGACCAACCCGAATGTCCCGATCATCGAGATCGAGCAGGCGACCGGTGTGCGCGTGCGGGACCTCACGCTCACCCGGCCCGAGGGCAAGATGGAAGCGAATGCCGACGGCATCATCGCGACCAAGTGCCAGCGACTACGGATCGATGATGTGCAGGTGCTGGACAATCGCACGGCGTCTGCAGCCATCAGATTGCGTGAATGTCGCGACACCGCGGTGCGCGGCTGCATTATCGAGAACTACTCGCGAATCACCGTGGACGATCGCACTGCCAGTCCACACTACGGCTATGCGTTTGACTGTATCAGCGGCACGGGCGTGTCCGTGAGCGAGAGCAGCGGCACCTTGATTCAGGGCTGTCGTGTAGTGGAGCGACACCTACTGACTACGCCGGAGGTCCAGCAGAAGTTCGGGCTCGGCAAGTTCGTGAAGAAGAACCCGGTGAAAGGTTCCCTCATCAGCCAGCAGACGTGGGATGAAGGCCGCGTGGACAACTGGCACCAAGGCTCCGCCATTGTGGTCACTTCGCCGGAGGCCAGCGACTACACACAGGTGCTCGGCAACTATATCGAGAACGCCGGGCAGGGCATCGACATCCATGCCGACCACGTCACCATCGCGCAGAATATCGTGAACAACGCCTTCATTGGCATGAAGGCCATGCACGGTTCACGCAACGTCATCATCACCGGCAATCAGTTCACGCGAAACGATCTCTGGGCGATCGGCCTGATGCCCGGCGCAGCCTCGCACCCCGCGGTGGAAGGAAAGTCGGTCAACGCGGACGGCGGCTCCATCATTGCGAACAACATCATCTCCGACTTCGGCCACGGTCATGCACACTGGATTTGGGGCAGCGAGCGGTCGCCCTTCAAATTCGATTCCGGCCAGGAGCCGGACGATCCCCCGCTCACCGACGTGATCATCCAGGGCAACGTCGTCCACAGCATCGGCAGTCCGCGCTACAAGTATGCCGTGATAATCGCCGGCGGAAGGAATGCCCCGCAGAGCCTGCACTTCTCGAACAACATTCTCGCCCCAGGAACGGCCGGTATTGCGAACCAGGATTTGGCGCCGTAGGCGAGCAGCCACAGACATCCACTGTGGAACGGAGAAATACACTGACGGCGGACCGTGCTCCGCGGCCGCCGTTGACGACCCCTCCGCAGCCATAAAGGCTAGACGACTTACACGCGCATCCAATGGCGAACATTCAAGTCTCTGATTTTGAGAGTCGGTGTCCATTTCCAGCGCTTCTCCTCTACGACGGCGAGTTGGCCCTCTATGAGAGCAGGTATGCGTTTGTCACATGCGGCATGGCAGACGTTCGTGCAGGCGAGCGCGGACGCTTTGCGTCCTCCACACTGATCGCCAGCTCCGCGCAGCTCTGGCATCTTCGCGGTGCGACGGTTTCACGGCGTCGGCCCCTGCTGGGGTTGGAACCTGTTCTTCAACCGCACCGTGCGGGTGCAGCCCATCATCACGGATGGCCCACAAGCGACCGACCTTGAGTTCCTTCGGCGCGAGGTTGTTTCACGCCTCTTACGCCGAGATGCCTTCCATCTGGAGTTTCGTCGGTTCGTTACGACCATTGGACGCGCCGCCTTGCGCCGCTTGCTCCCAGCCATCGAAAGCGCCACATCAGCAGCCGAGATCATATCTATCTTACTGTCCGCAGACTTTCCCGAGCGGGAGCGGGCACAGCCTCCAACGAACTCGTTCCATCCTATGAAGGGAGTCAACGGGTGAGTCAGAAATTGCTTTTTACGGTGGTTGGTTTCGGTGGTGCGCTGAGGGTTTCTTCAGCGGCGAAATTGATTCGCTGGCCCAGCGGCCAGTCTCCCCGAGGCGCACCGCGCCTCGGCGGTCCAGCGACGCTGGCACATATACTCTTTATGTCGGCGCCGATGGGACCTGCACGGGAAGGAGCCAAGTCGTCCAGAACCATGACCCTGAGGTTAGAACTGATCAAAACGCGCATGGCCTACGGGTTAGAGGAAAACGGTCGGGGCGCGGCTCTAACGAACAGGTAAGAAAGGTGCTTGGGCAGTCCAGCCTTCAGGCGCTTGCCGCTTCCGCGGAAGGCTCGCAAGCTAGAGCACTCTGGAAACTTCCGAAGGCAAGATACAAGGCGAATGAATGCGCTTCTTCGACAGCAAGTAAGCACCTGGCCGATCGGCGCTCTCCTGGCAGCGTCAACGGCTCTTTGGTTTGCGGTCGTGGTCAGCATTCCAGACGGCAAAGGACTTGCCGAGAACCTTTCAGATTCAGGTTGGGCGGTGGCGCTGGGGTGCCCATTTTTCAATCTAGTGTTGGCCGCGGCACTGGTCTGGGCCTATGCACGGCAGGCCGCAACCAGCCGCAACTGGCTCTGCCTTGTGTGTGCGTTGATCGTCGCGCTCCTTCCGTGGGTATGGATTTTGACGTCAGTCTTTACAGCCTTCTGATGGCGAAGATCGACGAGGAGCAGTGTTTTCGGTTCCGCCGCTGACGACCGCCTCGAAATGTGCAATCGCGGTTCAGTATCGGCCCGCGTTCCCCCTCGTCCGGGTTGACTTTTAACGCGGCGGCCCTTAAAGGCGCGACCGCAATGTCAGCACGCTGCCGATTCGCCTGCGGGGTCCCTCCGGGAATGGAGCAGGTTGGCGGTGCGCTGAGGTCCTTCGCTCTTCCCCGAGCCGTCACTCCACCGCTCTCCGGCGGGGTGCAGAGCGTCCGCGCGACGCGGTAATCCCGATCCTCCGGGAACTCGCGCGCCCTTTTTCCGCACACTCGAAAACCAGCAAACCACATCCATGTTCACCGATACCGCGCACGTCGATCCCCCGGCCATCGTTCCTGCCGCCACTGCACCTGCTGGAGAGCATCGTGATCTCCGCCGCGATGAATTCTGGCGCGAGCTCCCCGGTTTTAGCGAAGTCCCGGAGGCGGACTTCCGCTCCCATCTCTTCCAGCAACGACACACCGTCACCAACCCTCGCCAGCTCCGCGACACCGTTGGCCACTTAGTTCCCGAGAGCTTCTACGAAGATCTCGCCGCCGGGATCAAGGCGGCGCCGATGGCACTCCGCATTTCGCCGTATCTTCTCGCGTTGATCGATTGGTCCGACCCGATCCGGGACCCGATCCGCACCCAATTTCTCCCGCTCCGCTCCACGCAGCAGCCCGACCATCCGATGCTGCAGCTCGACTCGCTGCACGAGCAGGAAGACTCGCCGCTCCCGGGCCTGACGCATCGCTACCCGGACAAGGCGCTTTTTCTCCCGCAAGACTCCTGCCCCGTTTATTGCCGCTTCTGCACCCGCTCCTATGCGGTGGGGCAGGACACAGAGGAAGTTGCCAAGCTCAAGCTGGTCGCGAGCGTTGCGCGCTGGGAGCAAGCGTTCGCCTACATCGCCAGCAAGCCGCAGCTCGAAGACATCGTCATCTCGGGCGGGGACAGCTACAACCTGAAGGCCGATCACCTCGAACTCATCGGGCGCCGCTTGCTCGAGATGCCGAACATCCGCCGCATCCGTTACGCGACGAAGGGCCTCTGCGTGATGCCGCAGAAAATCCTCACGGACGAGCCGTGGCTGGATGCGCTCACCCGGGTGGTGGAGCTGGGTCGCCGGCTGCACAAGGACGTCGTCATTCACACGCATTTCAATCACCCGCGAGAGATCACGAGCTTCACGGAGGAAGCGATGGGCCGCCTGGTGGAGCGCGGCATTCACGTGCGTAACCAGTCCGTCCTCCAGCGCACGGTGAACGACGCGCCCGCGACGATGCAGTTGCTCGTCCGGCGGCTTTCCTACGTGAACGTGCACGGCTACTATGTCTACACGCACGACATGGTCCCAGGCGTGGAAGACCTCCGCACCTCGCTGAGCACGGCGATCGAGCTTGAGAAGCGGGTCCGCGGCCACACCGCTGGCTTCAACACGCCGCACGTTGTCGCGGATACGATGGGCGGCGGCGGCAAACGGGACGTGCACAGCTACGATCATTACGATCGGGCGACTGGCATTGCCGTCTTCACCAGCCCGGCGGTAAAGCCGGGGAAGAAATTCCTCTATTTCGACCCGATCGCCTCGCTCGACGACGCAGCGCGTTGGCGCTGGACGCAGCCGCTTGAACGCCGCGCGATGATCGACGACGCGCTTGCCAGCTAGTCCAGGCGTTGCGCGTTGGCTCGTGCGTTCCGAGCATCCACGACAAAAAAGTGCCGGGCCGCCGATCGATTGATCGACGACCCGGCTGTTCCCCCCAGAACAAGGCGAAGAGTAGGGTGCGGAGTTCGCCTCGCAACAAGTTTCGGGGTTTATTTTCCGGAGGTCACAACTCCCTTTCGCGCTTACTGGTTCCAGCTTACGCTGTTGCGCTCCCCCATGTTCGCTCCCTCTCTTCTCTTACGGGCTGGTGCTCTGCTGTTCTCGCTCCGGGCGATCGCAGCAGAGGTCGTGATCAGCGAATTCGTCGCGAGCAATAATTCGACGCTCTTCGACGGGCTGGGGGAATCGTCAGATTGGATCGAGCTTTATAATCCGACGCCTGCGGCAGTGAATCTCGCAGGCTGGAAGCTTCGCGATGGCGACAGCACCTGGACGTTCCCGGTCACGGCGCTTCCGGCAGGCGGTTTCCTGGTCGTCTTCGCATCAGGCAAGAGCACGTCCGATTACCGCGACCCATCCGGGTTTTCCCACACGACTTTCAAGCTGGAGTCCGGCGGTGAGCCTCTGGCGCTTTTGCGCCCGGACGGAACGATCGCGCACGAATATGCCGCGCCAGTCCCGGCACAGCGGGAAGACGTCTCCTACGGGCTCCTGCAGGAGGTGACGGCGCTCACGAACTTCGACACTCCTGCGCGTGTGCTCGTGCCCGGTGCCGCGGTGGATCCGGCCTGGCGCACTGCGGCTGCTTTTGACGACAGCGCATGGATGGCGGGCCGCGCTGCGGCGGGCTTCAACACGACGGGCGCACCGATCTTCAATACCAGCGGCATTCCGGCATACCGCGTTCCCACGGGGACGGCCGGGAATCAGGACTATACCGGACCGCTCGGGATGGACTTCGTCGTCAATGTGCCGATTCAGGTGAACGAACTCGGTTGCTTCGACGACAAGGGCGACGGGCTCGGGGCGACGATCACCGTGCAGCTCTGGCGGAGGAACGAAAATGGCACGCCGGCGAATTTCGGGGACGACACCGGGCAGGCCGTGGTCGCCGCGCTCACGTTTACTCCCGGCGCTCCCGGGACACTCCTCGAAGGGAGCCGTTTCAAAGCGCTTCCCTCGCCAATTACCCTCGCGCCGGGCGCTTACACGATCGCCGCCTACGGCTACAATGCGAGTGAGCGGAATGGGAACCTCGGCGTCGCGGCGCCTGCGGAGGTCTGGGAGACGGATAGCGGCGATGGCCGATTGAGCTTCGTCGGCGGCGGCCGCTATGGGTCGAGCGCGGGCAGCTTTCCGGGAGGGCTGGATGGCGGGCCGGCGAACCGCTACGCGGCGGGGACGTTCCGCTTCGGCGGCGCTGACGATCCGACGATCCGCACGGATTTACAGGCGGCGATGCTGAATCAGAACGCGACGGCGCTCATGCGCATCAAGTTCAATGTCCTGAATCCTGCCGCTTACGATTCGTTGCTCCTGCGGCTGCCGTTCGACGACGGTTGCGTGGTCTGGTTGAACGGCACCGAAATTGCACGCCGCAATGCGCCGGAGCCGCTCGCCCACACGAGCGCCGCGACGGAGGCGGGAAATGCGATCGAGCTCCTCCCGTCCGGAAACCATCTCGTCGCAGGAGAAAATGTTCTCGCGATTCATGGCCTGAACGTCGCCGCGAACGATCCAGACTTCTTTGTTGGAGCGCAGCTCAGCGGGGTGCATACCGACTTCACCTCCGCCCGCTACTTTGCCGGAGATACCGCGTGGGGCCCGAATCCCTCCAGCGGCGCGCGGGGTTATGTCGCCGATACCCAATTCTCCGTTGATCGGGGATTCTTCGAGGCGCCATTCGAGGTCGCGATCACCTCCGCGACGGCCGGCGCGACCATCCGCTACACCCTGGACGGCAGCCCACCTTCCGCGACGAACGGCGTCACTTACACCGCGCCGATTCCGATCAATACGACGACGGTGCTCCGCGCGATGGCGACCGCGCCCGACCTGGAGCCGACGAACATCGACACGCACACTTACCTCTTTCCGCTCGCCTCAGCCGTGCAAGGCAGCGGTCCGCCGCCCGGCTATCCGAGCTCGTGGGCCGGGGTGACTGCGGATTATGGCATGATGTCGAACGCGTCGACCTACGCGCAGGCCGCCGGGAATGCGAGTTTCACGCCCGAGCAGGCGCGCGCGGCGGTGGCGCAATCGCTTCGCTCACTGCCGGTGCTTTCCATCGCGACGGATAAAGCGAACTTGTTCGATCCATCGACGGGGATCTACGTCAATCCGCAGATGCGGGGCGAGCAGTGGGAGCGGCCCGTTTCTGCGGAGCTGCTCACGGCGAATGGCACCGAGAGTTTCCAGGCTGACGCCGGGATTCAAATCATGGGGCTGACCTCACGCGACTTGAACGTCTCGCCAAAGCTCAACATGCGGCTGCTTTTCAAGAGCAGGTTCGGCGTAAACTGGCTGAACTATCCCTTCTTCGGTGCCGACGGCCCCTCACGCGTGAAGTCGGTCGCGCTACGCTCGAATACGCGCGACTCGTGGCTCGCGGAATATTACGGCGCGAATACCGCGCTCTACATCGCCAACTCCTGGGCGCATCGCGCGCAAGCGGAAAGCGGCCAGCCGGCGACCCGCGCGCGCTACATGCACCTGTTTATCAACGGGCTTTACTGGGGACTCTACAATCCGACGGAAAGGCCGGAGGAGCACTGGGCGGAGACAGTGCTCGGGGGCGAAGATGAAGACTACGATGTGCTCAATCTCTGCTGCGGCAATCGGCTCGACGCAGGAGATTACACGGAATGGCAGCAGCTTCTGGCAAAGGCGAGCGCCGGATTTTCGACCACCGCTGCGTATCAGGAAGTCCAAGGCAACAATCCCGACGGCACTCGCAACCCCGCGCTCAAGAAACTGCTCGATGTCGGCAACCTCATCGATTTTCTGATCAACGGATACTTCACCGCGAGCGGGGATTGGCCGGGGAACTTTTTCGCAATTTACGACAATGTTCAGGAGCGGACTCCGGGGTTCCGTTTCCCCACTTGGGACAATGATCTAAGCTTCCAAGGCTTCAACGTGAACGCGAACAAGGTCACGCCGCCTGAAGGCTTCAGCCACGGATGGTGGCAGAATTCGCCGGGCGCGATCGATGCGCCGCTGCGCGCGAATCCCGACTACCGCATGCGCATGGCTGACCACATTTACCGGCACTTCTTCCACGGCGGGGCGTATGATACGCCGAAGAACGTTGCGCGGTGGAACACGCTGGTGGCGGAGATTGAGCCTGGGCTTTCCGCCGAGAGCGCGCGCTGGGGCGACTATCGAGGAGCGCTGCGCACGGTGCAAAACCACTGGAAGCCCCGCGTGACGTCCGCGGTTACGACCTACTTTCCGCAGCGGCGGAATGCCGTCCTCGGACAACTGCGGAGCGTTGGCCTTTACCCAACGCTGGATGCGCCGGAGTTCAATCAAAACGGCGGAGCCGTTCCGAGCGGGTTTGGGCTGCAGTTTACCGCGCCAGCGACGATCTATTACACCTACTCGGACGCCGATCCGCGCCAGCCCGGCGGAACTCCACATCCGTCTGCGGCGACCGCCACCAGCGGCAGCACCGCGATGACGCTCACTCAGACTGGGGTCGTTCGCGCACGGGCGTTCAACGGCTCGGTGTGGAGCGCGCTGCACGAGGCCACGTTCGTTGTTGGGAACGCCGCGAACGCGGGGGAGCTCCTCATCACCGAGCTGCACTATCATCCGGCGGATCCGACGACCGCGGAGTTCAATGCGGGATACACGAACACCGAGGCGTTCGAATTTCTGGAGCTCACAAACGTGACGGTGGAGCCACTGGATCTCACCGGTTGCCACTTTACCAATGGCCTCGAATTCACCTTCACGGGCAGCAGCATCGTGCTCCTGCCGCCGGGCGCTTCGGTGCTGATTGTGGCGAATCGGGACGCTGCCATCGCGCGCTATGGGGCAGCCGTGGGGTCTGCAATCGCCGGAGAATTCGCGAATGGCACGAACCTGAGCGACAGCGGCGAACGGTTAAGGCTGGTCGATAATGCAGGGCAGGCGATCTTCGACTTTACCTACAGCGATGCGGGGAGTTGGCCCGCAGGCGCGGACGGTTCGGGCGCGTCGCTGGTGCTCATGGGCAGCGATCCCTCCGATCCAGCGAAGTGGCGCGTGAGTGTCGGGCCGCCCACGCCCGGTGCGCAGCTCACCCTTCGCGATGAATGGTTGCGCAGCCATTTCTCGAGCGCCGAGCGCAACGATCCCGCCATCTCTGGCGATCTCGCCGATCCAGATCACGATGGGCTCTCAAACCTGGCGGAGCTTTGCACCGCCAGCGATCCGCGCCGTGGCGACTCCGGCCACGATGCGCTGATCGCAGCCATCCAGCCCATGGAGGTCGGCGGCGTAATGGACCGCTATCTCGTGCTCACGTTCCGGCGGGTCATTGAGCCTGGCCTGAGCGTCGTGTTGCAGAGTTCCTCAAACCTCGCTGCATGGAGCGACGCCACTGCGCAGCTGGTCCTTCACCGCACCGACGATCCGCGAACGGGTTGGCAGACGCTCACCTACCGCTCCGCGCAACCGCTGGCACCGGGAGCAAGCCCCCCGACGTTTTGGCGCCTGCGCGTCAGCCGGCCCTGAAGCAACCGCGCGCCGCGCGAGCCGCGATGCTTGCGGATGACACGCGAGGAACGCCCGGAAGCCGCCAAGCTCGGTTGGAAACTCCAGCGCTCGGACACGCGCTTCGAGAACAAGGTGCTGCGGCTCCGTGAAGATCAACTCGAGGTGCCGAAGAAAGGACAGACGGCGTTCGCGTATGCGGTGAAGGGCGCGGCTGTGATCATTGTGCCGGTTACTGCCGACGGGCAGATGGTTTTGCTGCGGCAATTCCGCTATCCCGTGGACGAGTGGTGTCTCGAAGTTCCGGCGGGCACCACGCGCGACACGGGCGACACGCCGCTCGAGGAGGTCGCGGCGAAGGAGTTGAAAGAGGAGATCGGCGCAACGTTCGAGCGACTCGAGAAGGTCGGCTCTTTCTTTTCGAACAGCTCGTTAAGCGATGAGGAATGTCACGTCTTCCTCGCGCTCGGCACCACGCTTTCGGAGAAGCCAAAGCCCGAGCCGATGGAGAGCATCGAGATTCTTCTTACCCCGCTGGCGGAAGCGGTCGCGATGGTGCGACAGGGTCGCATGAAGACCGGCCCCTCCGCGCTGGCTGTGCTGCTTTCCGACGAGAAGCTGCGCGCGCACGGGATCATCTAACGGCGCACACGATTGACGCGCGGGCGGCGCGTCGAGGTGGCGGCGCACGCCCGACCTAAGCGAACCGCCCCCCCGAGACTGATCCACGCACCACAGCGCCTCCTATGAAACCAGCCCGCCTGCTCGCTCGTTCACGGTTTTCCTCGGTTGCTCCGCTCGTGGTGCGGAGCTGAAAATCAACCTGCCGCTGGAGCGCACGGCGGATCAGACGAATGAGCTGATCAGCGTCGCCGTCGTGCGCACTGCGCCAGCGGCGCTGGGTGCGGGCGATCTCGCCCTCAAGTTGACCGGCGATGATGGGAGCGTGGTCAGCTTTACCTTCCCGGTCGCCAAGGCAGATCCGGAGAACGGCGCGGCACGCGCGGTTGAACACCTTCACGTGAATGGCTGGCTCCTGCGCCCCGGCGCTTACACGATCGGGGCGGTGGCCGACGGCGCGACGGCGACGGCGAAGATCGAGGTCTTCAGCCATGTGCGGCGGAGCACTTTTCGGTTGATCAATTGGGGGCGCGCGAAGGACAAGGAGGCGTTGCCGCAGGGCGAGGACAACCTCGGCTACAATCTCTTCTTCGGAAATCCGGGCGAGCCGGCGCACGAGAACTTCATCCGCGCCGGTGTCGACTTCATGTCGGTCTGCACGATGAGCGGCGGGCATCAGATGGACCTGCGGCAGGAGTGCGACTGGTCCGATCCGTATGTCATCCGTGGCGGCACGCGACGGGTCGCGCACCGCGCGCTGATGGATCGCACACGGCCGAATGTGCCCGGCGTGCATTTTTACGATGAGCCGGGACTGACCTGGATGAAAGACCCCGCAACGGGCGAGAGCACGCCGCATGCGGTGCCGTCGCAAGCGCAGGCATTCGAAGCGGCATTCGGTGCAGCGCCGCTCGACTACAAGAAAGTCGATCCCGCCAATCCGGAACACGTCGCCCGCTGGAACCATTGGGCGCGCTGGAAGCTCGGCTTCATGGACGCGGCGTGGAAGGACGCGCAGTTCGGTGTGCAGCAAGTGCGGCCCGATTTCCTCTCGGTCACGCAGAGCCAATATGGATGGACCGCCTTCACCGACGGCTACTACTTCAACGTCGTGCGCACCCTGCCGGTGATCAGCGGACACGGCGGCTATCACGATTTCGGGGCCCGGCTTTTTCAACCCGTCGCTCTTCCTCGAAATAGCGCGCGCGCGCGATTGGGCGCGGCCGAATTAGTATCTCGCGACGTGGTATGGCCAGACCACGCCCGACCAGTTCCGGCTGGAGCAATACCATTCCAGACGAACATTCAGGGGATGATGTCGCCGCCGGACCTCGAGCCGGGCGGCGGAAAATCCAGCGCGATGCAGGGCATCGTCGAGTCGAACAAACGGATGGCGCGGCTCGGCACGATTTTCACCACGATGTCCGTCACGCGCCCGCCCGTGGCGGTGCTCTACTCGCTCTCAAATTCGCTCCATCTCCAGACCCAGGACCGCAACCGCAACTACGCTCACGATTCGCCCCAAGGCCGCGGCCTCACCTTCACCTACCTCGCGGGCAAACGGATCCAGCAGCCGCTCATGGCCGTCGTCGGGGAAGACCTCCTCGATGGCACGCTCGCCGCCGAACACAAGGAGGTGATCCTCACCTCGCTCGATCATCTCGACGCCCACGTGATCGCCGCGCTCGAACGGTTTGCCAAGGGCGGCGGGCTCGTGCTCATGACCGCGGATTGCAAAGTGAAGATCGCCGGCGCGATCGATCTCGGCATCGCGCCGCGCTTTGCCGACCAGCCGAAAATCGATGAGCTCGTCGCCGCGAAAAAATACGAGGATGCCGGCAAGCTCCCGACGCTTCGCCACGCGCTCGCCGGCGCGCAGCCGCTCGCCGACGCGCTGCGGCGCGAGCTTGGAAAAGCGGGCATCCAGCCGGTCTTCTCGCGATCAACGATCCTGCCGGCGAGTGGAAGGTGCGCGTCAGCGAGTTGCTCGCGAACACCGAAAGCACCGCGGCCTTCATCTTCGCGCCGGTCGCGGAGTGCGCCGGGGCGGCGGGCGAGTCGTCACGCGCGATTCATCTGCGCGACGACCGCGAGACGGTGTTCCGCTTTTTCCGGACGCATCAGCAGGTGACGATCGTGAAGGGCACTCAGCCATGGCACGGTGCGGCAGCCGAGCGACTCACGAAGATTTTCGAGCCTTGGGGCGTCCGCTGCGCGACGGTCGATGCGGCGGCGGTGAACAAACCGCGCGCGCTTTCCGAGAAGGAAATCCCGACCTGGGTCGGGCTGACGTTCGGGCGCGTGGATCTTGCCCAGCCGCCAAATGTGGGGATCAATGGGTTCGCTCTCGATGGCCCCGCACTGTTGCTCGGCACGCCGGAGACAATCCGCTGATCAAGTTTCTCGCGGAGAAACGCTTTCTCCCTTACGCGCCGAAGACCGGCGAAATGCCGGGGCCGCGCCGCGGTTACGTCGCGTGGCAGCGCGACGGCATCGGCGCGGGACAGGAGTCGATTTACGCTCATCGCGCACGACGAGAAAGGGATGAGTGAAGCGGTTGGCAGCCTTTACGAGCTCGCGGCGGGGATCGAGCCGCTCACGCCCGGCGCATTGCCGCGCGCGAGCACTATCGCGGCGGCGAGCGTGCGCCCTGTCGCCGAGCCGGCGATCGCGTGGTCGGTCGTATTGCCCGACCGCGTCGAAGGGTTGAAAGCCGATGCCACGTTTTCCTCCGCGCCAATTTTCGCGCACACCCATGACGGCTCGATGAGCCAACTCCGCGAGGACGGTGGAATCCTCGTGCACATGGTTGGGAAGAAGGGTGACGAGCTTCGAAACGTTGCACCTGAGATGAAGCCGCCTGTTGATGCCGTCGCGATCGCCGAAGCACAAAAAGCGGCGCCTCCTCAGCGGCTCGTGAAATTCGTCGCGACGGCTGGCGACCTGACCGCCGTCGCGCACTGGGGCGGCTGGCTCGCGTTGCGCGACCGGACGGGCGCGCTCAAGGCGGCGCGGCAGTTCGAGCAGGACATCACCGCGCTGGCTGTCGCGGGGGAGAATCTCATCGTCGGCGATGCGGACGGCCGCGTCACCGCGCTGAAGCTTCAGCCATGAACTCCCAATCACTCTCCCGCCGCGAAGCCTTGCGTTCCGCCGCCGCGATCACCGCCGGCGCGGTTTTCCTGCGCGAAGTCAGCGGAGCCGATAACCCTGCGGCAAACGCCGACAAAGCGTCCGCGATCCGCATCACGAAGCTCACCGTTTCCCGCGGGCACGAAAGCTTACGTGAAGATCGACACCAGCGCGGCGATCAGCGGCTGGGGCGAGATCACGGGGCTCGAGCCAGCGGCGGCGTGCGTGCTCGCGAGCTCGCTCTTCGAGCTGCTCGACGGCGAGAACCCGACGCGCATCGAGCACCTTTGGCAGAAGCTCTATCGCTCCCCATCGCGACATGCGCGGCGGCCCCTTTCTCACGCATGTCATCTCCGCGATCGACATGGCGCTTTGGGACATCACGGGAAAGCTGCCTGGCGTCCCCGTTTACCGGCTGCTTGGCGGCCCGACGCGCGACAAGATCCGGATGTATCCGACCCCGAAAGCGCAGAAGCCCGGCACGGGCGGGCCGAATCCCTGGAGCGGCAACCCCGAGGAAGTCCAACGACTCGTGAAAATGGTGAAGGACGCGCGCGAGCGAGTCGGCGCGGATGGCGCGGTGATGTTCGACGCGCACACCGGCAGCATTTCGCAGATGAAGAAAATCGCCGTCGTCGCCGAGGCCTACAACGTGCCGCTCGCGCCGCACAGCACCTGCTCAGAGCTCGGTCTGTCCGCCAGCTTGCACGTGGCCGCGTCGGTCCCCCACCTCCTGATCCACGAGGGCTACCAGGAAGGCATGATGCTCCCGGGTGTCGCGACGAAAGAGTGGGCGATCGACAAAGACGGCTACGCTTCCCTTCCCCAAGGGAACGGACTCGGCGTTGTCGTGGACGAAAAGCGGATCGCGGAAGCCGCGGCCGAGCCGCACCGCAAATACAAGTGGCCGAAACCGAAAGCGAGCGACGGCTCGGTGATCGATTACTGAGGGGGAGGGGCGCCCGGGTGGAGCATTGGGTGGAGCATTGGGTGGAGCATGCGACCCGCATGCGCTGCCGGGCGACTCGCCCGGCAGAAGGTGAACGTTAC
>Ga0136611_10002032_pt1 | contig 14077 bp, 14 predicted proteins | sample AntDrymUQ2232306_2_FD_106645 | JGI IMG/M metagenome (GOLD analysis project Ga0136611, IMG submission 106645) | Polar desert sand microbial communities from Dry Valleys, Antarctica - metaG UQ223 (23.06) | ecosystem: Environmental > Terrestrial > Soil > Desert | place: Antarctica: Dry Valley...
ACCAGGTTGAGGAGGATGAAGGGGTAGGGGTCCCAGTCGTTGCGCCAGGCGAGGCTGTTGAGCACGATCCAGACGAGCAGCGCCGAGGCCTGGATGACGATGAACCGCCACGACCCCATGTGGTGGGCGACGCGGTCGGCCGCGCGCTGACCGAGCGTCAGCGGCGGCTCGGCCGGCTTGGCATCGGCGCGGGCGGCGGTGGTCTCACGCCCCCGCCGCGATGTCGTCGTGGGCTCGCCCTCAGTCGCTGTCACTGGCCATGCCGTCGCAGTCCCGACCGACGGTCGGGGAGCCGTTCATGCCGTCGCAGCCCATCCCGGGTGACGGCGTGCCGTCCCGGTTCGCGCAGTCCATGTGGTCGCCCGGAGTCGCTATCCGGTTGGCGTCGCGGCCCATCCCGGCCACCGGCGAGCCCATCATGTTCCGACAATCAGTTCTGGCGACCGGTGAGCCCCGGTGCGAGTCGTCGCAGGGCTTGTCGCCGTCTCGCGACTCCATGTGGCTGTCGTCGCGGTCCATTCCGCCGCCGGGCGTGCCCATGCGGGCGTCGTCGCGTCCCATCCCGGTACCGGGCGTACCCCGGTGCGAGTCGTCTTGGCCCATCCCGCCACCGGTCATCGTGACATCGCAGGACGACGGGGAGCGCGTCTCATGGTATCTGGCCGCGTTCCCGATCGGGGCACGGAGGAGGACGATGACGGCGACGAGGAGCACGGTGGCGGCGAGCGATCGCCAGAGCGGAAATCGAGTCATGGCAATGGATCCTTTCGAGGCGAACGAGGGCAGCACCGAGCGCACGCTCGGCGAGAGATCAACAGCGGGACGTTTCATGTCGTCCGACATCAGGCGAGGAGGACGTTAGCGGTGGGCCGACGTGGGCTCTTCAGCGCCGTCTCCTCGGGGTAGCCGATCCGGAAGGGCATGACGGCCTGCCACCCCGGATCCGGCAGGAGCGCGGCCAGGGAGTCGCCGATGTCCGGGGCGATCTCGTGGGACAGCTCGCGGTCGCGCCGCTCGACGGTCTGGTTGAGCGGCTGCATCGCCAGCCCCGCCACGGTCGCCCGAAGGTGCATCCGCTGCCAGAGTCGACCGACCTGGAGCCGCTGAGCGTCCGATCGGTGATCGCGGGCGACCAGGACGCCGAACGCCGCCGTGCTTGAGAGCTGCGGATCCTTGGTGGCCTTGAGCCAGGCCTCGTCGCTCTTGGCGCGGGACAGGTCCGGCATGAGCGTGACGAACGCTCGGGTGAGCGCGGGGAGGCCGGCCGCGTCGGGGCTGATGCCGTCCTTCTCGCGCTGGAGCTCGTCCCAGTCGCCCCGCCACCACGCGAAGCTGTCGACGGACTGCTCGGTGTCGGCGATGAAGGTCTCGGTCGCGAGGATCGTGAGGTCGGCGAAGCTCCGCATCTGCTCGGGTGAGGTCAGCCAGACGACGTCGATGTCGGAGTCGACGTTCAGGGCCGCGAGCGCGGCGAGGGTCTCGGCCGAGACGGGATCGTCCTTATAGGCGGCGCGGTTTGCGTGACGGTCGGGGATCGCGGCGTAGAGGGCGGAGCCGGCGGGCTCGATCGGGGTCAGCTCGACACGGGCCGCATAGGTCGGCTCGGCCGGGTCCGGGTAGGGCGTGACCGTCGCGGCGAAGCCGTTCGGGCCGGCGGCAAGGGCAATGTTCTCGAGCGCGCAGCCGAGCGAGACGACGAGCTCGCGGTCCAGCGGGTCGTTGGCGCCGGTGCTCCGGGATAGGTCGGCGAAGAGGTCGATCCCGGTCGCGTCCACGGCGAACAGCCACGGCTGCGCGTTGTGGGCGTTCGAGGCGAGGACCGCCGCGCGGAGCAGATTCAGGAGGCCGTCGCCGGCCGTCCCGTCCCAGTCGCGCCAGGGAGCGTAGGCCCGGCCCTCGCCGGTCGCGAAGACGCCCTGGTCGACCGCCCGGACGGCCCCGCCCTCGGCCGCGACGATGGTCACGAGGCCACCGGACGCGCCGACCACCCGGAACAGCCGCCGCCGCGGCACCGGCGCTGATGCGTGAGCGGGTGCTATCCGCTTCGACGGGTCGACGGCCGGGGTGACGGCGCTGAGTGTGCTCATGTCGCTTCCTCTCACGGGCCGCCGCTGCTCTCCGAGACGAGAGCGCCGCGGCTGCGCCGAGCGTAGTGGCCGGCGCGTCCCAAACTCGCCGACGACCGCACGGCGGACGTGGCAATCTCGTGACAGGTGGTCACGATCCGTCACGGGCCAGCGTCCGGATGGAGGCGTGCGGTGCCCAGGCGGCGACGAGAGCCGTGCGTTCGCGGGTGGACGGTGCCGAACGGCATGGGTACCGCCAGATGGCAGCTCGGTCGCCTGTGTCCGAGTCTCCGCCAACAATGCGTGGGTCGCGATCGAGTTGATGCGGCCCCGCGTCCCGCTCACGCTGGGCAACTCGGCGGTGCATGTGTGCCGGTTCGCTGCGCTGGGCGAGGCGGTCCGCGAACTCCCGGGCGGCGAGACCGGGCGGCGAGAAGGCGGGCACGGCAACGTGCCCGCCTTCTCGCTCATCTCCGTGCCGCTGTTCCCCTTGCGGGTGGGGCCACTGGAACACTTGCTCCGAGGCGGACCGACGGCCCGGCACCGCCTCAGTGTCAAACCGGCCGGACCTCGATATCGTTGGTGATGCCCGTCACCCCCTTCGCGTTCCAGGCCGCCATCGTTGCCGCCTGCTTCTCGGGCCACGTGTGCACGGTCCCGGTCAGCCGGACATGCCCGGCCTCCGCATTCACCTGGATTCGGCCGGCGTCGATCTCGGCGGCCCGCACCAGGGCGCGCTCGATGCCGTTCTTGATCTCGAACTCCGAGACCTTAGGCTGCTTGATCGTGACGAGGTTGTATGCGTCGCGGACGCCGAACAGGTGCAAGACGCTGGCGGCCGCGGCCCCCCGCTGATACCCCCAGTCGACCTCGCCGGCCAGCGTCACCTTGCCGTTCTTGACGGTCACGTCGATCCGTCCGGGGGGCACGAGGCTGTTGGCCTCGAGTGCGTTGGCCGCTGCCTTCGCGATGTCGGTGTCACTGCGGGCACCGATCCCCTTGACGGACAGGTCGTCGGCGACGGCGCGCACGCCGTCGACGCGTTGGGCCGCTCGCTCCGCTGCCAGCTTCTTGACATACGAGTCGACGGACCCAGTCAGGGTGACGACGCCGTCGTCGACTTGGACGCCGACCTCGGCTGGCTCAATCTGCGGATCCCAGTCGAACTCCTCCAGCACGTTGCGCTGGATAGCGGCGTCCACCCGTGAGGCGGTGATCATGACGGTGCTCCTGTTCAAAGATGCGGTCGCGCTACGGCCGCGAACGAAACTCGACAGTCGGGATGTTGGCCATCATCCACACCAGGTTACGCGTCTGGGCGACCCAAAAAGCGTCGTCGGCCGGAAGGTCGCCGTTGCAAAATCGTGGCAATCGGCCCGCGAATCGTGCCGACGCCCTTCTTTCTTCAGTAAGCGTCCCCGGATCATCCGTCGTGACCGAGGTCTCTGGCCCCCTCGATCGTCGGTACTCACCGCTACTCGTCGGTGGTCACGTCGGAGGAAAGCGACAACTCCGGCGTCATGGCCGTCACGATGGCGGACGGCAACCCGATGGCCAGGATGTCGATCCGCGCGTCGATCTCGTCGTGGCCCATCAGGCCGCGATCCTCGTCAAGGGACTCCCGGCGCACCACCACGGTCCGTCGGCGCTGGATGCGGAGCGGGGCCGTCCCGGCGGAAACGTCGATCGACTCAGGGGGCAAGGTGTGCAACGTCAGGTCGGCGGCGACCCCCATGTCTTCGCCGATGATCGAGATGTGCTCCTCGAAGACGAGACCGTGGGTGGCCAGGTGCCGCTCGAGCGGACTGAAGACCCCGACGTACGACACCTCCAGGGTGACGTCGGCGGTGTCTACGGTCTGCTGGATGAGCACGAGTGACGGGCTATTGACGGTTGGCATGAGCGATTCACCTCGGTGGACGTACGGGGACGTGCGACGTCAGGGGGTTGATTCGGTGAGATTCGCGGGGGCCCAACGGCGGATGATGCGACCCCAGTCCGTCCGCATCACCGAGACGAGGACCACGAACCCAAGGACCTGTGCCACGATCGCGGCGCCGCTCCCGAGTGACGGGGTGAGAAGGCTTCCCAACGAGCGGGTCGCGGTGTCGGCGACGGCGACCCAGATGAGGTAGCTGACCACGCGGGCGAGCCCGAACACGACGAGGATCGGCGGGAGCGACACCCGGGCTATCCCCGCCGCGATGAAGAGGTGGATGGTGGGTATCGGGCGGATGGCGAACAGCGCCAGCGACGACAAGCTCAGAGCCTTGTGACCCCGCACGGTCTGCGAGAGCGTCTCGATGTTTGCTCGCCAGCTTTTCGGGACGAACCGCATCCTGAAGGTCCGGCTGCCGAGCGCGAGCACTAACCGACCGGTCGCGGCCGAGACGGCTCCGACGATGGCCAGCGGCACGATCCCGAGATCGTGCTGGAGGTGGAAGTAGGCGAGGAGCGCCCAGGTCGGCGGCATGAACGCCGGCACGGCGTTCAGCACGACGGCGCTTGCGGCCACTGCGAGTAGTTCTGATTGTCATGTCCGTCGGGTCTCGAATGAATGAAACGTGGGATCAGGATGTTGCAATCGCGTGTCAGGATCGCACGGTGCAGAGCCGAGATGCGAGGCGGCAAAACGTTTCGCCCAAATCGCTCAAGGCGGTGCCGTGGGGCGATCATGAGGCGGATAGAGACGCGAGCATCGAGTGAGCACGCCCGGATGGTCGCCGGGGAGCCCACCGCTCCTACCCTCGAGCGTACCTACTCCACCGCGGCCGGCTCCTTGCCTTTCAGCAGGACCGTTGAATCTGATCGATCGTTGCCTTCGAGCCACAGGAGGAGGTCGTCACGCCGAATGCTGATGACGTTGTGCCCGATGATCTCGGCCGTGAGGCGCTTTGCGAACGCGGCCTGAAAGATCGCCCCCTTGGGAATCCCCAGCAGGTAGGACGCCTCCTCCGGGCTGTAGAGATCCTTGTCGAGAAGACGCAGCACACGGCTGCGAACGACCGCCGCGTCCGGCGCAATCTTCCCTTCGTGAGTCGAGTCACCGCTGGCGTGAGTCGCAGCTTCGGAGACCGTAGGAGCGCCTATCGCCGTGTCCGAGCGGACGAGCATGATCGGCACGGTCGCGTGGCGAACCATGTCCTCCGCAACGCTCCCCAGGAACCAGCGGGCAACCCCGCCGCGGCCGTGCGAGGCCATCACGATCAGGTCGCCCGGTCGGGTGGCTGCATTGAGCTCGCGCCGCACCGACCCGACGCGGACCTCTGTCGTCACGCTCACGCCGCGGCCTCGGAGATCGCGCTCGACCCTCGATAGGTAGTAGCGACAGGTCCGCTCCTCTTCGGTGAGCATCTGCTCGAAGGCCGCGCTCTCGATCGCTAAGCCGTAGGGCCCGTACCGTGCCAAGTGTGTCACGTCGGACACGCGGACCAGGTGGACGGGACACCCGATCATGCGGGCGATGCCCTCGGCGTGGGCTAACGCCTGCTCGGCCAGCTCCGACCCATCCAGTGGAACGACGATGCGCTCGTACATAGCTCTTCCTCCCGACGTCCGCCGCTCCCCTCCGAGAAGGGACTCGCGATCGATCCCAGCGTAGGGCTCCTCCCGCACCACCCTCATGGAGAACGCCGCGGAGTCGTGGCAATCCCGTGACAGTCCGACCGGTGGCTACACCCCCGTCCAGGTCCAGGTCTGGATCTCCGGCGGGTCCTGGAAGTGCTCGCGGGTGTAGGCGACGGCTTTCCGGATGGAGCTCTCCAGCTCGGCGATCAGCGCGGGGGCCTGCTGCCTGATCCGGGTGGCGCGGCTCAGCGCCTCGATGCAGAGGTCGTAGCGGCTCATCCCGTTGAGGACGAGCATGTCGAACGGGGTCGTGGTCGTGCCCTGCTCGGCGAACCCGCGGACGTGGAAGCGCTCGGCGTGGACGCGGCCGTGGACGATCTCGTGGACGGCACGCTGGTAGCCGTGGAAGGCGAACACGACCGGCTTGTCCGCCGTGAAGAGCTCGGCGAAGGCCGTCTCGCTCATCCCGTGGGGATGGCGGTCGGACGGGAAGAGCGTCATGAGGTCGACGATGTTGACGACCCGCACCTTCAGCTCCGGCACCCGTCGGCGCAGCCACTCGGCCGCGGCCAGCGTCTCCATGGTCGGCACGTCGCCGGCAGCCGCCAGCACGACGTCCGGCTCGAGGTCGTGGTCGTTGCTGGCCCACTGCCAGACCGAGGCGCCGCGGGCGCAGTGCTCGACGGCGTCGTCGATCGGCAGGTACTGGAGGTGCGGCTGCTTGTCGATAACGATCAGGTTGACGTAGTCGCGGCTGCGCAGGCAATGGTCGGCGACGGAGAGCAGGCAGTTGGCGTCCGGCGGCAGGTAGATCCGGGCGACGGTCCCCCGCTTGGAGAGCATGACGTCGATCAGGCCGGGCCCCTGGTGGCTGAAGCCGTTATGGTCGTTGCGCCAGCACGTGGATGTGAGCAGAACGTTCAGCGAGGCGACCGGCTCACGCCACGGCAGCTCCTTGCCCTCCTGGAGCCACTTGGTGTGCTGGACGGTCATCGAGGCCGAGACCATGGCGAAGGCCTCGTATGTCACGTAGAGGCCGTGCCGCCCGGTCAGGGTGTATCCCTCCAGCCAACCCTCGCAGAGGTGCTCGCTGAGGACCTCCATCACGCGCCCGGCGGGGGAGAGGTGGTCGTCGAGCGGGGTGATCGGCCCGACGAAGCAGCGGTCCTCGACCTCGAGGATGTCATCGAGCCGGTTCGAGGTCAGCTCGTCCGGCGAGAAGACCCGGAAGTTCGCCTGGTCGGCGTTGTGGACGAAGACGTCCCGCAGCATGGTGCCGAAGGGGCGGGTGTTGCCGGCGTAGGTGGCGCCCGGGTGCTCGACCGGGAGCGCGTAGGCGCGGAAGTCGGGCAGGTCGAGGTCGACCATGAGCTTGCCGCCGTTGGCGTGCGGGTTCGCGCCCATCCGGCGGTCGCCCGACGGGGCCAGCGACGCCAGTTCCGGCGCCAGCCGCCCGCCGTCGTCGAAGAGGCGCTCCGGCCGGTAGCTCCGCAGCCAGGCGTCGAGCATCGCCAGGTGCGCGGGGTTCGTCTGGACGCCGGACAGCGGCACCTGGTGCGACCGGAAGGTGCCCTCGACGGGGACGCCGTCGACCTCGCTCGGGCCGGTCCACCCCTTCGGCGTCCGGAGGATGATGGCGGGCCACCGTGGCCGGTCGGTGACGCCGTCCTCGCGGGCAGCCCGCTGGATCTCGCGGATGCGGTCGTGGCAGGCGTCGAGGGTGGCGGCGAAGGCCTGGTGGACGACGGCGGGGTCGTCGCCCGCGACAACATGCGCCTCGTACCCGTTGCCGGCCAGGAGGGTGACGACGTCCTCGTCGCTGGAACGCCCGAGGACGGTCGGGTTGGCGATCTTATAGCCGTTGAGGTGGAGGATCGGCAGGACCGCGCCGTCGCGGGCCGGGTTGAGGAAGGTGGTGCTCTTCCAGGAGCCGGCGAGGGGGCCGGTCTCGGCCTCGCCGTCGCCGACGACCGCCGCCACGATTAGATCCGGGTTGTCGAAGGCCGCGCCGAAGGCATGCGTCAGGACGTAGCCGAGCTCGCCGCCCTCGTGGATCGAGCCCGGGGTCGTCACGCTGACGTGGCTGGGGATGCCGCCGGGGGTGGAGAACTGGCGGAAGAGGCGCCGCATCCCGCCCACGTCCTGACCGATCTCCGGGTAGACCTCGGAGTAGGCCCCCTCCAGGTAGACGTTGGCCACGAGCGCGGGCCCACCGTGCCCGGGGCCGGCGAGGTAGATCACGTCGGCGTCGCGCTCGGTGATGAGGCGGTTCAGGTGGACGTAGACGAGGTTCAGCCCGGGTGAGGTCCCCCAGTGGCCGAGCAGGCGGGGCTTGATGTGCTCCGGGGTGAGCGGCTCGTGCAGGAGCGGGTTGGCGAGGAGGTAGATCTGGCCGATGGTCAGGTAGTTGGCCGCCTGCCAATAGCGGTGCATCCGGTCGAGCAGGTCGGGCGAAAGCGGACCGTCGATGGCCGGCGCGGACGATACGGGTCGGCCGTCGTCCAGCACGGCGCTCGAGATGGCGGTGTCAAACCGGTACATGGGCTTCTCCTTGGATGAGACGACGGGTGTGTCGGGCGATCATCAGATCCTCGTCGGTGTGCATGGCGCGAACGGTGACCGTGGCGCCATCCGTCGAGACGATGCCGGTGGGTGCCGCGTTTCGGGCGGCAGCGATCTCGATCCCGAAGACGTCCAGGCCGGCGCAGATCCGCGCGCGGACCGGCGCGGCGTGCTCCCCGATGCCGCCGGTGAAGACGAGCGTGTCCAGCCCGCCGAGGACGGCGACGAGGGCGCCGAGCTGCTTCTTCGCGAGGTAGCAGAACAGCGCGACCGCCTCGGCCGCGTGGGGATCGGTCGCTTCCCGGGCCAGGAGGTCGCGCATGTCCGCGCTGCTGCCGGAGACGCCGAGGAGGCCGGCCTCGCGGTTGACGAGCGCGTTCAGGGACGATGCGTCGAGGCCGCCGTCGTCGAGGAGATAGACGAGGAGACCGGGGTCGAGGTCGCCGGCGCGGGTCCCCATCATCAGGCCGCCGCTGGGGGTGAACCCCATCGTGGTGTCGACCGACGCGCCGTCGCGGAGGGCCGCCATGCTCGCGCCGTTGCCGAGGTGGGCGACCACGAGGCGTCCGCCGGCGGACGCGTCCCCCGCCGCCCGAAGCTGGTGGACGATCGACTCGTAGGAGAGCCCGTGGAAGCCGTAGCGGACGACGCCATAGTCGGCAAATCGGCGCGGGAGTGGGTACAGCCTCGCCACGCGCGGCATCGCCCGATGGAAGGCGGTGTCGAAGCAGAGGACCTGCGGCGCGGCCGGAAACGCCGCGCGGGTGATGTCGACGGCGTCGAGCGCCCGCGGCAGGTGGCTGGGTGCGAGCGGGACGAGCCGCCGCAGCTCCGAGAGGGCGTCGTCGGTGACCACATGGGGCTCGGCGAAGCGCGAGCCACCGTGGACGATGCGGTGACCGACCGCGGTGATGTCGTTGCCAACCTCGGCTAACGCTCGCAGGAGGGCTCGCACCGCCGATCCGTGGTCCTCCGGATCGAGTGTCTCCTCCGAGGCGTGGACGCTGCCCTCGCCCCGGACGGTGAGGACGCCGTCGGCCTTGCCGATGCGGTCGGCGTCGACGGTCAGGATCGGTCCGGCATCGACATCGGCGGGGTACAGCCGTGCCCTCAGGCTGGACGAACCGGTGTTGATGGTCAGGATCCGGCCGGGGGTCCGGCGTATGCCGAACCCCACGACCGGACCGTCCCCGCCCCGGGAGGCGATCAGCTCACCGCCGCCATCAATGGCGTCGCCCCGCTCTTCGCCGCCGCGAGCTCGCCGGAGCGGACCATGAGGATCGGCACCGTCGCGTGGCGGAGGACCTCCTCGGCCACGCTGCCCAGGAACCAGCGGGGGACCCCGCCGCGCCCGTGCGAGGCCATCACGATGATGTCGCCGGGGCGCGTCGCGGCGATGACCTGGCGGTACGTCTGCCCGCGCCGGACCTCGGTCTCAGCGGTGAGACCGGACCCGGCGAGCCGCTCGGCGATAGTCAGCAGGTAGGCGGCGGCGTCGGTGGTCTCGCGGGCGGTCTCCGCCTCGGCGTCCGAGACGTCCATTGCCATCCCGAACTCGCCGAGCCAGATGAACTGGCTGAGGTCGGTGACGCGGAGCAGGTGGACGGGCGCACCGGTCAGGCGGGCCAAGCCCTCGGCCTCCGGCAACGCGCGCTCCGCGAACTCGGAGCCGTCCAGGGGAACGACGATGCGCTGGTACATGGATGGTCTCCTCGAACGTTGGTCGACTTGGTGCTCGATGACCAAGGTACCGGTGGGTCCGTGACAACCGCGCTCCACGGGCCGAGCGCGCCGTTGCAAACCCGTGTCAATGCGCTGTCACGATGATCTCGATCCGACCGGAGGCACCGTCGCGGCCAGGTTGGACCTCGGCAAACCCCGTGCGCGTTTTTCCACGGAGGAGGACGGTGACCGGCGCGCCTCCCTCCAGGTTTCGCCACCACCGGCGGTTCGCTCTGGACACGACGAGGAGATCGTCGCCTCGAGCGGCGTACTGGACCGGGAAGATAATAGGCCGCCCGGATCGCCGCCCGGTGACCGTCATCAGCAGGACTGACCGGCTGAACAACCCGTGCAAGGGTGACCGCAGGAGCAGGGAGACGAACGGGTTGGCGATCCGGTTGAGCAGACTCCTCATGCGTTCGACCTGGTTCTAGCCGGAGAACTCCCGGCACTACCGCGTTTGAGAACTACGAGAGCCAGAGGTGCCAGCGTATCGATCGCTCCGTGACGATCTCGCGTCGTCGAGACAGCTACTCGTTGCAAACACGCGACAATCGGACGGCCATCGGTCCACAGGCGGCGTGCTGGTGAGAGGAAGGACCAACCCATGACGCCGATCACGTCGAGAGACGACCTGATCCGCACCCTCTTGCAACCGGCGGCGTTCCCCTGGCGGCCGGCCACCGTGGAGCTGATCGAGACGCATATCTCGTGGGTCTTCCTCGCCGGCGACCGCGTGGTCAAGATCAAGCGGCCGGTCCATCTCCCATTCGTCGACCACTCCAGCCCTGAGCGGCGGCGCGTCTCCTGCGAGGAGGAGGTCCGGCTCAACCGTCGGCTGACCGACGACGTCTACCTGGGGACCGTCCCGATCACGCATGCCGTCGAGCGGCTCGCGGTGGGCGGCGACGGCGGGCCCTTCGACACGGCGACGCTCATGCGACGACTCCCCGCGGACCGGATGCTCGACGCGCTGCTGGCATCCGGAACAGCGCCGGACGACCTCGCCGAGCTCCTCGCCCACCGGCTCATCCCGTTCCACCGCGACGCCGCCGAACGGTGCGACCGCGAGTTGGATGGGTCCGCCGGCGCGGTCGTGGCAATCGTCACCGAGAACCTCGACGAGCTGCGCGGGTTCTCCGGGGGACCGCTCGGCGCCCTGCAGCTCGCCTTCGTCGACGAGTCCATGCGGGCCTTCCTCGCGGACGCCGGGCCACTCCTTGAGCAACGTGTGCGCGACGGCTGGGTGAGGGAGGGCCACGGCGACCTTCGCGCCGAGCACATCTGTCTCGAGGAAGACACCGTCCAGATCTTCGACTGCGTGGAGTTCAGCCGGTCCATCCGATGCGCCGACGTCGCCAGCGACCTCGCGTTCCTGCTCATGGATCTCGGTCGACTCGGCACCGAGCCGACCGCCTCCGAGCTGGAGCGACGGTATCGGGGGGCCGGTTTCGATCTGCCGGTGGGACTCGTGCGGTTCTACCGGGCGCATCGGGCTCTGGTTCGCGCGAAGATCTGTTGCCTGACGATGGCCGGTGGGCTACGGCCCCATCACGAGCTGGCCACCGAGGCGGCGGTGTATCTGGATCTCGCCACGCGCGCGGCATCGACGGTGCGGCCGTTCCTGATGGCCATGACGGGACTCAGTGGGACAGGCAAGTCGACCGTGGCGGCAGCGGTCGCCCGAGCGACCGGCGCGGACCTCGTCTCGTCCGACCTCGCTCGGAAGGCGTTGGCGGGCGTCACCGGCCCGGCCGCTGCGGCGGTGGGAGAGGGACTGTACAGCGCCGATTGGAACGAGCGGACCTACGAGCTGCTCATGGCGCGAGCCGAGGAATCCTTGCGGGCGGGCCGACCCGTCGTCCTCGACGCGACGTTCCTCGACGATCGGTGGCGATCGCGCGCCGCCGACCTCGCGAGTGCGGCGGCGGTGAAGCTCCTGCTGGTCGAGACCGTCTGCGAGGAGCCCGTGGCCGCGGCCCGGATCGCCGCTCGCGCCGCGCGGGGCAACTCCGCCTCGGACGCCGACCTCGGAATCCATGACTACCAACGCACGGTGCTCGCCGCCGCGCCGGTCGCCGTCCCTCGCGGGGCCGTTGCCGTCCGGGTCGACACGAGCACCGAGGGCGGCAGTCGACTTGATCCGATCTATGCCGCATTGCGGGCGATCGGTGCGCTGCGGCCCGAGCTGCCCGAGGCTTGACCGCCTACCCGCGTGGTTCCCCGTCGAGCAGATCGACGTCGATGCGCTCGACGCCGTCCTCGTAGGTGGTTGTCAGTGGGAGCCCGAGGGCGCGCAGGAGATTGAGCATGCGCGCGTTCTGCGGTAGGACGAAGGCGCGGAACGTCACCACACCCCGCGCCCGGGCCGCCTCGATCAGACGGCGGGTGAGCGTCAGGCCGAGCCCACGGCCCTGCCAGGCGTCGGCGATGATTGCCGCGTACTCGGCGCGGTCGGTCCCCACCTCGTGGTCGAACCGCACGACGCCGACGATCTCACCCGGGACGTCCGGGTCGAGCGCCACGAGGGCGAACCGGTCGATGCCGTCGAGCTCGGTGAAGTCCCTCGCCTGCGAAGTGCCCAACGATCGCTGCATGGCGAAGAACCGGAGGTAGATCGACAGATCGCTATGGCGGCCATGGAACCGCTGAAGCGCCTCCCGGTCGGACGCGCGGATGGGTCGGTACGGGATCGCCCTGCCATCGCGAAGGGCGACCACCCCGGCCTCGGCGCTCGACTCCGTCAACCACGCGCTCCGACGTCTCGACGCGGCGATCGCCGAACCCGGTTCGATCATGCCACCTGCAGGACGACGCGTCCGGTCACGTCGCCGGTGCGAAGGCGCATGAGCACATCGTTGACCGCGTCGAACGGTTGCACCTCGATGGTCGACGTCACCTGGCCGCCGGCGGCGAACGCCAGCGCCTCGTGGAGATCCTGGCGGGTGCCCACGATCGAGCCGCGGATGGTGAGGCCCTTGAGGACGACCTCGAAGATAGGCGTCGGAAAGTCTCCCGGCGGGATCCCGACGAGCGAGCAGGTCCCGTTGCGGCGGAGCATCCCGATCGCCTGCCCGAAGGCGGCGTTGGAGACCGCGGTGACGACGACGCCATGTGCCCCGCCGATGGACTTCTGGATGGCGGTGACCGGGTCTTCGCGGGTGGCGTTCACCACGAGCTCGGCGCCGAGGGCAGAGGCGAGGGCGAGCTTGTCGTCGGCCACGTCGACGGCCGCGACATGCAGCCCCATCGCGCGAGCGTACTGAACCGCGATATGTCCCAGTCCGCCGATCCCCGAGATCACGACCCACTCGCCGGGCTTCGCCTCGGTCACCTTCAGCGCCTTGTAGGTGGTCACGCCGGCGCAGAGGATGGGCGCCGCGTCGATCGAGCTGACCCCGTCGGGGATCGGCGCCGCGAAGGCCGCCGGCGCGAGCGCGTACTCGGCGTACCCACCGTCGACGGAGTAGCCGGTGTTCTGCTGCGTCGGGCAAAGCGTCTCCCAGCCCGAGAGGCAGTACTCGCACACACCGCATGCGCTGTGCAGCCACGGGATCCCGACGCGATCCCCCTCCCTGAGCATGGTTGGGCCGTGGCCGACCGCGGCCACGGTGCCGGCTCCCTCGTGACCGGGGACGAACGGCAACGTCGGCTTGACCGGCCAGTCGCCGTCCGCGGCATGCAGATCGGTATGACACACGCCGCTGGCCTCGATCTTCACCAGGACCTGTCCGTCGCCGGGAGTCGGCACCTCGCGGTCGTCGAAGACCAGTGGTTGACCGAATGCCGTGACGACCGCTGCCTTCATCTTCATGTTCGTCCTGCTTTCACGTGAGGCGAATCCAACGGGACGGTGGGCAAAACCAGCACCTTGGCCGAAAAGCACCGGTATCATCAGACGTCCGGGATCCATGATCGCGGTTCGGTCGCCTCAGAGACGCCGCAGTTCGTCGGGCGACCGCCGCAAAAGCGCAACAGGTCGTGCCATGGGAGATTCGGACATGACTCCAGATGCGGCGCCGAGGAGGGACAACCGTTGACACCTCCATATATGAGCGCGGACGCGGCGGTCCGGCTGATCTCGTCGGGGGACCGCGTCTACCTCCACGAGGTGGCGATGACGCCCCACGAGCTGCTGGACGCGCTGGTGCGGCGAGCGG
>Ga0136611_10002033_pt1 | contig 14068 bp, 11 predicted proteins | sample AntDrymUQ2232306_2_FD_106645 | JGI IMG/M metagenome (GOLD analysis project Ga0136611, IMG submission 106645) | Polar desert sand microbial communities from Dry Valleys, Antarctica - metaG UQ223 (23.06) | ecosystem: Environmental > Terrestrial > Soil > Desert | place: Antarctica: Dry Valley...
ACGCTGCTTGTGGTTGCTGGTCAGATCTGGATCAGATGGACATTGCCTCGTTTGAGGGTAGATCAATTAATGACTTTTTGTTGGAAAGTATTGACGCCTCTGGCATTTTTATGTATGCTTATTTCGGGTATTTGGCGTCTTACCATAATGTAATTTGAGTGCTGATAATGATCGGAAAACAGTATAATGTCTTCAAAACAATTGTGAAAGGTTTAAAACTTACCCTTCGACATTTTTTTGCTGCAACTGAAAGCCGAGAGGTAAAACCGATTACAGATAATAATTACTTTGCCCAGAAAAGCGGCACAACTACTATTCAATACCCTCACCAGAAACTTCCCGTTCCGGAAATTGGACGTTATCAGCTGGACGTAGAGATGGATGATTGCATTGTTTGCGATCTGTGCGCAAAAATATGCCCGGTGGATTGCATCGAAATTGAAAGTATCAAGGCAACAGAAGCAATTGGGAAAACGTCCGATGGAACAACTAAACGATTATACGCAGCCAAATTCGACATCGACATGGCTAAATGTATGTACTGCGGCCTTTGTACAGTAGTTTGCCCTACGGAATGTATAATTATGACGGACACCTATGACCGGAGCACCCTGACTTTGAATGAGATGGTTTATAAGTTTTCCGATATGCCTGCAGCTGAAGCAGAGGATAAACGGATAGCTCTTGAGAAATTAAATGCAGAACGCCTGGCAGCAAAGCTAGCTGCGCCTCAACCTGGAAGAAAATAGAAATGAATATTGAACAAATCGTGTTTTACTTTTTTGCGGCTCTTACGCTAATTTCGGCGTTTTTGGTGGTTAATATACAAAATCTGGTTAGGAGCATTTTTCTGTTTTTTGTTACCATTTTTTCCCTGGCAGTAATGTTTGTTTTCGCACTGGCAGATTTTATTGCCGTTACTCAGGTTGTGATCTATGTCGGCGGAGTTTTGGTACTCATGCTTTTTGCCTTTATGTTGTCCAACAAGGAATTGTTAAGTGGTTTACGTGATGCTAGCGAAAGCTTCAAAATTGGACACTTCTTCGGCTTATTTATTTGTCTCGGACTATTTATTTTACTTTATTCGGCAATATCATCAGCCGACATAATTAATCTGCCATGGGTAAAAGCGAGCCATGCAATTGGTCAAAATGATAATACAATTTATCAGATCGGTATTCATACAATGACTCGATACCTTTTACCTTTCGAAGTGGTATCGGTATTTTTATTGATGGCTTTAATTGGCGCAGCACATCTCGCCAGGAAGGAGAAAGGTTCATGATTCCATTATCTCATTTTATGCTTATCAGTGCCGCGCTTTTTTGTATTGGATTATATGCGGTGCTTACAAAAAGGAATGCTATACAGGTGCTGATCGGCATTGAATTTATGATCAATGCAGCTATTCTGAATTTTGTGGCTTTTGGCAGATTAGACAAGTTAGCCGGTGGTGGACAAATGTTTGCGCTGTTCGCGATAGTGCTTGCAGCAGCCGGCGTAGCAGTTGCACTTGCCATCATTTTAAATGTCTATAAACATTTCAAGACCATAAATCCTGAAAAAATTGATAGCCTGAAGAATTAATGGAAATATTGAATTTTTCAGCCAAAACATTATGCTTGCTTTCACTAGTAGCAATATTAGCTCCATTTTTAACTTTTCCAATTATCCAGCTGGGAAAAAAATCAATTGGCGCCACAGTTTCAATTTCTAATATTACAATTAGTTTTATCGCTTCTGTTGTGATTTTTTTAAGCATTTGGAATGTTGAAGTCGTACATTGGCAGGTCGAATGGTTTTCCATAGGTACCAGGTTATTTACTGCAGGTGTTTTGCTCAACAACCTTTCGGTACTTATGATGGTACTGGTTTCCGGTATATCATTACTTGTACATATTTATTCCTTATCATATATGAAAGGGGATGGGAACATCCACAAGTACTGGGCATACCTCGGCCTCTTTTGTTTTTCGATGATGGGCCTGGTAGTAGCTGATAGTTTATTGCTCATCTATATGTTTTGGGAGCTTGTTGGCTTTTTTTCCTTTCTTTTAATCGGGTTTTGGTTTACGAAGGCGACGGCTTCCCAAGCGGCAAAAAAAGCATTTATAATGAACCGGATTGGGGACATTGGCTTTCTAATCGGACTAATAATAATTTATACTCAATTTGGCACCTTCGATATTGTGGAACTTTTCGGGACTGGCGGATTGATCGATTCAGCTTCCATAATTGATGGTGTATGGATAAGTTCAAACTCTGAAATGCCTGTCATCTGGCTAAGTGTTGCCGGCATTGCGTTTTTTATTGGAGCAATAGCTAAATCAGCACAATTCCCACTTCATACCTGGCTTCCGGATGCCATGGCAGGCCCGACTTCTGTTTCCTCGCTTATCCACGCTGCGACTATGGTTGCCGCCGGTGTTTTTCTCTTGGGGAGGATATATCCGCTTTTTGATACTCTGGTATTGAATATTATTACAATAATTGGCGTATTTACGGCATTTATGGCCGCCACCATCGCTCTAACTCAAAATGATATTAAACGTATTCTGGCTTATTCAACTATATCGCAATTAGGATTAATGATAGCGGCGATGGGAATCGGTGCTTATGGTGCGAGTATTTTTTACCTTGCAACTCACGCATTTTTTAAATGCTTATTGTTCCTTGCCGCTGGTGCAGTAATTCATCGGCTTAACCATTATAAAGAGCATCATAATCTTGTATTTGATCATCAGGATATTCGTTTAATGGGCGGATTGAGAAAGCAGATGCCGATATCGTTCATAACTATGTGTATTGCGGCAGCCGCACTTGCCGGGCTTCCGTTTACGTCTGGCTTTCTTTCCAAAGACGCTATTCTTATCAATTCGTTTGAATGGGCGCAGGGTTATCATGGATTTAAGAAGTTGGTTCCTTATTTACTCGTATTTACAAGCTGGTTAACCGTTTTTTATATAGCCAGATTGATTTTTAAAGTCTTTCTCGGTAAACCAAGATATGAAGGCATAACTGAAGCGCCATCAGCCATGACTCGTGTCCTGGTAGTTTTAGCATTTTTCTGTTTGTTTATCGCATTTTCAGTCAATCCACTGTCTTACGAAGGATCATGGATATTCGAAGGATTTATTAAAGCTGGAGTGAAACGGTTCGATGATTTACATGTGATAATTCCGGCGATAGTAACTTTTGTAAGTTTAGCAATCGTTTTTTTCGCCTACAAAATATACGGCAGGAATTCGCCTAAAACGTTTCCAGATAATGGTTTTATTTATCGTTTTTCTAACCGTGCCTGGTACCTGGATAGTGGATATAATCTTCTATTTGTAAGGCCAACGGAAGCCATATCACGTTTAAGCTATAAATTTGACAGGCTAATTATCGATGGCATAGTGAGTTTCTTAAGCCTAATAGTGAAAAATTTAGCCGCGATTTCAAACTGGTTCGACCACTATATCATTGATGGATTGGTTAACGGCATTGCATCCCTTGCACAGAAAACTGGAGATTTGTCCCGGAAGTTTCAAAGTGGAAAACTGCAGCATTATCTCATCACCATGCTAACAGTTGTGGTAGTTTTTTTTATACTAACTTATTTCATATGATTTTGATTAAGTATTTGTCTGCAAAAACAATAGTTTAGAGTCATTAAAATGAATAATATACTCTCTATTCTTATCTTTTTACCACTCCTAGCTGCCTTGCTGATCATCCTGCTACCTTCAGGTTTCAGAGAGCGATTTAAATATATTGCTCTGGGTACAAGTATTGTGCAATTCTTAATCAGCATTTCTATCTATCTCAATTTTAACGCGTCAAAAGTGTTTGCAGGGATTAATCAGGAAAACCAGTTTCAATTACTTGAAAAAATTCCCTGGATAAGACTTGACCTGGGTTCCATCGGAAAGCTTGAGATCGACTATCTGGTGGGTATTGATGGAATATCAATGCCTTTCCTTATCCTGTCTGCGCTCGTCATGTTTGTGGCAACGTTAGCTTCCTGGGAAATTAAATCTAATCTAAAAGCTTTTTTTGCGCTTTTATTATTACTAAATACGGCAATCATGGGTGTTTTCTGTGCCCTGGATTTTTTCCTTTTCTTTGTTTTCTATGAGCTTATGCTGTTGCCTCTTTATTTCCTCATCGGGATGTGGGGCGGTGTTCGAAGGGAATATGCGGCAATTAAATTTTTCCTGTATACGCTATTCGGGTCGGTATTTATGCTCCTGATTATTATAGGGCTCTATTTTTCAGTCTTAAATCCGTCAACTGGCAACCATACTTTTAATATGATTCTGATGATGAATCCTGGTAATTATTCTGACGGCGCTATTTTCTCGGCCGTTGGTGGACAGAATCTGTTGGGAATTTCCGCCAGGCTGCTTGCATTCATCGTACTATTTGTAGCATTTGCAATTAAAGTTCCTATTGTTCCATTACACACCTGGCTGCCAGATGCACATGTGGAAGCGCCAACCCCTGTTTCGATCATACTTGCCGGATTGCTTTTAAAGGTTGGAGGCTACGGAATCCTGCGTGTCTGTTACAGCATCTTCCCTGACGCAGCTATCCAGTCTGCATGGTGGATAGGGCTTATCGGCGTCGTGTCGATCCTTTACGGAGCGTTAAATGCGCTCGCTCAAACCGACTTGAAACGTTTAATTGCTTATTCCTCTGTATCGCATATGGGTTTTGTATTATTAGGTATTGCGTCTGGAACAACAGAAGGAGTTAGCGGAGCAATTCTTCAAATGATCAGTCATGGTGGTTTATCCGCTATGCTTTTTTTCCTTGTGGGGATGATTTACAGCCGGGTGCAGGATAGGGAAATAGCAAATTTTAGGGGTTTGGCGCTAATTATGCCACAGTTTACAGCATTTGTAACAATAGCGTTTTTTGCTTCATTGGGTTTGCCTGGTTTTTCCGCATTCATGGCAGAAGCATTCAGTTTGATTGGCGCTTTTACATCGCAGGAAGTGAATGGGTTATTGCCGCATTGGATGGCGATAGGGGGCTCATTTGGCATTCTTTTAAGTGCGGCTTACTTCCTTTGGACCTTGCAGCGGATGTTCTTTGGACAAACTCGCTTAAAAGGTGGAGAAGAGTGGCTAATGCAGCTGAAAGACGTAAATATTCGGGAAAAAATTGCACTTGTTCCACTTGCAGTTCTCGCTCTCGCGCTGGGTATATTTCCGTCTCTGGTTTTTAGTAAGATGAATGCTTCAGTGCTTGCCTTTATACAATTGATCTCCGGTTGATGAATGATTTTGTCCCGTACATAACGGTTTCCTTAAATGATACGATAAGGAGCTTGTCCTATATTTATCCGGAAATTATCCTCGTTATAGGGTTCCTTTTAGTGATACTCGCCGATCTTTTTTTTTCCAGAAGAGTTCCTCAGTCGGCCTTTCTACTTACTATATTAATATTCTCGTGTGTAGCGGTCTTAAATTTTGGCTTACTCAGACAATCAGCTGTTCAATTATTTGGAGGAATGATTGTTCTGGATCATCTGGCGGTAATCGTCAAGCTTATTTTCTCTTTTATCAGCATCCTTTTTGTTGTTTTTGTAAGATACCATAAGCCCTTGCAGGATGGCAAAAAAGGCACGGGGGACTTATTCAGTATTGTGATTGCGGTTCAGTTAGGGTTAAATCTGATGGTGATGTCCCAAAATTTGCTGATGGTTTATCTTTCCCTCGAAATGGTTTCTGTGGGTTCATATTTAATGGTTGGCTACTTGTCGCAAAATGATCGACAGAGCGAAGCTGCCATGAAATACGCCTTGTTTGGCGCTGTTTGTTCTGCTTTTATGCTCTATGGGATGTCAATGTTATATGGTTTTACAGGAAGCCTCGATCTGAATTCTTCGCAGTTTGTAAGCTTTATAGCCACAACTCCATTTCATTCTTGGGGAGTAGCTTTTATTATGTTGTTAATCGGCGTTGCTTTTAAGCTTTCGCTCGTTCCATTCCATTTCTGGGCGCCCGATGTATATGAAGGCGCACCTACGCCAGTAACCGCCTTCTTATCAACAGCCCCAAAAATCGCTGGTTTTGGTCTCTTGATTAGATTTTTGAACCCGTTTCAGCCGCTTAGTATATCAGGAATCGATAGTGCGTCATTCAGTTTGACAACTATTATGGCAGTTCTGGCTATTGCTAGTATGATCGTTGGAAATTTCGGCGCAATCTGGCAAAATAATGTGAAGCGGATGCTCGCATATTCATCCATTGGCCACACCGGTTTCATGCTTATGGCTTTGTTTGTTTTTTCAGCAAGTGGTTTTAAAGCACTTATATTTTATATGGTTATTTATTCGATAATGAATATGGCCGCGTTTATGATCGTTGACGAAGTTGAGGAAAAAACCGGAAAAGTAAATATCGACGACTACCGGGGGCTTGGAAAACCATTAAGTTTACTCATGATCGCAATGGTGATCGTACTCGTTTCATTAACTGGTTTGCCGCCTACAGCTGGTTTTACAGCCAAATTTCTGGTATTTTCAGCAGCTATTGAAGCGTATAATCTAACTGGTTCAAAGATACTAATGATCATGATAATCACCGGTGCTATTAGTACTGTTGTTTCGCTCTTCTACTATTTCAAAATTCCTTTAAATGCTTTTCTGAGGGTGAGTGATAATCCCTTGGCAGGATTGAGAAATTCGCCAAAAACCTACATCAGCTTATTCCTGGTTTCTCTTCTTCTTTTTTTTATCCTTTTCCCGGCGGTTATACTCCGGCATTTATAGTCAGAAACTAATTTAATAATCACTTTGTCATATATTATCCAAATTAATTTTCAGGCAATTTTTCATCCGTATTTGATTGGCTTCTTAGGGATAAAATATCTACTTTTGCATACTCACAACTACGTATGAGCGAGCAGATCAAACATGAGTGCGGTATCGCACTTATCCGCCTATTAAAGCCCTTATCTTATTATCAGCAAAAATATGGAACAGCACTTTACGGGCTGAATAAGCTATATCTTTTGATGGAAAAACAGCATAATCGGGGACAAGATGGCGCCGGCATTGCAACAATTAAGCTCGATGTTCAGCCGGGTAAAAGATATATAAGCCGGCACAGGTCAATGGGAGCAAATGCTGTGGCAGAGATATTTGAATATGTGCAAAATAAATTTGCCGATGTTCAGAAAAACACTCCCCATCTGTTGGAAGATACCGAATGGTTAAAAGAGAATATAAGTTTTACTGGCGAAGTGCTGATGGGCCATTTACGGTATGGTACCCACGGTAAAAATAGTATCGAAAGCTGCCACCCTTTTCTCCGCCAGAATAACTGGATGACTCGGAACCTGGTGATCAGCGGTAATTTCAACATGACAAATGTGGATGAGTTACTTGAGCAGCTTTTTGAGCTCGGTCAACATCCCAAGGAAAGAACAGATACTGTTACGGTACTCGAAAAAATCGGACACTTTTTAGATACTGAAAATCAGGAGCTTTTTGATCAGTATAAAGCAGATGGATTTTCAAATGATAAGATCAGCCATCAGATTGCAGAACATATTGATGTTGCCTCTATACTCAGACGTTCAGCCAAAACATGGGATGGCGGCTACACAATCAGTGGTATTTTTGGCCACGGCGATGCATTTGTGATGCGGGATCCAGCGGGAATACGACCGGCATTTTATTACCATGACGATGAGGTTGTGATTGTCACTTCAGAGCGGCCGGCAATTCAGACAGCTTTTAATGTTCCGCTTGAATCAGTTAAAGAAATTAAGCCCGGTCATGCACTGATCGTTAAAAAGAATGGAACAGTTACTGAAGAACAGTTTCGCGAACCGGAAGAGCAGAAATCATGTTCTTTTGAAAGGATCTACTTTTCAAGAGGTAGTGATGCGTCTATATACCGAGAACGAAAACAACTTGGTCGTTTGTTGTGTCCGCAAATATTGAATGCAATAGATCATGACCTGAAAAATACTGTTTTCTCCTTTATCCCCAATACTGCCGAAGTTGCTTTTTATGGGATGGTAGAAGGTGTTCATAAATATGTAAAGCAATTTCAGCGCGATACTCTTTTGAAGCGGACTGATCGAATTTCTGATGAAGAGTTAGAAGAAGTATTGAATATTGCTCCAAGGATTGAGAAAATAGCTATTAAAGACGTCAAACTACGGACTTTTATTACTCAGGATGCAGATCGGGGTGATATGGTAGCCCATGTTTACGATACAACCTATGGTCTGATTAAAAGAGACACTGACAACCTCGTGGTACTTGACGATTCTATTGTTAGAGGAACAACACTCAAACAAAGTATACTTAAAATCCTTGATCGGCTGGGTCCGAAAAAAGTTATCGTCGTTTCTTCGGCCCCACAAATCCGCTATCCGGATTGTTATGGAATAGATATGTCGAGGATGGGCGAGTTTGTAGCTTTTGAAGCTGCTATTTCTCTGTTGAGGGAAACAGGCAAGGAAAGCGTGATCGAAGAAGTCTACCAGAATTGCCTTGAATCTCAGAAACTGGGGAATAAGCAGGTTAAAAACTATGTTCAGCAGATCTATAATCAGTTCACAGATCAGCAAATTTCAGACAGGATAGCTCAGATAATCACTCCGAAGGAAATTAAAACAGAGGTTACCGTAATTTACCAAACTCTTGACAATCTTCATAAAGCAATCCCCAATCATTTGGGCGATTGGTATTTTTCTGGTAATTATCCCACCCTGGGCGGTAATAAGGTTGTAAATAAGGCTTTTATGAATTGGATGGAAGGGAAGAATCAGCGGGCTTACTAAGTTGAGAGTGGAAAACTGAAAGGTGAAGTACGCACTTTCACCATTCACCATTCACCATTCACCTAAATTAGCGAGTGCCCCGTCAATAAGTTGTACAACAATCTCGCAGCAAATATTAAAATAAGCACTCCGGCTATTCTGTTTAAGTTGGAGATTGTCTTTTCTTTAATCTTGTAGCGAAGTTTGTTAGCATAATAAGCTTTTACAACGTCTACACTGAATTGCGTTATCAAAATTGAGCCAAAGAAGGGTACCACTTCAGCCGCATCAATTTCGCCGGAGATGGATATTACTCCGCTTGTGACACTCAACCAATAGAGTAATATTGCCGGATTAAAAATACACATGATGAAGCCTTTTAGAAAATAACCGGTATTATGGCGTTTTGAGCTTGTTTTTTCGTAATTGACCTTAACTGTTTTGAAAAGATAATAGATTCCGATTGCAAATAAAATAGAACTTCCTGCCACCCCAATTTGAACCCTGTACGTATTTTCCAGAGCAAGAAAGGATGTGCCGTACAGGGTAAGTGCGACATAAAATATATCACTCACAACAACCCCGGCAGCCAGCGAGACGCCGGCATAGAACCCTTTTTCAATACTTGTTTTAATCAGAGCAAAAAATACCGGGCCGGTTAAAAAAGAAAGCACAAATCCCAATCCAATTCCTGATATAATTGATTCGATCATTCCGAATTATAAATCCAATTTTGCGAATATGCAAATAGTATGGTTAAAAACAATAGAAAAAGGGATTAGGTTTTTGTAATAAGGACTTATTTGATCATGCTTATGATGATTCATCTTTAACTACCTCAATAGTTATCAGATTGAATACTAAATATAAAAAATAAAGAGAACCGTTTTCAGCATGATCCTGGTCCGGAAAATCAGTCGCATAATCCTTGTCCTTGTTAAATAAATTCCTTTAGATATGAGAAAATTAATTTAAGTTAGGGTTTCATTTTAAACAACCAAATATTTAAATGATGGAGAAGAACTCACAAACAAGTTATGGATCTGCTTTATACACTATTATCACGGTGTTTTTTTTCTGGGGCTTTCTCGCAGCCAGCAATGGCATTTTTATTCCCTTTTGTAAAACCCATTTTAACCTCACACAATTTGAATCACAACTGATAGAATATACCTTTTACGGTGGTTATTTTATTGGATCCTTAATTTTGTTCTATGCTTCAAAAATTACCAGCGTAGATATTCTGAATAAACTTGGATATAAGAACGCCATAGTTTTAGGGCTTGTTATTTCAGCTGCTGGGGCATTACTGATGATTCCTGCAGTAAATTCAGGATCGTTTGCATTTATATTGACCGCCTTTTTCTTCGTAGCGATTGGTTTTTCGCTCCAGCAAACTGCAGCCAATCCATTCGTGATAGCATTAGGAAGCCCGGTAACTGGTGCCAATCGACTTAATTTAGCAGGAGGCGTGAATAACTTCGGTAGTATTCTTGGTCCTATTGCTGTAAGTATAATACTTTTTGGAAGCGCTAAAGCTGTAACGCCTAAAGTTGTAGAAATCACTTCGATAAATACTTTATATTATGCTTTGGCAGGATTATTTATTGCTGTTGCGATTTTCTTTTCAGTTTCTAAATTGCCAAAGGTCACCAGTGATGAAAAGATCGAACCAAGTGACAAGACAAACCTTCCGCTGGGGGTAATTTTTATAGCCTTCGTCCTTGTTCTGGCGGGAATTCCTTTGGCAGATATGACTGGTTGGAGCTTATCATATTTCGTTTATGCTGCACTGATCATCATTGTACTGACTTTGTATATTACCATGGGAGCTGCTTCAAAAGACAAATCAGGGTGGGGGGCAATGGGTTATCCACAGTTAATATTAGGGATGATGGCCATATTCACCTATGTAGGAGTTGAAGTAACAATTCAGGGAAATATGGGAACGCTATTGAAGTTGCCCGAATTTGGCAGTTATACTGATGCAACTATTGCCCCGTTTATTTCGCTTTATTGGGGAAGTATGATGATAGGCCGCTGGACAGGCGCTGTTAGTGCGTTTAACCTCGCAAAGAGCACAAAAAATATATTAACGATAGTCGTTCCATTTATAGCATTTGGAGTTATTTTATTTGCAAACGACTGGAATGGGACGGACGTAAGCCAATTTTATATTTACGTGGTATGTATCGTTATTCTTATTGCCGGATTCTTCTATAGCCAGGACAAACCTGCTAAAACTCTGCTAACGTTCGGTGTGCTAGGTGCGATAGCTATGGTTATTGGATTAATGACTACCGGGCAAATCTCTATTTATGCCTTTCTCAGCGGTGGTCTATTCTGTTCCATAATGTGGCCTTGTATTTTTGCTTTATCAATAGCAGGTTTGGGTAAATATACCAGTCAGGGTTCTGCCTTCCTTATCATGATGATTCTGGGTGGCGCTATTATACCACCAGTACAGGGACTTCTAGCAGATGAAAGCGGTATTCACATCTCTTACATCGTGCCAGTAATCTGTTTTGTGTACATCGCTTATTTTGCAATAAAAGTGAGTTCGGAACTAAAAAAACAAGGTATTGACGTTAGTAAGTTAGACGCGGAAATCGCACATTAATGGTAGAGAAGCCAAGCTTTGACACTATTTTCATGAAACTAGCCACCGACCTGGCTGCACGTTCACACTGTGTGAAGGCGCAGGTCGGTGCAGTTTTGACAAAAGATACCAGGATAATATCGATCGGCTATAATGGTCCACCTGCTGGAACACATAACTGTGATGAGGAATGGCCGGAAACAGGATGTCCGCGTGATTCTAAGAATAGCTGTTCACTTGCTCTGCACGCTGAAGAGAACGCAATAGTGTACGCAGTAAAGAACGGCGCCACCCTTGAAGGTTCAACACTCTATCTAACATTATCTCCCTGCCTGGCTTGTGCCCGGATTATTTATTCATCAGGTATAAAGAAAGTTTGGTTTAAGGCATCTTATGCCGAGTATAAAGGCCTCGCATCCGACGAAGGAGTAGATTTTTTGAACAGGTTCGGGGTGGAATGTTCGAAATCGGAAATCTGAGATCGAAAGCTTGAGAGCAGAAGTTTGAAGTTGGAAAACGAGTCAGACTTGAAACCTCTTATTGACGGAAATTATATTATTCCAGCCCAATTGCTTAAATTGCCTCTTTTTCCAGAATTACATGGGATATAAAAGTCTTGCGGATTGCGTTTCAGATCTTGAAAAACATGGACGCCTCATCCGAATTAAGGAAGTGGTTGATCCGCACCTGGAAGCTGCCGCTATTCATTTAAGAGTTTTCGAGAACCAGGGACCAGCTTTATTGTTTGAGAACCTTAAGGGGAGTAAGTTTCCGGCAGTTTCTAATCTTTTCGGAACTCTTGACCGTTCGAGGTTTATGTTTAGAGATACCCTCGATAAAATCAAAATTTTGGTCGACCTGAAGTCTGAACCACTAAAAGCTTTGAAGAGTCCGTTAAAGTATGCTGGCGTAGCACTAACAGCCTTGTCAGCGCTTCCATGGCAGACCGGATTCAGGTCACCTGTTAAGTTTGGGAAAATTCAACTGACCGACGTCCCACAAATCACACACTGGCCAATGGATGGTGGACCGTTTGTTACGATGCCCCAGGTCTACACTGAAGATATTGATAAACCAGGAATTATGAATGCAAACCTGGGAATGTATAGGATTCAGCTCGGTGGCAATGATTACATCAAAAATAAAGAAATAGGCTTGCACTATCAGCTTCATCGGGGTATCGGTGTACATCAAACTAAAGCTAATGCAAAGGGTCAGCCTTTAAAAGTGAGTATTTTTATTGGCGGACCGCCTTCACACCCGCTTGCCGCAGTAATGCCTTTGCCCGAAGGTCTTTCAGAAATGACGTTCGCCGGCGCCTTAGGAAACAGGCGCTTCAGGTACTTTTACGATAGTGAAGGCTTCTGTATTTCATCGGATGCGGATTTTGTGATTACTGGAACTGTTGAGCCAGGGGATAATAAGGACGAAGGACCATTTGGAGATCATCTGGGGTATTATAGTTTAAAACACCCATTTCCTTTAATGAAGGTGAGGAATGTTTATCATCGTAAGGATGCTATCTGGTCATTCACCGTTGTAGGACGTCCACCACAGGAAGACACGAGTTTCGGCGCATTGATTCACGATATAACCGGCTCAGCGATCCCTAAAGAAATTCCAGGCCTGCATGAAGTGAACGCAGTAGACGCCGCGGGAGTACACCCCTTATTGTTTGCTATCGGAAGCGAACGCTATACACCGTACCTTAAAGAAAAAAAACCTCAGGAAATTCTTACACTTGCCAATCATATTCTTGGGAAAAGCCAACTGAGTTTGGCGAAGTTCCTTTTTATTAGTAGTAAAGAAGATAATCCATCGCTAAGTACAAAAGATATTCCCGCTTTTTTGAAGCATGTTCTTGAAAGAATAGACTTGTCGCGAGATCTCCACTTTTATACGAAAACGACAATTGATACCTTAGACTATAGCGGAACGGATATCAATTCCGGATCCAAGATAGCGATTGCCGCGACGGGAGATAAGAAACGCGAACTTTGGAATGAATTGCCGGTAATCTTTTCTCTACCCAGACCATTTGATAAATATAAGTTGATAATGCCCGGTATTTTAGCAGTTGAGGCTCCGGCATATTCAAGTCCCGAAGAAACTGAAAAGGAAATTGACATTCTAAATACAACTATAGGGTTCAGAAATCTGGAAAGCCTGCCACTGTTCGTTCTTTGTGACAATGCACGTTTTACTGCAGAATCAATAAATAACTTCGTTTGGGTTACGTTTACCCGAAGCAATCCGTCGCATGATATTCATGGAATTAATTCATTCACTGAAAACAAACATTGGGGTTGTAAGGGACCTCTGATTATTGATGCACGTATAAAACCTCATCATGCACCACTGCTAGTTAAAGATCCTGAAGTTGAGAAACGGGTCGATGCATTTGGAAAAATGGGAGGATCGTTGTACGGCATAGTCTAAAAGTTATGACATTAGTTGGTAATTGTTAACGATCAAACGCCTAAAATTAACCACTTACAAAAACCATTAACAATTAATTAAATATCCGAATTACCTTCACAAACCTACCCTGATAATATTTGTTCAGCGGGGTGATAGTAACTCCATATGCTTTTCCTGAGGTGGAATGGATAAATTCGGCACCGTTAGAATTAGAGGTGATAATACCCATATGTCCAACTACCCGTTTAGTACTGTCGGTTCCGGTAAATAGGATAATAT
>Ga0136611_10002034_pt1 | contig 14066 bp, 10 predicted proteins | sample AntDrymUQ2232306_2_FD_106645 | JGI IMG/M metagenome (GOLD analysis project Ga0136611, IMG submission 106645) | Polar desert sand microbial communities from Dry Valleys, Antarctica - metaG UQ223 (23.06) | ecosystem: Environmental > Terrestrial > Soil > Desert | place: Antarctica: Dry Valley...
CCGTAGGCCGTGCTCGCCTCAGCGATGTTGGACGTGATGCCGAGTGCGTTCAGATTCTCTGGCAGGGCTGGCGGGTTGCTGATCTCGACCGGCAGGTCGATCCGGTTGGCCGGGTTCTCGCCGAGAAACGCGGCATGGATGAGTGCGCGCGATTCGTCCCATTGCAAGCGTTGGCCGGGGTTGCCTTCCGCAGTCTTGACCAAGCTACCGCTCACATCCCACCAGACGCGGGCGCTCTGTGGAGCATGGTTGGTGAAGAGTGCGATCTCGTTCACGACATCGTCAACCCACTGCTCGTTGGTCGTCAGCGTCGCTGGCTTGCCCGGCCCCCCGGCGGGATGGACCTCGATCCATGAGGAGAGGTCCGTCGAGGCCATTGTCCAGACTTCGCTGACTGCAACGAGCTCGACTGGCGCATCCCAGATATGGTCGAGCCGCTGACGGGCGTCGGCGTAGTCCTCGTCCCAGGCAGTTGGCTGCGTCTCATTGATCGTCAGCGCCACCCGATCCTCGCCGCTCGCCATCGCAGCCAGGATTGCGCCGCGCGTCGTCTCAACATCGAGCGCGCGTCCGATCTGGGCGTTGACGTACGCCGGGCCTGTTTCTGGATTGACGCTCAACGCCGGATCGATCTTTTCCTGGAAGATTTCATCTTCGAGTTGCGCGAGGTCAGCGTCGAGCAGGTCACCCTGAATCGCGATCCGGTCGAGCGCGACCTCGGTTGGCTCATCGCGGAGCCGCCAGAGCAGCGCCATCCGCGGTGGCCCGATACCAGTGCGCCCCTCGCGCATCGCATCGTCAAGTGCGGCGTCGATATCCATCGTCAGCCCGAGGTCAGCCGCGCTGACATCCCAGCGCCGGTCGCCGTCGGTCAGGATAAGTGGCGCGCTCGTCCGCTCCTCGACCGCGTCGCTTAACGCCACCCGCGCCTGCGCCTCGGTCATTCCGCTCAGGTCAACGCCGAGTGCGTGGACTCCGGTGCGGATGTTGTCGCGCCCGGCGACCTGAAATGCGCTGAAGACGGCGATAACAAGTGCGAGCATCGCCAGCGCGCCAAGTTGCGACAGCAGCGCGATGCGCGCCAGCCGCGAGCGGCGGTTGACGGAGCGGCCCGGTGCCGCAGCGACGACCGTGTGCTCTTCAGTGCTCGAAGTGGTTCTGCCGCTGGTATTACTTACCGTGCTGGTTCTCACATGCCGGTTCCGGCCTGAATAGCGACGCATCGAACGGATCGTGTCTGCTCGCCATAATCCAAAGCAGTCCGGAACGCTACGATGTCTCTAAAGACGACGGCTACCCCGATCGAGTAGGAATTGTACCAATCACGGCACGCTCGCTGATCGCGCTGGGCGTCGCGCGGTACGGTTTGTGCTCGACATCGCATCAGTTGTGTGTTCTGACGACGGAGGGAGATTCGATTGGCTGATTTGCAGGGCAAGCGTGTCGCGATGGTGCTGGCGCGTAACTTCGAGGATGTCGAGGCAACCGATCCAAAACAGTACCTCGAAGAGCGGGGCGCGACTGTGACCGTCATCGGCCTGGACGCGAACCCGATCGAGGGGAAGAAAGGCGCTGTCCTGACGCCGGATACGACGTTCGGCCAGACCGCAGTCAGCGAGTACGATGCGCTCGTTATCCCCGGTGGCGGCTCGCCGGAGCAGTTGCGCATTAACGACGCGGCTGTCGCGTTCACCCGTGACTTCGTCGCGTCCGGCAAGCCGGTCGCCAGCATCTGCCACGGACCGCAACTGCTCATCTCGGCTGAGGTGGTGCGCGGCAGGACGATCACCAGCGTCGCGACGATCCGCGACGATCTGAAGAACGCTGGCGCCAACTACGTCGACGAAGCAATCGTCACCGACGGAAACCTGATCACCTCGCGGGTGCCGAAGGATCTGCCACAGTTCAACGAGGCCGTCGCTGAGAGCCTTACAAAGGTTCCAGCGTCCGTCTGATCGTCGTGACACCTGGGCACGAGCGAACGACCGGCGCCTCAGGCGCCGGTCGTTCATTGTTGTTCTTGTTGTGGCTGCAGGTACGAGTGTCGGTTACGGTTAGTCCCAGTTACTGCCGCCAGGGAAGTTCTCGTGACTGCCCTGGAATCCCTGGCCCTGCTGGAACTCCTGCTCAGGCCGGTACTGCGGAGCGCCTTGGAAGCCACTCGGCATCTGGTAGCCCGGCTGTTGGTAACCTTGGTTCCCCGAGTAACCCTGATAGCCAGCGTTGCCCTGGTACGGTCGGAATGACGGCTGCTGATACGGAGTGTACGACTGATACCCCTGGTATCCGCGACTGGACGCATTGCGCAGGTAGCCCTCGTTGCGCTGCTTGTCCTTGCCCCGGTTACGCATCATCCGGCCAACCAGCATGCCGCCAGCGGTGGCCGCCGCAACGACGGCCAGCGGGTTCGCCTGAATCTTCTGCATCACCCCGCCGTCCGAACTCGTGTTGCGTGGACGCTGGGCGTACGACGAGTAGGTTTGCGACGGTGTCGACTCGGTCCGTTGCTGGAACGTCGGCGTAGCCGTATCGGTCGAGCGGGGGCTCTCGTCAGTTCGGTCGCGGCTGGTGGTCATTGACGGCGTTTGGCTGCTTTCGACCATTCCAGGCCTGGTGTCATTGTCATCGCCGGGAACGGGTGCGTACAGGTCGGCTGCGACGCCAGTTGCCGAGTTGTCAGCGTCAGTCGCGTGCCGATTGTAGCCACGTCCGGTTGTCGTGACGGTGTTCTCAGTGTTGTCAGTCTGCTCCTGCATTGATGCGTTCCCTTCCGCATTCTCCGATTCGTCCGATGAGCGGGTTCAGTTCCGCTCCTTCCCTCTTCGCAACTTTGAAACCGCGAGTGCGACGAGCGACGATCCTGCCAACGTCGCAACTCGCTTACCGAGCCCCGGCTTCGCGGGTTTGCCCGCCCGCCGGGTAGTTGATGGCGTATCGGTATTCGTCGTGCTTGACTGTGCCGTCGAGGTTCCCTCACGCCGGTCCATATCTCGCGCGCGCTGCTCGTTCGCGGCTCGTTCGTCGCTGTTGGTGACCTTGTCCGGATGCTGGGCGAGATCCTCAACGGTCTTCTCGTCGTACCGTCGTTGGAGGACTGCATTGACCTCGGCGCCGACAAGGAACGCGATCGCGGTCAGGTACAGGAAGAAGAGCAGGACGACAACGCCGCCGAGCGCCCCGTACGCGCTGCCAGGGTTCGAGAACGCCAGGTAGACCTTCAGGCCAAGGACGATCGCGATCCAGAGCACGGTCGCGACGATCGAGCCTGGCGATATCCAGTGGAACGACTGCTCGACATTCGGGCCGAGGTAGTAGAGCACCGCCAGCAGGAAAACGATGAAGGCGCCCGCCAGTGGCCAGCGCAGAATGTTCCAGACAAACTCAAACGCGGAGCCAAGTCCGAGCTGTTCCGCGCCCCAGTTACCAATCTGCTGCCCGAAGATGAAGAGCGTGAACGCGAGGATCACAAGCACGCCAACGAGAACGGTCAACCCGATTGAAATGAGCTTTTTCTTGATGAAGGAGCGGTCTTCTTCGACATCGTAGGCGCGGTTGAAGGCCCGAATGATGGTCGAAATACCGTTGGAGCCAGACCAGAGCGCGACTGCTGCCGCCGTGATCACACCGAATGACGCAGCACCCCCACTGACATTCTGAATCGCGGACTCGACCAGTCCTGTCAACAATTCGCGCGTGTCGCCCGGCGCACTGCGATTGATGACATCCAGCAGCCGCCCGGCGATGTCGACTGATGTCACCTGGCTGACGAGCGCCGCCAGCGTGACGAGGAAGACGATCATCGGCGGGATCGCGAAGATCGCGTGATAGGCAACGCCTGCCGCCATCTCGGTGACTTCGTCGTCCTTGAACTCCTTGAATGTTCGCTTGCCAAGCTCCTTGATAGGAAGCTTCTGAAAGGTTGCTTTTGCGTCGTCTCTGGATGTCGGCTCGCTATCAGCCTGTATCGCGTTCATGGCGTTGCTCCTCTGGCTTGCTGCGTTCCTGCTGGTCACGTAAATGCAAGCCCCGTACCAACCGACGCGCCATCGCGTGAGGTGATGGCATTGCGTGCGTTTCGAACGGGTCGTGGTAGCGTGTACGGCAACCGAGCGCGCGGTATGCAGCGGCTGAGAGTTGAGAAGAGGAGTGCAGGATGATGGGACGCGGATTTGGTGTTGCGGCGGCGGTCAGCCCTGAGGTGATCGGTGAGGTCGCCCGTGAGGCGGAACGACTTGGCTACACGTCGTTCTGGGCCAACGACACGCCCGGCGCGGACGGTCTGGCTGCACTGGCGGCTGCGGCGTCCGCGACGGAGCGGATCAAGCTTGGCGTCGGTGTCATTCCACTCGACCGAAGGCCAGCCGAGGCGATCGCCCGCGACCTGCAAGCGTTGGGTGTTCCGCTGGACCGGCTCTGGCTCGGCGTCGGGTCGGGCGGCGACCGGCGCGTCAGCAAGGTGCGTGGGGGCGTCGAGCGGCTGCACGAACTGGTTTCGTCGCCGGTTATCGTCGCGGCGCTCGGTCCGAGAATGTCACAGGCAACCGGCGAGGTCGCCGAGGGCGTCCTCTTCAACTGGCAAACGCCGGAAACAGCCCGTAGCTCAGGTCAAATCATCCTCGACGCCGCCGAAGCAGCCGGTCGTCCGCGCCCACTCCTGATGGCCTACGTCCGCTGTGCGCTGCTGCCGCAGGCTGACGAGCGGCTGGAGTTCGAGGCTGGCCGCTACGGGCAGATTCCCTCATACGCCGATCATTTCGCGCGGATGGGCGTCTCCGCGCGCGACACCGCCGTCAGTGGCTCTGACGCTGCCGCTCTCCAGACCGGGATCGCTGCCCACGAAGCTGTCCTCGATGAGACGGTTGTCCGCGCCATCACTGCCGACGATAGCGCCGCCAGCATCCTGGAGCTGCTGCGCGCCTGCGCGCCGTAGATGCTGGCGGCACGGATGATGCCGCAGTGCTGCATTGCACGATCGGAAACGAAGGGAGTACCCGATGCAGGTATCAGAAATGATCGACTCGGCCCGTGACGCATTGACCGTCAAGCGCGTCTTCGGTGAACCGTTCGAGAAGGATGGCGTCACGATCATCCCAGCCGCGCGGATCGGCGGCGGGGCCGGTGGCGGTAGCGGCGACGGAGAGGACGGCTCTGGCAGCGGCGGCGGCTTCGGCCTGTCAGCGTCACCTGCTGGCGCATATGTCGTCCGGGGCGACGAGGTAACCTGGCAGCCTGCCGTCGATGTCAACCGGATCGTCATGGGCGGTCAGATCGTCGCGGTTGTCCTGCTGCTGGTCATCGGGTCGATCTTCACAGCCAGAGCGAAGGCGACCCGACGCGACTGAATACGCCGCTCCCGTCGATGGATCTGAATGACGATAGCGATCGTTGGTTGCTATCCATCGCCAAATGCCCGATGATCCCCACCAGTGACTCACGAACAGGGAGGGGATCAGATGGCCTGGAACATTGGCGTCCTCGGGCTGACGCATGATCACGTTTGGGAACACATCGCCACACTCGCGCAGCGTGACGATATCTCGCTCTCGGTGGCCGATCCGAACGCGCCGCTAGTAGAGAAGGCGCGTGCGGAGCACGGCGTCGACCGCGGCTATGGCGACTACGCCGCTCTGCTCGAACGCGAACGGCCCGACGCGGTCCTCGTCTTCGCCGACAACGCCGGATCAGTCGAGATCGTGGAGCTGGCTGTCTCACATGGCCGTCCAGTCATGCTCGAAAAGCCCATGGCCGACTCGCTGGCGAATGCCGAGCGGATCAGGGTCGCGGTCCGTAAGTCCGGCGTGCCGCTGATGGTCAACTGGCCGACGAACTGGACACCTGCCGTCCGTCAGGCGCTCGACCTCGCCGCCAGCGGCGAGATCGGTAACATCTTCCGCTTCTCGTTCCGTGGCGGACATGGCGGCCCGAAAGAGTACGGCTGCTCCGAGTTCTTCTACTCCTGGCTCTATGACCGCGAGCGCAACGGTGCGGGCGCCTACATCGACTACTGCGGCTATGGCGCCGTCATGGCGCGCCACCTGCTCGGTATGCCAGCCCGCGCCCAGGCAACGATCGGTCGTCTCCAGAAGGACTATGTCCCGGTCGATGACAACGCCATCCTCGTCCTGCGCTATCCGACGGCGATGGCCGTCATCGAAGCCACCTGGACGGCCAATGGCCCCATCCCGGACGGCGGTCCTGCGATCTGGGGAAGCGGCGGGTCGCTCGTTGTTCAGCGTCAGGCAGCCCGCCATGAGGGCCAGATCGTCCGAACCGGTGTCGTCAGGCGAATCTCGAAGGACAACCCGGACGGCGACATCATCGAGCCGCCCGATCTGCCCGAGGGCGCACGGAACGCGACCGAATACTTCCTCAACCGCCTCGCGTCCGATCGCCCCTTCGAGGGCCTCGTCTCGCTCGACACCAGCCTCGGCGCCCAGGAAATCCTCGAAGCCGGACTGATCGCCGCCCGCGCCGGCAGTGAAGTGTCGTTGCCGCTGGATATCTGCAACTGGGGATGAGAGACGACATATGGTCTAAACGTGAATAGGTGGGTAGGATCGCGCTGCATCCCCTGTCGTCATGAGTATTGGGCCAACGTGGTTTTGGCGAGTTGACTCGGTCCTTGCCATCTGTTCAGCTTCAGTGCGCGTGGTGGATACGCGGATACATGGAGGACTTTCGATGCCTGACCCAATCCGGATTGGAGTCATTGGTTGTGGTCGGATTCTGCCGGCTCATTTTCGAGGAATGCAGCGTCTGCGCGGGGCCGGGTTCGAGGGCTTCCGCGTCAGTGGTCTTGTCGCGCGCAACCCCGCGGACGCAGAGCGCTTCCGCAAGCGTGGGGAGGGACCACCGCCACGTCCGCCCGTCTCGCGTGACCCGAACGACTCGCTGGCCGCTCCACATTCATATGTGAGCGACTGGCAGCCGGAAGAAGAGGCCACGATCTACAACTCGATTGACGAGATGCTGGCGGCTGACGCTGTCGATGCGATAACAATCACCGCCTCGCTGCCAGTCCATCACACGGCAGCAATCCAGGCGCTCGACGCTGGCAAGCACGTCATGGTCGAAAAGCCACTGGCCGTCAGCGTTCGAGCCGGACGGCTGATGGTTGACGCTGCCGAGCGACACGGCCTGACGCTTGGCGTCATGGAGATGGTCCGTTATCAGCCGTCAACGCGCATGACCCGCTGGCTGATCGAACGTGGCGACCTCGGCGAGATCCAGATGATCGCTGCTGTTTCACTCGGAACGGGTGAGTGGTCGCCCGATCGAGTCGTGGCGGACACCGCCTGGCGACATGACCGTCTGACGGCAGGCGGTGGCGCATCGATTGATATCGGCGTCCACATTTCTCATCGCCTGCGCTACCTGGTTGGCGAGATCGAGTCGATGACGGCGGTTGCGCGCGTCTTCGAGCCGCTGCGAACCGTCCGCGATGCCAACGGCAACGTCTTCGGGACGATCCGCGCGGATGCCGACGACGCCTTCTTCGCCCTGCCAGAGTTCGCCAATGGCGCGACCGGTACGATCTCCTTCACCTGGGCCGGCCACGGTGAGCCAACCGGGTTGCCTGGAGGCTTGACCCTCTACGGCACGCGCGGCTGTCTCAAAGGCACGACCCTGATCCGCGACGACGGCAGCCGCGCAGAAGTAGCTGACATCTTCGCCAGCGAGGCAACCGACGCCGAACGCGAGCGCTTCTTCCCCGGCGGCGTGACCGACGCCTTCGGCCTGACCTACCTCGACTGGCTCAACGCGATCGACGCCGGCAGCCAGCCCGAGACCAGCGGAGCCGACGCACTCCGCGACCTCGCCAGCGCCTTCTCCATCATGGAATCAGCAACAGCGCGGCGTGCTGTTGCCATCAACGACGTACTCTCAGGAGCCGTCAACACCTACCAGCAGGAGATCGACTCACACTACGATATTTGAGGGACGTAGGGCATTCCAGCGGGGACAAGCGTTCTCGCTTCTATGTCCCTACATCCCTACGTCCCTACTCGCGCGACGCCGCCTGCTTCTTGGCGCGAGCGCGCTCGTGCTCGGCGAGCAGGCGCTTGCGCAGGCGGAACGCCTTTGGCGTGACCTCCAGCAGCTCGTCGTCGGCCAGGAAGTCGAGCGCCTGTTCGAGTGAGAGATCGACAGGCGGCGTCAGCCGGACCATCAGGTCGCCGGACGACGAACGCATGTTGGTCAGCTTCTTCGCCTTGCAGACGTTGACGGCCAGGTCGTCGCCGCGCGCGTTCTGGCCGACGATCATCCCTCCATAGACTTCTTCGCCCGGATTGATGAAGGTCAGCCCGCGCTCCTGAGCCGCGGCGATCCCGAACGAGAGCGCCGTCCCGGTTTCCCAAGCAACCAGTGCGCCCGAACGGTTTGAATGGATCTGACCCTGCCACGGCTCGTAGCCGATCAGCCGCGACGAGAGCGAACCGTTGCCCTTGACCCGTGTCAGGAACTCGTTGCGCAGCCCGATCAGGCCGCGCGTTGGGATCTCAAATTCAAGCCGGACGTTGCCGCGTCCATCGTTGACCATGTCGATCATCTTCGCCTTGCGCCCACCGACCAATTCGGTAACCGCGCCGACGAAATCCTCGACCGTATCAACGACCAGATGCTCGACCGGCTCGACCATCTTCCCTTCGATCTGCCGCGTGATGACCTCCGGCCGTGAAACCTGGAACTCGTAGCCCTCGCGGCGCATCGTCTCGATCAGGATCGAGAGATGCAGCTCACCACGCCCAGAGACGGCAAAGACATCCGGCTGGTCGGTCGGCTCGACGCGCAGGGCGACGTTTGTTTCCAGTTCGCGTCGCAGCCGCTCACCGATCTGACGCGAGGTCGAATACTGCCCATCCCGCCCCGCGAACGGCGAGGTATTGACGCCGAAGGTCAGCTTCAGCGTTGGCTCTTCGACGGCCAGCGCCGGCAGTGTCTCTGGATGGTCGGGATCGGTGAGCGTCGCGCTCACCTTCGCGTCGGGGAAACCGGTCAGTGCGATGATATCTCCGGCGAATACTTCGGTGACTTCGCGGCGACCAAGCCCGACGTGGGTTGCCAGCCACGACACCTTCTGGCGCGTCTGGTTGCCGTCGAGATCGACGTGCGCCAGCGTCTCGCCAATGCGGATGATCCCACGGTTGATCCGGCCAATCGCGATCCGTCCGCGGTGCAGGTCGTAGTCGAGCGAGGCGATCTGAAGCTGGGCTGGTCCGGCTGGATCGGCGAGCGGAGCTGGGATGACCGACAGGATCGTGTCCAGCAGCGGGCGCAGATCGTCGGCCAGATCGTCGGGCGCGAATCCGGCCCGGCCCTCGCGCGCGATCGCGTAGATGATCGGGAAGTCAAGCTGCTCCGCGTCGGTCGCGAGATCCAGGAAGAGATCCTGCGTGCGCTCGATCACTTCCTCGGGCCGCGCGAAGGCGCGGTCAACCTTGTTGACAACGACGATTGGCCGCAGTCCGATCCCGAGCGCGCGCATCAGGACGGTCCGCGTCTGCGGCATCGGACCCTCGACGGCGTCGACGACCAGCAGGCAGCCGTCGGCCATGTTGAGGACACGCTCGACCTCGCCGCCGAAGTCCGCGTGGCCGGGTGTGTCGATGATGTTGATCTTGACGCCGTTGTACACAATCGAGGCGTTCTTCGACAGGATCGTGATCCCACGTTCGCGCTCGAGGTCGTTGGCATCCATGATCAGTTCGCCAGCCGCGTCCGGATCGCGAAAGATGCTCGACTGCTTGAGCAGTCCATCGACGAGCGTCGTCTTGCCGTGATCGACGTGCGCGATAATCGCGACGTTGCGTAGCGCCGGGCGCGTGCCGTCGCCAGCCAACGTCATCGTGCTGATCTTTTCTGTCGTAGTGACCATTGACCCTCGGTTTTCTCTCTCGTGCGATTCGCGTGCGATTCGCGTGCGATTGCGATGCGCTGCTGCAACGCCCCGGCTGGCTTCATTGCCACGCCATCAGACAAAAAGCGGTCCGCGCAACAAGCTGCGCGGACCGATCGCACGTCGGAAGTATACCATTCTCATGACGTTATCCGTTATGGAAACATGAAGAGTCAGTCTTCCAGCCGTTGTCCACAGAAAAAGGCTCACATCTTCAACGTCAAAAATGCTATGATGAAAGCATCCCAAGTTACGTCTTCCAGCGAGGCCGCTGGCAGTCTGACACCGTCGCTTCATAACGCATCGGAGTATCTGGATGACCGGCAATCAGGCGGTCGACAGTCTGATCGGGCGAACCTTTAAGGGCTACACGGTGACCCGTTTCATCGCGCGCGGCGGGATGGGGCTGGTCTTCGAGGGTGTCCAGGCGTCGCTCGATCGGTCGGTCGCGATTAAGTTTCTGTATCCTCATTTGAGTGATGATGCGCAGTTTCGCGAACGGTTCGAACGCGAGGCGCGCGCGATCGCGCGGCTCGACCACCCGAACATCGTTCGTGTGCTCGATTTCGGTTCCGAGGATCAACTCCACTACATGATCCTCGACTATATCGACGGTGTCTCGCTGCGCGACCACCTCATCCGCGTCCAGTCCGATGGCCTGACACTGCGGACCGAGACGGTCTCCAGCATCAGCCAGCAGGTTGGCAGCGCGCTGAGCTACGCGCACGAGCGCGGCTACGTCCACCGTGATGTCAAGCCTGGCAATGTCATGCTCGCCAGGAACGGGCGCGTCTTCCTGACTGATTTCGGCGTCGTCAAGGACATCGACGCGAATCAGGGAACGATGACCGGCGCGGTGATCGGCACGCCCGAGTACATGGCGCCCGAGCAGGCCAACGGCGCGACCGTTGGCCCGCAGGCTGATCTCTACGCGCTGGCGGTCGTGACGTTCGAGATGCTGGTTGGCCGCGTTCCGTTCCAGGCACCGACGCCGGTTGCCGTCCTGACCAAGCACCTGCATGAACCACCGCCGCCACCCAGCACGATCGCGCCCTGGTATCCACCTGAGCTGGACGCCGTCTTCCTGCGTGCGCTTGCCAAGAGTCCTGGCGAACGCTACCCAACCGCCGCTGACTTCAACCAGGCGCTGACTGCGGCGTTGCATGCGCCACGTGGCTCTCAGCAGTTCGCGCCGGGCTATTCCGGCTCCGGGATTCAGACTGTCGTGACCGCGCCAGCGATGCAGCCTACACCGCCTCCAATGACGCCGTCCTACTCGGGCGTCGCCTATCCCGTTACGGGTGCGCCAGCGCCAGGCACAATGCATCCGTCGGGCATGACGCCGGGGATGACGCCCATGCCGGGCGGCACGGGGCCAATTTCAGGTGCTCTGCCGTCGGGAGTCATACCTCCCTCCGGGATGCTGCCGCCACCAGGCGCGACTCCGCTTCCGGCTGATGCCGGCAAGGGCCGGGTTCCCGTCATCGGCGCCGTGCTGGTTGCATTGCTGCTGCTGCTCGGCGCAGGCACTGCCTACGTCCTGCTGAGTGGCGATGATGACGGCAACCAGCTTGGTGCGACAGGGAACGAAACGGCGACCGTGACAACAACACTTGCTGAGGTAGCTACGACGGCTGACAGCACGACTCCAGCGGCTGTCGCGACCGACGCCGTTGTTGCGACGCCGGTCGGCATCGCTGCTGATGCGACCGCGACCGTCGACCCTTCGACCGCTGCTGGTGATCCCACGCCAACAACCGCCGTCGCAACCGAAACTGAGGTGATTTCGGCCGATGCCGGTGCCGTCGTCGTCTTCTCGGCGAATAGGGGTGGGGTGCATGATTCGCAGGTCTTCGTCATGGGTACCGACGGTAGCGAGCAGCACCAGCTGACGTTCGCGCGTGGCCACTCCTGGGGACCGCGTGTTTCGCCTGACGGCGCCAAGCTGTTCTTCTCGTCTGTCGCTCCGGGTGAGCATCAGTCTCACGACGCAGCCGGTGGCGGGACGACCGGGACGGGGAACCACGACATCTATGTTGCCGACCTGACGGGAACGACTCCAGCGGATGTTGCCGTGACGAATCTCAACAACATCACCGCCGGTCAACTCACCTGGGACAATGGCTGGGCCTGGTCCCCCGATAGCGCGGAGATCGCCTACACGACCGACCTCAACGGTAACTGGGACATTTACGCGATGTCCTCAGGTGGGACCGATCATCGCCGGTTGACCGACGATCCGGCCCAGGACGGCTGGCCGTCCTGGACGCCTGACGGGCAGCAGATCGTCTTCTCCTCGGACCGCAACGGTGACTGGGAAATCTTCATCATGAACGCGGACGGTTCGGACGTGCGCCAACTCACCGACCGGCCCGATACAACCGATCTCTTCCCGGAAGTGTCGCCCGATGGGACACAGATCGTCTTCTCATCTCAGGTTGAATCCGTCAACGAGGGCGAGATCTACGTCATGTCGATCGATGGCGGAGAAGCCACGCGCTTGACGAGCACCGCCGCGCTGAACAACATGCCCTCGTGGTGTCCATCCGGGGAGCAGATCGTCTTTACATCCGACCGCAGCGGCAACGAAGACATCTACATCATGACTGCTGACGGCGTGACGCAGACGCGCCTGACCGACGATCCCGGTGAGGACACAACGCCGTACTGCACCACTGTCGCGGCGGGTACGCCATAAGCGACAGGCAATCGCATCGCAGCTGCCGCTTGCTTCTAAGCCGGTGCGCCGGGCGGTGCAATCGTCGCCGATGTCAGCACCGGCATCGCGATTCCGTTCTCGATGAAGGTCTGCCGAATCCGCAAGCGTAGCTCGCGCTCGACCATCCATTGCTGGAGCGGCTCGGTCTTGACGAGCACACGGAAGGTGACACCGGTCACGCTGATGGCGCTGATCCCGAGAATCTGTGGCGGTTCGAGGATCTTGCTACCGAACAGCGGATCGGCCTGGATCGGGTCGAGCAGTTCGTGCAACAGCACGAGGACACGGGCATCGTCAACGTTCGTGGCGGTCTCGATGTCGATGACTGCCCGCGACCAGCCTTTCGACTGATTCTCGACCGTCCGAATCTCGCCGTTCGGGATGACGACCTGCGCTCCGTTGACTGCCCGCAGGACGGTGCGCCGCAGCGACACCTCCTCGACCGTCCCAGAGGATGCTCCAACAGTGATGACATCGCCGACCGCGTACTGGTTCTCCATCAGGATAAAGAAGCCGTTGATCGTGTCCTTGATCAGGCTCTGCGCGCCGAGTCCGATCGCGAGTCCCGCAATACCGGCGCTGGCGATCAGCGGACCGATCTCAAGACCCAGCGTCGAAAGGACCATCATCCCGGCGATGATGAGGACGACCAGTCGCCCGGTCGACTCGATCACATTCGCCAGCGTCTGCGCCTTCTGCTGCAATTCGCGCGGCGGCTGGTCGGTGGCCGACAGGACTCGTTCAACGACTCGCTGGACGAACGTCCGCAGCACGCGCAGGATGACGATTGCAACGACGACGACGATGACAACCGAGATCGTCGCCTGAACCGCGCCCTCCAGATGGCCACGCAGCCTGTCGAATACATCGTCGCGCGTGATCGCGACGATCTGCTCGACCAGCCCGTCCATCGAGATATTCAGCACCGTTTCCAACACCCTCACCATCTCACGGCGCGTACGCCCGACGCCGCGACATTCGTCTCGTATCTCAATCCGTGAGACTAGGGTAGCAAATCGGGTTCAGGCAGTCTCTGACTCTGATGCTGCCAGGCCCCGGAATCGCGAAACGTCGTTGTGTCGCGGTTGCGGTTAGCCTGCGGCGATCGCCGTCGCGGCTGGCCTGCTCCGGGCCTGAAGTGCCGCGAGTGTCGCCACCGCCGAGACGGCAACGGTCGTCCAGAGCACTGGCGTATACGAACCGGCCAGTCCGAGCAGCACGCCAGCCGCGACCGGCGCGATGCCGCGTGCGATCGTGATGTAGAACGCGAGCACGCCGCTGATTGTGCCGTAGTTGGCAGTCCCGAACAGATCGGCGACGAGCGCCGCCCGCGCAGGAGTAATCGCCCCAAACCCGGCCCCGAACAGGACCACGAACGTAAAGACTCCTGCCCTGCCGGGGATCAGCAGCAACGCCAGCAGCGCCGCCACCTGCAGCGAGAAGATCAGC
>Ga0136611_10002035_pt1 | contig 14063 bp, 10 predicted proteins | sample AntDrymUQ2232306_2_FD_106645 | JGI IMG/M metagenome (GOLD analysis project Ga0136611, IMG submission 106645) | Polar desert sand microbial communities from Dry Valleys, Antarctica - metaG UQ223 (23.06) | ecosystem: Environmental > Terrestrial > Soil > Desert | place: Antarctica: Dry Valley...
CTTTATCTTATCGAAAATCTTCGATAGCGCGGAATCGAGGTTTTTTATTGTTTCGGTTGATTTAGTATCAATAATCGTTCCTGTTACAGTTACCGGATATTTCGCCATTCCTGCACTTACGCCATTTTTACCAAAATTTTGCGAAATATCGCTTTGCCATTTTTGCAGCGCGGCGATGATTTTATCAATGTGCGGAGCTAATCCGGGATTTGAATTAAATTTATTCGTGAATTTCGGAACATCTAATTTTTTGACGGCTTTTATTACTTGTAAAGTAGCGTTCGGGCTAATGCTTTTCGCGTTTTTCTCGCTCTTAACAATAATCGTTCCGACAACTGTTATGTCCGAGACGAGCGACAATCCGGCTTCGAGATATTTACCTTCGGCGGCGTATGCGCTGACGACGGCGGCATCAGCCGTTTCATCTGCGACCGATACAAAACCAACTGTATCGAGTCCCAAATAACCGATATCATCGGCGCTCCAGTCTGATTGGCTGTCTGATTTTTCAGGCTCGGACATTTAGTTTTTCTCCTGCGATTTCAGTTGTGCCGCAAAGCCGGATGCGGCAGCCAGGCACAAATCGGCATAAACAATTATGTCGTCTTCGTTTTCAATCCCTTTTTCCCGCGCCTCACGAACGGCATTATGCGCCAGTTGATTGCCTTCATTTTCGGAAAGAGCGGCAAATTTTTGTCTGAAGTTTTCCTGCCAATGATTTTGCAGGCGTTCAATAAACAAATTTATTGCTAACTGATTTTGTTGTGCCGCTCGAATTTTTAACATACCGCTCTATTTTCTGTTCAATGTTCCAAAGTCAAAAAGTTATAATAATTTTCAAGATGAGTTTTTCTAACAATCGATTCATTCATTGCACTCATCTGCAAATCACGGAACGATGGCAAACTTCAAAATGAAATTTTCACCAAGTATTAAATACAGAAACAAACTTTCAGCAATCGTACTTTATTTTCTCAAGATTATTTCTTGCAAATCTCGCAGAAAGGAGTTCCGTTCTTGGCAGCTTGCTGCATTACCAACGCCGCCGGGCTGTATGATTCCGGTGTATGCGGCGGCGGCGGTTTTGGCGGAGGAATTTTCGCTCCCGGTTCTGCTTTGTCGGCTTCTATCGGGTCTTTCGGCGTTTCGGGACTGGAGCCGGCGCCCGAACCTGCTGATCCGCCGCTGTTAATCAATACCATCGTGCCGGAGATAGTTACGCCCTGGGGACCGATATTGACGAAATTGCCGCCGACCTTTAGTGTAATAGACACACCGGCTTCGATCACCGCGCTCATTCCCGCCTTGATATGAACCGCCATTCCCGCATCGAGCGCGTAATTGCTTTCGACTTTTTCCTGCAAATCCGCGCCGACCTTGAGTGACATCGTGCCGTCAATTTTCTCGTTGTGGTCGCCGAGGACATGCAAATGTTTATCTCTTTTGACTTTCTCCAATTGGTCGCGTTCAATAATTAAATGACGGTCGCGGATAATCGTTTCCATCGAATCGTTCTTGATGCGGACGTCAATATTTTTTTCGCCGTGAATGAAGATTTGTTCTTCGCCTTTTTTATCTTCAAGCCGAAATTCGTTAAATCCGCCGCCGCCTTTCGATGAATTTGATTTGATAGTAGACTTCGTTTTTTCATCCGGCAGAGTATAAGGCGGCATTGCATCCGGGTTATAGACGCAGCCGGTAATAATCGGCTGGTCAGGGTCGCCTTCCAGAAAATGCACGAGGACTTCCATTCCGATGCGCGGAATAAACATCATTCCCCAACGATTTCCCGCCCACGACTGCGCCACGCGCACCCAACACGAACTATCTGCATTGACTTGTCCCTGTCTGTCCCAATGAAACTGAACTTTGACGCGCCCGTATTTGTCAGTAAAAATTTCTTCTCCGGCGGGTCCGACGACGACCGCCGTTTGGCTGCCGTAAATAATCGGCTTGGGCATTTTTAATGAAGGACGAAATTCCGGGTAGCCGCTGCCGTGCGGAATGCAGGTAAATTCATTTAAATAAGCATTCGGATGAGTGTCGCCGACAATATAATCAGGGCTTTGTTCAGCGTCGTGTTTGACCGACAGGACTATATACTTAATGTTAAACTCTCTATTAGGATGGTTTTTGAGTTGAAAACGATAACCCGGAGTCAAAGTACAGCAATCCGACAGACCTGCTAAGTTTTTGTATTGAGCATCGAGCGCAGTCATTCTATTCCCGACGGTCGTTGTTTTATCCTGAGTAACGTTAGTTAAATCGCTCCGTTGACCGCCGCTTTTATCAATATCGTCATATTTTCTCGCATATCCGGCAGGGAATTTATAAACCTCAAACTTCTTGTTTCCGCCGACGTCAAAAATACTCGTTTTTTCAGCCTCGTGCTTTTTTTTCGGAAGTTGAAAGTGGTAATCCCAAAGCGTAACTTTTCCGCTCTGAAATTTATAATCGGTTTGCCACTTTTTAATTGCGCTTTCAAATATTTCACCGGTCAAATCTTCATTAACAATCGGAATATCACTTTTATTCGGACAGTCTTCCGGCGCTTTAAAGTCATCGCGGAGAATCAACTTTTCCATTCCGGCGGCGTGTTCAAAGTAGTAGTAGATTCCTTCTTCTTCCATCAAACGGGAGGCAAAATCAAAATCGGTTTCTTGATATTGAACGCAGTAATTTCGCGGTTTGTACTCGCCCTGAAGCTGAAATTTCACCTCAAAACCTTTAAAAACTTCCCGCAAAATGTCAGGCACGGACTTGTGCTGGAAGATTCTGCTTTGAAAGTTTCGCGTCAATATCCAAATATGAGGAACGACTGTTGCATTGTAGAATGTAAATCTCCGATTACGACCGAGGAGCGTGAAATTATTCACCATTCCCGTCAACGTCCGCTTTCCGCCATCATCCTGAGCGATGGCGATACTAACCGTCTGACCGACAATATCTTTTCCGTCAACTATCGTTGCCTCATATCCATTATCCTCTTCTTCGTCATACAGGAGTTCGACATCGAATTCAAAGAGTTCTGAAATTCTTTCATCAGCGTGTATTTTATTGATTAGTAAATAATCCGGACCCAAAGGCGTGGCAATCGAAAGAAGTCTGTCTTTTTGTGTCGTTTTCCCCATATAATTGTTTCCTTATCAAAAACTTACGCAATCAAAACTTTAATCAAAACACTTTTGCGGGCGGCGAAGTTTTTAGATTAAAAACTCCGCCTTCCATTTTTACTATTTTGACAAACAGCCTACCGCAGCACAATGTTTATCGCTGTGTTAAAGACGGAGGCGGATTAGAAAATTGCGTAATAATTGTTTTCGTTTATATTAGCGTTTTCTAATTGCAAACGAGGCGGCAATGAACAAAAAGACCGTTGCGAAACATTACCGTTAAAATAATCCTTCCGTCGGTCTTAATGTTTTGATGCCGCGCCGCCGCATCCCGATAGTTTCCGTCTAGCTTATCTGATATGTAAAATTCTCATCTTTGCCGACTGAAACCTGAACTGTTTTAATGCCTTCGCCGCTTGCCATCCGCGAGAGAAATTCGCCGCTCATTTCGGGAAGCATCGTTCCGTTTAGAATATTAAAAACATTTCGCGCGCCCGAATCAACGTCGGTGCATCGCCTTGCGACCGCGTCTATCACGGAATCTTCATACGTAAATTGCGCTTTGTGATTAACGAAAATGCGCTGCGCGATTTTCGCTAACTGTAGTTTTATAATCAGTTTCAGAACATCATCCGAAATCGGATAAAACGGCGCGATGGTCATTCTTCCCAAAAGCGCGGGCTTAAAGGCTTTAACGAGTTCGGGACGAATCGCTTCGATTAAACCTTCCGGTTCCGGTTTTGTGTCGGGGTCGGCGCAGAGTTTCATAATCGTGTCCGTCCCGATATTAGACGTGAGCAAAATGACGCAGTTTTTGAAATCTATTTCGCGTCCTTCGCCATCTTCCAATTGACCTTTATCGAAAACCTGATAGAAAAGTTCCATCACATCCGGGTGCGCCTTTTCGACTTCATCGAGCAGCACGACCGCATACGGTTTGCGGCGAACGGCTTCGGTTAAAACTCCGCCTTCGCCGTAACCGACGTATCCCGGAGGCGAACCTTTCAAACTCGAAACCGTGTGCGCTTCCTGATATTCGCTCATATTTATCGAAACGAGATTGCGCTCGCCGCCGTAAAGCGTATCGGCTAAAGCCAATGCCGTTTCGGTTTTACCGACGCCGGAAGTTCCGACGAGCAGAAATACGCCAATCGGACGTTTCGGGTCGGTCAAACCGGCGCGCGACGTGCGGATGCGTTCGGCGATTGCGTTGAGCGCGTGATCTTGCCCGACGACCCTTTCTCCCAGCGTTTCCGCCAGATTTAAAACAGCGTTTATTTCGTCCGAAACCATTTTACCGACTGGAATTCCGGTCCAGCCCGAAATAACTTCGGCGACGGTTTGCCCGTTAACGACCGGCTGCATCAACGGATTTTCGCCTTGCACTTCTTTTAATTCGGCATTTAACTTTTTGAGTTCAACCTTTAGTTGTTCGGTATCAACCGTTTCCGGCGCGGGCGCGGCTGCCGTCGCGTCGCCCGTTGTCGAAATGCTTTCAGCCGTTGCGCTCGCCGCTTGCGATGAAACATCGACAGATTCAGGCGTTGAGCCATCCGCTGCCGCAGATGATTCCGACATTTCAGCATTGCCGTTCGTTTCACTGCCGACTGATTTATCGAGCCGCGACATTTCGAGTTTTACGCGAATATTGCGAATTTTTTCAGTCAATTCTTTTTCCTTCGCCCACTGCTCGTTAAGTTTGGCGAGTTTTTCTTCGGTTTGACCGCGTTTTTCCTTGAGTTCGGCGAGGCGTTCGTCGTGCGCCGCGCCGGTGACTAGTTCGCGTTCGAGCGAATTAATTTCCGAAGTTAAATGCTGAATGCGTCTGGTCGCGTCTTCAACCGCGCCCGGCGTCGCGCCCTGTCCGATAGCGACTTTCGCGCAAGCCGTGTCGAGAACGGAAACCGATTTGTCGGGAAGCTGGCGACCCGTGATGTAGCGGTGCGATAACTTGACGCATTCGACAATCGCTTCATCCAAAATGCGGACGTTGTGATGTTCTTCCATTTTTTCCAACAGTCCGCGCATCATTCCGATAGCTTTTTCTTCGTCGGGTTCTTCGACTTTGACGACTTGAAAACGTCTGGCTAATGCCGCGTCTTTCTCGAAATATTTTTTATATTCCGCCCACGTCGTCGCCGCAATTGTTCTGAGTTCGCCGCGCGCTAACGCCGGTTTGAGCAGATTCGCCGCGTCATTTTGTCCCGCCGCGCCGCCCGCGCCAATCATCGTGTGGGCTTCGTCAATAAACAGAATAATCGGCTGCGGCGATGCTTTTACTTCATCAATCACGGATTTCAAGCGATTTTCAAATTCGCCTTTAATGCCCGCGCCAGCTTGCAATAAACCCAAATCAAGCGTTCTGACGGCAACATTGCGAAGCGGTTCGGGAACATCGCCTTCGGCAATCCGCATCGCAAAACCTTCGACGACCGCAGTTTTGCCAACGCCCGCTTCGCCCGTCAAAATCGGATTATTCTGGCGGCGGCGCGTTAAAATATCAATCAATTGGCGAATCTCGAAATCGCGCCCGAGAATCGGGTCAATCTTTCCGGCACGAGCTTTTGCCGTCAAATCTTCGGTAAATTGGTCGAGTGATTTGGTCTTTCCGGGAACGCCCGACGCGACCGGCGCGCCGTCGGAAACGCCGCCTGTTTCCGAAAGGCTCGTCGCTTCACGGTCTTCCGCCGAACCGAAAGCGATGTCGGCAAAATCGCGTTTGAAGCCGTCGAGATTAGTCGTTAGAGCATTAAATTCGCGCGAAATATCCCGCGCCAGCCGCGAAAAATTTTCGTTCGACATCATCGCCAGAACGAGATGACCGGAGCGCACTTTCGCCGCGCCGTATTCGACCGAAGCAAGCAGCCACGCATCCTGAATCCATTGCGGAAGGCGGTCGCTCAAGCCCGGCGTGCGCGAATTTCCCGTTTTCAGACGGTCGAGCGCGACGCTCACGTCTTTGTTCAAACGGTCACGGTTTATCTCGAAATGACGAATGATTTTTTCAAAATCCGTGTCATCTGTTTCGAGCAGTTTCGCTAAAATATGCTCGACTTCCACATCGTAATTTGTCCGCGACAAGCATAAGCCAGCCGCTCCTTCGAGTGCCGAGCGGCACGTGTCGTTTAGTCTTCCGATAAGAGATTTCAAATTTACGTTCATATTTTTCTCCGGTTTTTTTAGCTGCGAATAAACACGCGCATTACACGCGCATTCGTATTTGTGTTTATCCGTGCTTGGCTGTGGTTTAATTTCCTGTCTGTAAAATTACCTGTTCGTCGTCCTGCTTAAACGGTTTTGTCTTTAAAAATGAAGTCCAGCCGAGCATCGGACGACGCTTCGCTCTGGTCGTCAAAATCGTGCTTGGAACTTCTTTTGCTTTTAATTTTAACTGCACTTCAAAATCGAGTTCTTCGCCGGTCATAAAGCGAATCAACGAAAGCATCGGCTGATATGCCGTGCCGTTCGGCAGAAAGGCTTGAAATTCGGTGAATTTCAATGAGCCGAGAACGACACGAAATTTTGATTGATAATCCCAAACCCGCGTTCCCGCAATTGCGGTTGTGCCGAGCGAACTGTTGGCTTTGCCGAGTCGGGTAATACTTTCTTCATCAAGCGATAACCATTGACCGCTAAACTGCTGAATTTTTGCTTTAACCCTAAAATAATCCGCCAGAATTTGTTCGAGCGCGCTGGTCGAATGCGGTTTCTGCAAAATAAGACCGCCATATGGCAAAAGATTTTCATCATCCAAACTCATTTTGCCGTGCAAGCCCTGCGTTCCGAGTCCGATGAAATCAAACAGATAAGCCGTAAAATCATCGTTTCCGCGTTCATACTGCACGGGAAAACGATATTTTTCCCAGGCGCGGAAAAACATCGAAACGGCGCGGTGCGAAAAAATATCCAAAAAAGACCAGAAAGCCTTATCGCCGTAACGGGCGCGTTCGACCGCCAACTCGGTATAATGAACGGGCAAAACGCCGACAATCCCGAGCATTCCCATAAAATTGACGAACATTTCGATCTTTTTTTTATCTGAAAATTCGTCGTCGGTTTCTATTATTTCGTAAATCTCGCTCGGCGGAAATCTGAGCGACGCATTGCTGCGAAAGCGCACCACTTCCGTCTGCGGCGTGACGCTGCGCGTAACCGCCGACCGTTCGGGAAATATTCTTTCGAGCAGCCGCACGGCTTGAAAAAATTCAAACTTGTAAGGCTCGTCAAAAAGTTTTTGGTTTAAAGGTTTATTCTCCATTCAAGATTCAAGATTCAAGGTTCAAAATTCAAGATTCAAGATTCCTGTCTTTCAAATTTTGAATCCTGAATCTTGAATCCTGAATTACAAAAGCACTCGTTCGCCGGTTCGCGGCGACCATCTTTTGACAATTTCTTCGCGCTGTCGTGTTTTTATAACAAGTTGGCTAAAGGAATTCAGGGAAGAATAAATCCCCAAAAACCTTTCCAGTACCGAAGCAAAAACAAACAATCCGCTGCCGACAAATTGGTCTTCATCAAACACGAGCGTTGTTTCGATGCCGCGCACAAATCCGGCTCCGGTGCGATTGCCGATTTGCCGCACAACCTTGCGGCTTTCGATTCCGGTAATTCCCAAAATTTGTTTATGAATCACCGCCGAATCGTTAAAATTATAAAGCTGCAGGATTTCTTGTAATGCTTCGGGAACGCCGTTTTGATTTTCGACGAGCGACAAATAATTTAAATTTAAATGCGAAATAAGTCGCCACTGCGCCGCGCGTCTTTGCGGCGGACGAATCGTTTCCGTCGGCTTGGTCAAACAGCGAATTCGTGAAATCAAAGCCGTTCCTTCGACTTCAAAATCGCCCTCCTTACTGCCGAAGGGAAGTCGCGCGGGTAAATCACGATTCGTGCAGGTGCTTCTCACGGTTAAAACTTCTTCGGCAGGAACTTGCGGATTGAAACTCGTATCAACCAGCGTCATAAACATTTCCGTTCCTTCATCATCGGGTCGTTGCGACGCGCGCCGGTTGGCATACCAGAAAACTTTTTCCGTTTGGCTGCCGTAAGTGTGTTTTGTTGAATAAAACGGAGAAAATTCGCGTGTCGTATTGGTGCGCGGATCGGTCGTGAAAACCTCGTTAATCGAATAAATTTCGGTAGACGACTGGTGATGCACATCGGGAAATACTTGATATTCGTATTTCTGCTGTGAAAGATAAATCGGGTCGGTCGTTTGCGGGAAAAGATTGATAATCGGCGAACATCCGAGCATAAACGTATCATTCGTCACCGGCGCGCGCGGCGGCGTAATATTTTTCAGGCGAATGACAATATCGAAATAACTGCCGAACTTTTTCTGAGCCGCCTGTTCAAGACCGACAATATCAAAAAACAAAAATTTGTATGGGAATGTAAAATATTCAGTCAATAAACGATAACCTAAAAATGAATTTTTGGAATAGGGAAGCATTCCTTCGTTTTCGCCGAAACCGACTTGACGGATGGCATCATTCGGTAAAACAACCGGGTCAGGCATTTTTAGCTGAAAATTACTCATCGTCATCAATGTTTTATTAGTAATCGGAGCTTCTTTCGGCTGAATTTCGACGGCTGATGAATGATTGAAAATCAGTTCATAAAGCGGATAAACAAGCTGCGGGTCGCCGTTCAGAAAAAAACGCAAAAACTTTAACGGCTCGCCCGTTTCGGCGGTTTTTAGCTCCGACAGTTTCGCATCTCCAAAACACCGCAAACTTATGCGAATCTGGCTGTCCGTTAATTTCCCCTGTGCATTGGGCGGAGCCGCCGACTCCAAAGCGGCGGAAAGAAGCTCGACCGGAACGAGTTGAACATCGTAACAAGTTTGAAAACGGCACGGCGAACCGTCAATCGGACGCGAATAAAGTTTTGCGCCGCGTTCGATATTTTGAATTGAGGTGACTTTGTCTTTCGGCGAACCGAAAATAAATTGTGAAATTGCCATCGAAGGAATCGGCGAGAGATAATGCGGATAGAGAATGTTGAGAAATGATTCGGTAATTTCCGGCAGTTCGTCGTCGAGTTTTAACTGCACACGCCCCGCTAGAAAAGCAAAGGCTTCAATCATTCGCTCGACGTGCGGGTCTTCGATTTTCTCTTCGTCAATCAGCAGACGCGCGGCTACCTTCGGATATTTTCGCGCAAATTCCGCCCCCATCCGTCGAAGAAAAATCAATTCGCGTTCGTAATAATCCAGAAGTTCGTCGCGCATTAGGAATAAGAACTCCGAAAATAAACTTTCTTAGTTTGAGATAATACTAACAAATACTGTAAATTCTTCCGGTTAATTTAACCGCTGTAAATATTTAAAAATCGGGAAATAAATTTTTTTGCTGCTTTTAGAAGCAATTTCTACGTCGGCATCGAAGTATTTCCAAAAGCAGTTTCTTTCTCGAAAGACCAGCTTGCCAAAGTGGCACCGCCCGGAAAACCGGTTACCGTCGGACCTTCAAAAATAAATGTGTTAATCCCGCCGCCTAGCTGGTCAAAAAACCCTGCCGTCACCGGAACGCCCCAAGTATCGGCGAGCCTGCCGACAAGAGTTCGACCGCCGGCACCGCCGCCGACACTGCAACCGAGCAACTGGACGCTGGCATATCCCATAAAAATCCCTTTGATTTGTGCTAACGACCCGGCTATCTGACCGAAATTGCTGTTAGAGATTGACGCCAGATGCGGTGCGCCATTAATATCGCCGCCAGTCACATTTTGGTTCCCGCGATTGCCGTGACCGTGAATCCGCAATAAAGCGACTTTTCCCGGTCGCGCTCTTGCCGCAATTTGCGACATCACAAAATCAACGCCGTTCGACATTCCGAAAACAACGATCGGATCGCCGCCCGCCGCCCGAATGTCGTTTGCTTCGAGAGCGACCAGACTCGGATCTGTTCCGTCAACCACGTCAATAGTTTGAAATCCGGTCACATTCGTTAATTTATGCCAACTGTTTTTGCCCACTACGCCGTCATTTGCCAAATGATGAAAATCTTGAAAATTTTTAACGGCTTGTTTGGTCTTCGGTCCGAATTGCCCGTCAGCTTTGATAATCGTTTGCGGTCGATGAATTCTCATCCAAATCTGCAAAGTCGTGACTACCGGAAGAACCATTCCGTTCTTTAATAAAATCATTGTCTCTGCTCCTTCAATCTTTGCTTAATCTTTTATTTTTCTTCCACCGAAAATTCGCCGCTGCCCATTTGTAAAACTGTATCAAACACGACCGGCTCCGGTGTCGGTTCGACCCTCAAGGTTGCCTGAATCTGAAATTTTACCCCTCTTTCGAGTCCTTCCGATTCAATCATCACCACTTTCAGGTTCATAAAACGAGGCTCAAAAATCCGCAACGCCGTTTCGATACTGCGAATCAGACTCTTACGGTCGTCAATATTTTTTGAGCTTAAACCGGTAAAATCCGGCAGACCATAAATTGCTATGGATTTGTTTACTTCTTCTAAGCTGTCGGGAACTTTTTCAGCCGTGTGACGGGTATTGAGGAGCCATTCCAAATCGCGCCGAACCGAGTGTTTTAATTCCCGCAGACCTTGGGAGCGTGATTTTTGAGCTTCAGTCGAAACTTTTGGTTCAAAATCGAGCAGGCGGTCAACTATTGACGGGGTAATTCTAATTTCATTATCTCGCAACTGCAATGCCTCCTCACCGGATTCCGACGGACCGCTAATTATAATAAATTTTACTGCAAGAAAAGCCTGAAACTAACCGGGAAATATTTTACTTCCCGGTTAGTTTCAGAGGTGTTGAGTAAACTTACAAGCACAGATTTTTTACTTCATTTTTGAGTTTCAAACCTATGTGTTTATTAGTGTCAAACCCTGATTAGCTGGATTCATTGGTCTTTTCGTTATACTTAGTTTTACCAACGCTCGTCAGTTTACCGTCGGCAGCCTGGCTAAAGTATTCCTGTTCGTAAGTTTCAGCAGTTAAGCTTATTGATTCACCACCCAAACTGCCTTCCGATTTGCCATTTTGCATACTGGTGACAAAAACTTTTTCCATTTTGAGATGATAATAAGGTTCCGCCGAAGCTTCGCCCGTCTGTTTGATAAATTTTACTTCGACAACCGGGAAATGCTCTCCCTTAAAGTATTTTTGGTTAATTGTAGGTGTGTGTCTTCCGGCAACAGTGCTGAAAGAAACGCCGTGGATAGACGGTTTGCCGACGCCGCTGCCGCCGCCAACAATGGTTGAACCCGCAGCGGCGCTGCTCATATTGAAACTCGAAATTTCAATCCACTTTTCCAATCCTTTTTGTTGTGATTCACCGTCCACTCCATCAAATCTAATAAACATGTCAGCCATTTTAATTATTCTCCTTTTTTCTAATGTTAAAATTTTCTTTCAATTGTATTCTCAATCGAAAGCCGTTAAAACTTTCGAAGTAACTCTTGTTGAGATACTTGTTTGTCTTACAGTTATTGGACGTGAGAGGAATTTATTTTTGCAGATTTTGAAAAAAATAAATTCCTCCGGTTATTTATTTCGCCGGCGCAGGTAATTCCGCGACCAATCGCAAGGAAACAGAAAGTTCGTCAAGCTGGAAATGCGGTCGTAAAAAGGCAACCGCTTTATAACAACCCGGCTTGCCCGGAATTTCAGCCACGTCAATCCGCGCCTCGCGCAACGGACGGGAAGCCTTTGCACTTTGACTCGCCACGTCGCTATCCAAAACGTAATTATTAATCCAGCGATTCAGGAAACTCTGCGCTTCTTCACGCGACATAAAACTGCCGATTTTGTCCCGCATCATCGCTTTCAAATAATGTGCAAAACGCGAAACGGCAAAGATATATTGAAGCTGAGTTGAAAGCCGCGCGTTGGCGTTGGCTGAATCGGTATCGTATTTCTTCGCTTTATTGCCTGATTGGACGGCAAAGAAAGCGGCGTAGTCGGTGTTTTTGCAATGGACGAGCGGAATAAACCCGTTGTCGGCAAATTCCTTTTCACGCCGGTCGGTAATCGCAACTTCAGTCGGACATTTCATAGCTACTTCGCCTTCGTCCGTTTCAAAAGTATGCGTCGGCAAACCGTCAACCAAACCGCCGCCTTCGACGCCGCGAATCGCCACGCACCAACCGTGCATCGAAAATGCCTCGGTCAAACGTGTTCCCAGAGCATATGCAGCGTTACTCCATAGGTATTTCGAATGGTCTTTGCCGGTCACATCTTCTTCAAAGTTGAAATTTTCAATCGGTCTCGTCGCCGAGCCGTATGGCTCGCGTCCAAGTACGCGCGGAAGCGTTAAGCCGACGTAGCGCGAATCTTCCGACTCGCGGAAACTGCGCCATTTCATATATTCCGTACGGTCGAAGATCTTTGAAACGTCGCGCACTTCAGTCATTTGAGAATACTCGTCCCAACCGAATAATTCGGGCGAAGCCGCGCTCAGAAAAGGCGCGTGTGCCGTTGCCGCGACTCCTGAAATTTTTTCAAGCAAAGCCATATCCTGCGGATGGTTGCCAAATTCGTAATCGCCGATTAAAGCTCCATACGGCGCGCCGCCGAAAGTGCCGTATTCTTCTTCATAAACCTTTTTGAAGAGGGCGGATTGGTCAAATTCGAGTGCGCGTTCTAAATCCTTCAACAAATCTTTTTTGCTGACGCTTAATACGCGAATTTTGAGCATCGTGCAGGTTAAGCTGTTTTTTACCAGATGGTTAAGTCCGCGCCACGAACCTTCGAGCTTTTGAAAGTCGGGGTGGTGCATAATTTCATTCATCTGTTCGGTCAATAATCGGTCAATCTCGGCGATCCGGGTGTTAATCGCCACATCCATATTTTTCGACATCGTTAATTCGCCCGCCATCACCTGACCGACAAATTCGCCAATCATATCCTTGGCGCGTTCTTTTTGGAAATCGTCACGCGCCATTTTGCCTTCGGTCAAGATTTGGTCTAACAGACTGACTTCTTGTTCCTGTGTTTCTACCTGAGCTTCTTTTTGTATTTTTTCAGCCATTGCCTATTCCTCCTTTTTGCTATCCAGACCGAGCGCATCACTTAATTCTTTCTGCTTGTCGGTGTTTGAAATAAGGTCGTTAAGTATATTTTCCAGCTTTTCGTTTCCGTCCATTTTTGAACGTAAGTCGGAAAGTTTTTTACGAGCTTCGACGAGTTTGCGGAGCGGTTCTACCTGCTCGACTATATTGTCCGGTTCGAAATCTTCGATACTTTTGAATTTTAATTCAACGCCCACTTTGCTTCCGTCGTTTTGCAGCTTATTATCCACGTTGTAAGCGAGACGCGGCTTCATTCCCGCCATTACCTGGTCGAAATTATCACGGTCAATCTCGATAAATTTACGATTTTTCAGCGCCGGAAGCGCTTCTTCCGGTTTTCCGACAAAATCGCCCATCACGCCGACGACAAAAGGCAATTCTTTTAATTCGATTGCGTTTCCGACTTCCACATCGTATGTGATTTGGATACGAGGCGGACGCACGCGGTCAATTCTATGTTGCAGACTTTCTTTTTTTGGCATTAGCTTAATCTCCTTTTTTATTCTTTTTTAGTTGTGTTCAGAAACTTTGTTTTTATTGCATTTTCATGCTTATTGGCTTACTTAACTTCCCGTCGAATCGCCGATATCGGTATTAAATCCGAGCGTTTGCCGCAGATGGAAAAGCACCGTTTCGTCTTTAATCACGTCTTGCAGCCAACTTTCAAGCGGCATATTACCCCATTTAACAGCGCGGGCGACAAGATACGAAACGGGACTGTGCGGTTCTGTTTTTTGAAAAAAATCGGCGATGTCCGACAATCTTTTCAGAGCTTCTTTGCGGCTTTGAATTGCTCCGGTCGAAACCGAAGCAGAACCTTGTGCGCCGACAATCAATCCGCTGCCGCTATCCGATAACTCTTCTTCCGCGACCGAATCAACTTCGTCCGGTTCTTCCAGACGTTTTTCTTCCAGAA
>Ga0136611_10002036_pt1 | contig 14061 bp, 8 predicted proteins | sample AntDrymUQ2232306_2_FD_106645 | JGI IMG/M metagenome (GOLD analysis project Ga0136611, IMG submission 106645) | Polar desert sand microbial communities from Dry Valleys, Antarctica - metaG UQ223 (23.06) | ecosystem: Environmental > Terrestrial > Soil > Desert | place: Antarctica: Dry Valley...
AAAGCCGTGCTGCTGCCCGATGCGCGCCAGCGTGGCGAAAACAATCGGCGTTTCCGCCGGCCCCATGTCGTGATGCGGCACAAGGTCGCCGGCCAGGTGAGACGCGACGCCGGCGGCAAAAGCCAGCGGCGGCGATTTGATCAAGGTCCCAACAGCGGCGCCGATAGCGGCGTGAACAGAGCCAGTCATAAGAGTAGTCAGTAATTAGTGGTTAGTAGTCAGGGAAAGTACGGCTGAATTCCGGCGTACTTTCCACTGATTACTGACCACTGATTACTGATCAAAACAGTTCGGGTGCGAATTCCTTGTAGCGGTAATAGACTTTCCAAACATAGCGCTGTACCTGCGCGCCGTTTGGAACTTTGTAGCCGGCGCGGCGGACGGCGCCCGGCCCGGCGTTATAGGCTGCGGCAGCCAGAAGCGTCGCGTCGGCGCGGCCCGCGTAGCTGTTGAGATGCCCGCGCAGCAAACGCGCCATTCCCACGATGTTTTGCGTCGGACTCCACGCGTTGCGAATGCCCGCTTCTTTCAGGTTGAACGGCATGATCTGGCCAAGTCCCATCGCGCCCGAACGCGAAAGGCAATAAATATCGAAGTCGCTTTCGACGGCGACAATCGAAGCCAGAAAGCGCGGGTCGATGTTGGTTTCGGCGCCCGCACGCAAAAGCGCGGTCGCGATTTCGTCGGCCTGCGCGTCGCTGAGTTTGCGATTGAAACGACGCGCCAGGTTTTTGTAAGCCGGTTTTTGCGCATTCAAATCAATCGCGCCCGAACCGGCTTGCGGCACGCGCGCCGGCGCCGAACCCACGCGCCGAACCGGAACTTTCGGTTTGGGCAAAACTATGTCCGCTGACGGCGGCACAACCACCAAATCGTTATCATAAGGCGAGCGAAACAACGATTCCTGGGGAACATCTTTATCCGCCGCCAGAAGAGTGAACAGCAGTTTGTCATCCTGCGCGGAGACCAGCAAAAGCACGCGCACCTCGGCGCCCGAACGCAGGATTTCGGCGCCCCTGGCTTCGGGCGACAAGCGCGTGACGGCATCGCCTTCCGTGCTTTTCAAAATGACGGTTTGTCCGGCGGGCGTTTTCATCACGCCGTTGACCGTGCCGCGAATCTCGATAACGCGGCCTGCGTTGCTGAGCAAATCCGCGCGCACAACCGCCAGCGAAATGCTTTCATCCACTCGATACGATCTTTTCAAATCGTCATACGCCGGCGCCGAAACCAGCGGCGGTCGAATCGCCGCTTTCGCGATTGGCTTCACCGCATTATCGGCTACTGCCGGAATCGCGAATACAGCTAAAAGAACAAGAGAAAAAACGCGCATAAACTCCTCGAAAAAGTACGCCTGAATAACGGCGGACTTTTCAAACCATCGTCAATTCCAAAATCGTGCGCGAAGGCGGCGCGACATTCACAACACGCACCGCTTGTCCGCTCAGGCCCCAGACGAAAGCCGCGTCTAATTTGACTTCGACAAGCGAGCCGACCGGAGTCGTCGCCAAATCGCCTTCCCACACGACGAGCTTGTTGGTGCGCGTGCGTCCGGCCAGGCGCGCGGCGTTTTTGTCCGAAACGCCTTCGACCAAAACTTCGTGAGTTGCGCCCAGTTGTGCGCGGTTTTTCGCGCTCACGATTTCATTGGCGACCGCGATCAATTCGTTCAAGCGGCGCTGCTTTGTTTGAAGCGGAACATCGTCTGGCCAGTTCCACGATTCGGTTGTATGGCGCGGCGAATAGGCGAACATATAAGCCTGATCGAATCCGATTTCGCGCATCGCCGTTAAGGTGTTCTCGAACTCGCTTTCGCTTTCGCCGCAAAAGCCGACGATAACGTCGGTCGTGACCGCGACGCCGGGCATTCGCGCGCGCACTTTGTCGATAATTGAGGCGTACTTTTCAATTGAATAAGTGCGCTTCATGCGGCGCAGACATTCGTTGTCGCCGCTTTGCAAAGGCATGTGAATATGCTCGCAAACAGACGGCAAATCGGCGATGGTTTCGACCAGGCGGTCGTTGAAATACATCGGGTGCGGCGACGTGAAACGCACGCGCAAACCCGAATCGAGCGCGTTGATTTCTTCCAGCAGCAGCGCGAAATCGACGCGCGAATTGTCGGGCAACCTTTGCAAATCATGGCCGTAAGCGTTGACGGTTTGGCCAAGCAAAGTGATCTCGCGATAACCCAGGTCGCGCAGGCCGCGCACTTCGTCCAAGACATCGTCCAGGCTGCGCGATTTTTCGCGTCCGCGCGCCGAAGGAACCGCGCAATAGGTGCAATTGAAATTGCAGCCAAAAATCACATCGACGTAAGCCGAAACCGAGGAGCGTCGGCGAATCGGCGTCGCCGGAGTCGGGTCGCATTCCAGGTCGAGGCCGTCGGCGAAAGGCGAATTTTTGTCGCGCCGCCAGGTTTCGCGCAGCAAATGCGGCAGGTGATGAATGTTGCGCGGGCCAAGCAGAATATCGACTTCGGGCACGCGGCGCCGGATCGTGTCGGCTTCGCGCTGCGCCATGCAGCCCGCGACGCCGATCACCAAATCGGGCTTGGTGTTTTTCAGCGACAAAATCTTGCCCAGTTCAGAATAGAGTTTTTGTTCGGGCCGCTCGCGCACGGCGCAGGTGTTCATCAGCAAAACATCGGCTTCGCTGGTTTCGGTTGTCGGCTCCATGCCCAGCGCGTCGAGCATTCCCGCCATGCGCTCCGAATCGTGCGCGTTCATCTGGCAACCGAAGGTTTGGATAAAGTAACGAGGTTTCATAACGGCGTGGTGCGTGAAGAGAAAAGTCAAGCGTGTCGCTGTGGAATTATGACGCGAAAAGTCGCGTCGCGTCAACGTGGCGCTGTGTATCGAAGCTGAAAAGTACGCCCGAATTCGGGCGTACTCTGGACTTACGCATATGTTTGAGCTTGTAGGGGCGAGGCGCTGCCTCGCCCAGGGCACGCCGCCGGCGTGCCCCTACGTTTTGCCGCTCGTATCATAATTCAGGCGTACTTTTACGGCAGCCACGGCTCCCAATATCTGCGGTGCAGCATGAAAGAAAGCGAATCGGCGACGACTTTGGCGTCTTCGGGCACCGTCACAATTGCGCCGAGCGTTCCGGCCAGCGATTTCGGCGGCGTGAAATCGAGCATGACAAGAGTCCACGTTGTGCCGACGGCGAAGTCTTTTTTCACGCCTTGCGGTTTGCCGTCGAAGGTGCCTTTCAATTCGACTGTGACGGTCGTCGCTTTGTCGGCTTTGAGATAAATGCCGAGAGTGTGCAACTCTTCGGGAACGTAATAAAGCGGCGTCAATCCATTGGCGCCCGGCGAAAGCTGAGCGGATTGTTCGCCTTTGCGCGCATCGGTGCCGGGAACGATTCTGCCCAGACCTTGCGCGTTGACGAAAGTCACGCCGTCTTTTTCAAACTCGCCCCACGAAGCGGCACCGTCGTAAAACAAAGGCTGAACGGGACCTTGTTCAAGCGGCACACGCGGGATACGCAAAAGCGGAGTTGAAGAAATATAACCATCGCTGTCAACGACCGTGCCGCTGATGTACTGCGGAATTTCAGAACCAACGATCACAACCTGACAAACGCCGTCCTTGATTTGCGCCCGCTTGGAAACCCATGGTCGGCTTTCCCAATTGCCCGCTTCGCCGGGACTTCGGATCAAACTGGCGGAAGCGATTTTGCGCTGGTCACTGACACGCCATTGCACGCGAATCGCGTTACCTTCTTTCTTTAATTCCAGCGGCGTGACTTTCAAAAGTGCCGGTTTGCTCTGCAAATGCTGATCGAGCCAGACGAAAACCTGGTCGTCCAAAATTGGCGTGAGGCCGTGATTCCAGTTGGGCAAAAGCGTCAGGTGTTTCGGGCCGCCTGCCATTTCGTAGGTTTTTATCACGCTGGGCAGCCAGAAATGATGATCGTTGGTTCCGGTGAACCACGCAACTGCGGTTTTCGATTTCGGCAGGCGAAACGCTGGATCAAGCGTCGTGCGCCAGGTTTCGCGCATCGCGGCGGAGTGCGCGGCGCTGTTTCCGTTGCCGTCCCACCAGTTGCTGCCCGTTTGCAAGTTGCCTGCGCCGAACATCGCCGATGCGGCTTTAAGGCGCGGGTCGATTCCGGCCATCATCGTCGTGAAAAATCCGCCCCACGAACTTCCCGCCATGCCCAGCCGCGCTTTATCGACTTCGGGCCGCGATTCGAGAAACGAAACCGCTTTGAGAAGCGCGACCGCGCCGTGATAAATCGGCTGATCGCGCGGCGCGACTTTCGGATCGAAATTCATGCTGATCGGATAACTTCCCGTCGAGCGATAGCCCGGCATCGGCATGTCGATGCACAGCGCCGCATAGCCACGACGCGCGCCAAGCTCGTTGAAATAAGTTCCCGCCTGGCCAAGCCCAGCCTGATTCCACACGAAAGCCGGTAGTTTCTGCGCGCCTTTGGGATAAGAAAAATAGCCGAAAATCTCGACATCTTTATCGCCGTCGCGCTCGGAATGGAACATCACTTCTTCCGTTACGATGCCGTCTTTTTCGGTGCTTTTCAGAACGCGCGGATTGAGCGGCGTCGCCGTCAGCGCCGCGAAATCGAAAACCGCATCGGCGATTGCGGCTTTGCCGGGCGCCGTTTTTTCCAGCGCGGCGGCGACGTGCGGAATGTGAACCGTCAAAAGAACGGCGAAAACGAGGAGCCACTTGAGCATAAATTTCTCCCGACGAAACGTTGCGCTTTGGATTAAGGCGCGCGGCGCGAAGTTGCGCGCAAAGCAAAAGTACGCCGGAATGTGGGCGTACTTTGATTTATGTAAGAATCGTAGGGACACGGCCTGCCGTGTCCGCGCCGCCAAAAGACACGGCAGGCCGTGTCCCTACGATTCTTGCGATTTTGCGTAAGTCCAACGCACCTTCACTCGTCGGTGCGACGAGACCTCAAACAAAAAAGGCGCGCTTTTTCAAGCGCGCCTTTTCCGATTTTACACAATTACGACGTGCCGTCGGTTGTGATCGAGATGTACGACTTTTCGCCTTTGCGATTGACGAGTAGGGCGACGCGTTTTTCGTCGTCCTTTTGCGCGTCCAAAATCGCCTTGATCGCTGCCGTTACTTCCGCCGGCGTCGTCACGACTTTCTGGCCAATGCGCTCGATGACATCACCGCGCTGCAAGCCGGCTTCATCGGCGGGCGAACCGTCGACGACTTTCGCGACCAAGACGCCTTTGCTGCCATCGACGCCAAACTGCTTGGCGCCAGCGGGAGTTAGCGGCACAAGGCTCAGGCCCATCGCGTTGGGCTTGACGCCGGGCGCTTCTTCGGGCGGCGCCACGGGCGCAGCCGGCGCTTTGCCGCTTTCGTCTTTCAATTCGTCCAGTCGCGCGTTGAGCGTGATCGTCGCACCGGCGCGCAAAACGCGCAGCGCCGCCGTCGAATTGACCGGCGCTTCGCCGACGCGGCGCTGTAAATCGGCGCTGCGGCTGACATCTTTGCCTTCGAACGACAAAATCACGTCGCCCGGCTGAAGTCCGGCGCGCGCGCCCGGAGTGTCCTTATCGACTTGCGCGACCAGAACGCCTTTAGTGGCCGCGGGCAGGCCGAACTCGGCGGCGGTGTTGGCGGTCACATCTTGAATGCGCACGCCGAGATAGCCGCGCGTGATTTTGCCTTTTTCAATGAGCTGATCGGCGATATTGCGCGCCGCGTTGATCGGAATCGCGAAGCCGATGCCCACGTTGCCGCCGCTTTGCGAGTAAATCGCGTTGTTGACGCCAATGACGCGGCCTTGAATATCGCACAGCGGCCCACCGGAGTTGCCCGGATTGATCGACGCGTCGGTTTGCAGATAATCGCCGGGATTGCGCTGGTTGAGCGGCACTTCGCGCGCCTTGGCCGAAATCACGCCGACCGTAACCGTGTGGTCAAGTCCGAACGGGTTGCCAACGGCAATCGCCCAATCGCCGACGCGCACGCCGCCCGAATCGCCCAGCTTGACCGTGGGCAGCTTGGTCGCCTCGATTTTCACGACAGCGATGTCCGTCCGCTCGTCGATGCCGATAACTTTGGCTTTTTTGAATTCGCGGTCGTCGGCCAGTTTCACCGACACGGTTTTGGAGCCGGAAACAACGTGCGCGTTGGTGAGAATATAGCCGTCGCTGCGGAAAATCATGCCCGAACCCAGGCCGCCACCGCGTCCGTCGCTTTGCATCTTGCGGAAAAACTCGCGGCGAATCTGATCGCGTTGCAGCGAATTGGGCTTGACGCCAAAGTCACGCTGGAACTGCTTGAAAAATTCTTCAAACGGGTCTTCGCCGCCATTGGGCGTTCCCGGAGTCGGCGGCGCGCCAAACGGATTGATGCGCGGCAAGCCTTTTGATGCCGGACGCGGCCCGCTGCGTTCGGTCGTGATGGTGACGACCGCCGGTTCGACGGCGTCGCTGACCTGGGAAAAAGCGTTCTGAATCGCCAGGGCGTCGCGCGTCGCGGACGTTTCGACGACGGGCGCGGGTGCCGCGCCGTTTTGCGCCGTCACAGTCGCGCCGTGTAGCAAATAGCCGCCGGCCAGGGCGACCGTCGCGACGCCGATTACAGTGCCTGTTTTCTTGCGTGCTTCGTTCATGTGTGTCATCTCCCGAATCTCGTGAAAAAGTACGCCCATATTCAGGCGTACTTTCTCGCTGAAATCTTCTTGAAAGTCTGGCGATTAGACGCAACCGATTTTACTCGGTTGCACGCGATTTGTGTACTTGTGCAAAGCCGGTTTTAAAACCGCCGCGTCCACTCTTCGCTCGAATAACGGTCTTGGACTAACTTTTGAATTTCGCCGGTCGGCAATTGCAACTCGGCTTTGCGTGCATTCCAAATATCGGCGATCGCAGCTTTGACTTCATCAGTTTCAACATGCAAATTGGTTACGAAATCGGCGTGATTCCTAGCCGCGCGATAATCGGGAACGATTGGCGGAAATCTCAAATAATCTTCGATTTTCTGCACATCGAAATTTAATAAAAACGTGCCGTGAAAAAGCAGCCAGTTCTTTTTACGACGCTGCGCGTTGCCCGAAAATTTGCGATTGTCGAGCGCCAAATCCGTGGTGCCGCGAACTTCGACTTTTCCCGCAACCAACGGCGCAATCGCTGCGCGCATCTTTTCCATGACGAAATGGTTGGTCGAAGTCAAATTATGAAACTCGCCTTGCGCTTGCAAAACCAGCGCGTAGCACAAACTTCCGGTTCCGTGCAAAACCGTTCCGCCGCCCGAAACGCGCCGCAAAACCGGCACGCCGTCGCACTCGCAATTTTTGAGATTCAATTCCGCGTCTAATTTATTCGTATAACCCAGAACCGCGAAATAATTTTGCGCCTGCCAGAATCGCAAAATTTCTTCGCCGCCGCTTTTCTCGCGCCATTCGAGCAACGCTTCATCGCACGCGAGATTTTCCTGCGGCGTCGGGAAAGTCTGGTCGAAAAGAATCATAAAACCGCCAAGGCGCCAAGAACGCGGGGATAAAAAGTACGCCTTATTTAAGGCGTACTTTTCTTTGATTTCCCTAGCCTTCTTGGCGCCTTGGCGGTTAATTCAAACGTGAATCGCCCGGCCATCAACGGCCAGAGCGGCTTCGTGCAAGGCTTCGGAAAGCGTCGGGTGCGCGTGGCAAGTACGCGCCAGGTCTTCGCTTGAGGCGCCGAATTCCATTGCGGCGACGGCTTCGGCGATCAAATCTCCGGCGCGCGGGCCGATAATATGAACGCCTAGAATTCTGTCGGTTTGCGCATCCGCCAAAATCTTGACAAAGCCTTCTGTGTGGCCGATGCAGCGCGCACGACCGCTCGCCGTAAACGGAAAAACGCCTTTGCGAAATTTGATTCCGGCCTCGTTCAGTTGCTCTTCGGTTCGCCCGACCGTCGCGATTTCCGGCTCGGTGTAAGCGATGCCCGGAATCGTGTTGTAATTGACGTGGCCGTAGCCCGTCACAATTTTTTCGACGCACGCAATGCCTTCTTCGGTCGCTTTGTGCGCCAGCATCGGTCCGGCAATCACATCGCCAATCGCATAAACGCCCGGCACGTTGGTCGCGAAACTTGGATCGACTTTGACGCGCCCGCGCTCGTCGGTTTGCAAGTCGATAGTTTCAGTTCCAAGACCGTCGGTATTGGGCGCGCGTCCGACGGCGAGCAAAACGCGGTCGCAACGAATCGCTTCGCCGCCTTCGATTTCAACAATCGCTTCTTCGCCTTCGACACGCGCGCCCAGCACTTTGGTGCCAAGTTTAAATTCCAATCCTTGCTTCACGAAAATCTTCTGCGCCGTCGCCGCGAGTTCCGCATCCATGCCCGGCAAAATGCGCGGCAGATATTCCAAAACCGTCACTTTCGCGCCCAATCTTTTCCAGACGGAACCGAGTTCCAACCCGATGTAGCCTGCGCCGATAACGACAAGATGTTGCGGCACTTCCTTATAAGACAACGCTTCGGTACTTGTGCCGATGCGATTTCCGTCCGGCTCGACGCCGTTCAGTTTCGCGACTTTTGAACCCGTCGCGATAATGATGTTGCTCGCCTCGATTTCGCCTTCGACGCCTTCAATCTCAACACGATTCGGCGCCACGAAACGCGCAGCGCCGACATAGCGCGTGATCTTGTTTTTCTTGAAAAGAAAATCGACGCCGCCCGTCAGCGCCTTGACGATTCCGTCTTTGCGCTTCTGCATCTGCGCGACATCAACGCGCACATTATCGACCAGAATGCCGTGAATTTGGAGTTCGCTTTGCGCCGCCAGAAAACGCTCGCTCGATTCGAGCAAGGCTTTAGATGGAATGCAGCCGATGCGCACGCAAGTTCCGCCCAGCGGCTTTTCTTTTTCAACGCACGCGACATCAAGGCCGAGTTGCGCCGCGCGAATCGCCGCCGGATAACCGCCCGGCCCGCCACCGATAATTAGTAAATCGTGTTTCATAAGCGAAAAACAGGATACAAGGATAAGGCAGGATAATCAGGATGAGGAACAAGAAAAAGTACGCCGTTCTTCGGGCGTACTTTTCTTCATCCTGATTATCCTACTCATCCTTGTATCCTGTAAGTCCTAAACTTCGATCAGCATGCGCGCCGGGTTTTCGACGCAATCTTTAATACGTTTCAGGAACGAAACGGCTTCCCTGCCATCGACGACGCGATGATCGTAGGTCAGCGCGATGTACATCATCGGGCGAATCACGACTTGTCCGGCGACGGCCATCGGGCGCTCCTGGATATTGTGCATTCCCAAAATGCCGCTTTGCGGCGGATTGACAATCGGCGTCGAAAGCAGGCTGCCATAAATGCCGCCATTGGTGATCGTGAATGTTCCGCCTTCGAGAGCCTCGGGCGAAAGCGTGCTATTCTTGACGCGACTGGCGTATTCGCTGATTTCCTGCTCGACTTCGGCAAAGCTGAGGCGCTCGGCGTGGCGCAAAACCGGAACGACCAAACCTTTGCCGCTGCCAATCGCGACGCCGATGTCATAGTGATTTTTGTAAACGATGTCGCGCCCGCGAATCTCGGCGTTGATCGCCGGATATTGTTTTAAAGCGTCAATTGAGGCTTTGACGAAAAACGACATGAAACCCAGCTTGATTCCGTAGCGCGCGACAAACGCGTCTTGATGCTGCTTTCGCATTTCCATCGCCGCGCTCATATCGACTTCATTGAACGTTGTCAGCAGCGCCGCGTTTTGCTGCGCTTCGACTAATCGTTGCGCAATGTGGCGGCGCAACAAACTCATCGGCACAACTTCTTCATCGGCGGAAAGCGGCGGCGCGGAACTCGGCGGCGCCAAAGTTTGCGGCATCGCCGCGGCTTGAATTTCCTGCGAATTCTGTTGTGAAGTCGGCAACGTCGGCGGCGAATCGGGCGCGGAATCAGGTGCGAATTGAGGCGTACTTCTGGCGGCTTGCGCTTGCGCAACTTGCGCCAGCGCGTCTTCTTTGAGAACGCGTCCGCCCGGCCCGCTGCCGGAAACGCCGTCCGCTGGAATCGCGTTTTCGGCCAGGACGCGCTGCGCCGCCGGCATCACGAAACCGGCTTGCGAATCGGAGTTTTGCGGCGTTGCAGTTTGCACAGTTGGCGCTTGAATTTTCGGTGGCGATTCTTGAGTTGTCGCTTGCGGCGCGGCGCCGTTTTCGGCGGCTGGCGCGCTTTGCGATGCGCCGGCTTCTTCCAGAATGCCGATGACGTCGCCGACGGCGGCGACTTCGCCACTTTGCTTGAGAATTTTGCCCAGCCGTCCCGCAATCGGCGCCGGCAATTCGACCGTCGCTTTGGCGGTGTCGATGACGACGACGGATTCGTCTTGCGACACGTTGTCGCCTTCTTTTTTCAGCCAGTCGCCGATTTCAACTTCGGTGATGCTTTCGCCGACCTTGGGCACGACAAGCTCAATCGCCATAATTTCCTCGTTCAACATCAATGTAGGGGCAAGCCGCCGGCTTGCCCGGGGCGAGGCACCGCCTCGCCCCTACAACGTTTAATCCGGGTTGGCGCCGCCCATCAAAAGTACGCCGGAATTCGGGCGTACTTTTTCGTCGAACGCTTCGCCTAAAAGCTGCTCTTGTTCGTGCTTGTGGCTCGATGGCGAGCCGGTCGCGGGGCTGCTCGATTCGGGGCGCGTCACGCCCCAGAACGGAAAGCGGTCGAACAACTTGTTGCAGTCGCTATACGTGTGCTTGATGTGGCGCCACGCGCCCATGTTTTCCGGCTCTTCCTGCACCCACAAAACCGGCGTGCCGTCGGCATAATCTTTCAAAGCGTCTTCCAAAACCTGCGGTCGCAGCGGATACAATTGCTCCAGCCGCAAAATCGCCACGTCGTCGCGCTTCAGGCTTTCGCGCTGCTTGTCCAGTTCGTAGAAAATCTTGCCCGAACACAAAAGCACGCGCGAAATATCTTTGCCCTTTTTGCCGCTTGAATCGGGAATGATTTTGCGGAAGCTGCGGTGCGTCAAATCTTCAATCGGCGAAACGGCTTCGATGTGGCGCAAGAGGCTTTTCGGCGTCATCACGATCAAAGGTTTGCGCCACGAAGTCAGAATCTGACGGCGCAAAACGTGGAAGAATTGCGCTGGCGTCGTCGGATAAACGACCTGGATATTGTCTTCCGCCGCGAGACTTAAAAAGCGTTCCAGGCGCGCCGACGAATGTTCCGGGCCCATGCCTTCAAAGCCGTGCGGCAGCAGCATAACCAGTCCGCACAGGCGATGCCATTTGTCTTCCGCCGACACGATGAACTGATCGACAATGACTTGCGCGACGTTCCAAAAATCGCCGAACTGCGCTTCCCACATGACAAGCGCATCGGGAAAATCCTGCGAATAGCCATATTCAAAACCGAGCACGCCCGATTCCGAAAGCGGTGAATTAATGATCTCGACCGGCGCCTGATTTTCCGCCAGGTTTTGCAATGGCCGATACGCGCGCCCGTCTTCAATATCGTGCAAGGTCGAATGGCGATGCGAAAACGTGCCGCGCTCGGAATCTTGTCCCGAAAGCCGGATGCGCACGCCGCCCGTCGCCAGAGTTGCAAACGCGAGAGCTTCCGCCGCCGCCCAATCGAGCGGCTGTTCGCCCCGCGCCATTGCGGCGCGACTTTGCAAAATGCGCTGAATTTTCGGATGCGGATGGAAATCTTGCGGCACCTGCGAAAGTTTTTCCAAAAGCCCAACCAGTTGCTCGCGTTTCACGCCGGTCGCGATGCCTTTGATGCCTTCCATTTCGCCGCCGGTAAAACCCGTCCAGATGTCGCTTGGGCCGTGCGTCGGCAGGCGGAAATGCGCGCTGCGCGCTTCGGTCAGTTCGCGTTCCAAATGGGTGCGGCGCTTGGCGTCAATGTCGTCGGCTTCTTCGCGCGAAACGCCGCCCAGTTGAAGCAAGTGCTGGAGATAGTTTTCGCGCACCGTCGGGCGCGCGGCGATGGCTTTGTAAAGCATCGGCTGCGTGAAACTTGGCTCGTCGCCTTCGTTGTGTCCCAGCTTGCGATAGCAATACATGTCGATCACAACGTCGCGCTTGAACATGGCGCGGAAATCCATCGCCACGCGCACAACTTGCGCGACGGCTTCGGGGTCTTCGCCATTGACATGGAAAACCGGAATTTGCAGCATGCGCGCGACATCGGTCGCATAAGTCGTCGAGCGCGCTTCGTTGGGCGAGGTCGTGAAACCGATCTGGTTGTTGACGACGACGTGCAACGTGCCGCCGACGCTGTAGCCTTTCAGCTCGCTCATGTTGAGCGTTTCCTGAATGATGCCTTCACCCGCAAACGCGGCGTCGCCGTGAATCAGCACAACGAGACCCATCTTGCGTTCGGTGTCGCCGACGCGGTCTTGCTTGGCGCGCATTCGTCCCATCGCGACGGGGTTCACATATTCCAAATGGCTGGGATTGAAACACAGCGCCAGATAAACCTTGCGTCCCGAAAGCGTTTCCCAGTGGTTGGAATAGCCCAGGTGATACTTCACGTCGCCGCGCCCGACGTGACGGTCGGGGTCGGTGTCGTCAAATTCGCGGAAAATCGCGCGCGGGCTTTTGCCCATGATGTTCGCGAGAACATTCAATCGTCCGCGATGCGCCATGCCGAGCATGATGCCTTCGACGCCGTCTTCGGCGGCTTTTTCAATCGACAAATCGAGCAGCGGAATGAGACTTTCGGCGCCTTCGAGACTGAAACTTTTCGCGCCGATGAATTTGCGCCGCAGGAATTCTTCAAACGTGACGGCGTCGGTGAGCTTGGTGAGAATGCGAAGCTGTTCGTCGCGCGAAAGTTGCAGGCGGTTTTGCGTGAGTTCCATGCGCGCCTGGAGCCACTCGCGCACTTTGATGTCGTCGATGTGCATGAACTGCACGCCGATGGAGCGGCAATAAGTGTTGCGCAGGCGCGCCACGATTTCGCGCAGCGGCAGACGACCGCTTTTTTGCAGCGTCTCGCACGAAAACAAGCGATCCATGTCGGCCTCGACAAAGCCGTAAAACGCCGGATCGATTTCGATCATGCCCACGCGCGGCAAACCCAGCGGATTGAGACTGGCCGCCATGTGTCCGCGCACGCGAAACGCGCGAATGAGTTGGTCGACGCGGTCTTGCAGCGACGCGGCGTTGGCCTCGCGCGAAACCGGCGCGCCCGCCGTGCCGTTGTTGTGATATTCGCTCGTGCCTTCAGGCGGATTAAAAATGCTCGACGGCTTGAAACTCGGACTTGTCGCGAAAACAGGCGTGCTTTTTCCGTTGCCGTTGGCCGCGTGCGCGCCGTTGGAAGCGCCGTTGGAAGCGCCGTTGCTTCCATTTGTTCCATTCGCGGCGTGTCCGTTGGTTCCGTTGCCGCCGTTTTCTTCAGCGATGAGCGCGTCGAAGTAGGTTTTCCATTCGGCGGGCACCGAAGCCGCGTCGCGCGAATAATCGGCGAGCAGCGATTCGGCGAAAGCGAGGTTTTGCGCGTTGGGGATTTTCATGGTTCGACCTGTGTCATATTGGATACACCAATTGTTATTATGGCAGATCACGGAAATCGCGTCTAAAACGCACGAAAAGTACGCCTGAATTCAGGCGTACTTTTATTTTAAGCTGTAATATGTATTATAATCATGTCTATGCTATTCCATCCAACCTTATTTGTGAAATGCGCTCCCGTTTGTCTGATGATTTTGATGCCGTTTGCTTCAAAGTTGGCGTGTGGGCAAGAACTTGTCGCGCCGACCACTGCACCAGTTGCTGCTCCTGAAACGGCAAGCGCAAAGATGAAGAAAATGTACGCTACTTATCGCGACGCTAAATCTTACATGGGTGTTGTGGAAATAACCGATTCAGAGGAAGGAAAAGTCGTACGGGAAAGTGTGATGTTCATTGCCGTGAAGAAGCCCAACCTGATTTTTATTAAAGAGTCGTATCGGTGGAACAAGTATTCTTGGACGAAAGAATTAAGGAAAGTCTGAACAACTAAGTTTGCGATTTCAGCATTGGATTGTGGTCAGGAATTGGGGTGGCGATCTCGATTGACGGGCGTTTGCGGTGTCGTTTTGTAGCCCCGCTCTCCAACTTTGCACC
>Ga0136611_10002037_pt1 | contig 14050 bp, 10 predicted proteins | sample AntDrymUQ2232306_2_FD_106645 | JGI IMG/M metagenome (GOLD analysis project Ga0136611, IMG submission 106645) | Polar desert sand microbial communities from Dry Valleys, Antarctica - metaG UQ223 (23.06) | ecosystem: Environmental > Terrestrial > Soil > Desert | place: Antarctica: Dry Valley...
CCCTATCGACACTGCTTTTTACCTGGGTCGTGTCCATTCCCATCGGCATCTACTCCGCCGTACGCCAGTATTCTGCCGGCGATTACATCGCCACGTTCTTCGGCTTCCTGGGCCTGGCCACGCCCGACTTCCTGCTTGCGCTGGTGCTGATGTGGATCGCCTTCGCCTATTTCGGCGAGAGCGTCGGCGGGCTCTTTTCGCCCGAGTACCAGGATGCGGCCTGGAGCCTGGCCAAGTTCTGGGACTTGCTCAAGCACATCTGGATTCCGATCATCGTGTTGGGCACGAGCGGCACCGCAGGCCTGATTCGCATCATGCGCGCCAACCTGCTGGACGAACTGCACAAACCGTATGTGGAGGCTGCCCGCTCGAAGGGTCTGGCGGAGTGGCGGCTGCTGCTGAAGTACCCGGTGCGGGTCGCGCTCAATCCGTTCATCAGCACGGTAGGCTATGTGCTGCCGTTCCTGGTCTCCGGCTCAGTGATCGTGAGCGTGGTGCTGAGCCTGCATACTGCCGGTCCGCTGCTGCTGCGTTCATTGCTCTCGCAGGATATGTACCTTGCGGGCGGCTTCATCTTCTTACTGAGTACGCTGACGGTGATCGGCACGCTGATTTCCGACATTTTGCTGGCGTGGCTCGACCCGCGCATCCGTCTGTAACAGGAGGCCGGTATGAGCTGGATTCGAAATTTCAGGCAGCGCTTCGCGGGCGAGCGCGAGCTCTCACCGCTGTTAGCGGGCAACGTTCCCGCAGCGCCAAATGAGATGCCCCTGCCGCCCGAGGCCGACGATCTTGAGAGCAGCGCGGAAGAACATGCGTTGGGACTTGAGACCGGCGCCGGCGGCAAGGTCGCGGTCGCCTCGCAGTGGAAGCTGATGTGGTGGAAGTTTCGCAAACATAAGCTGGCCATGATCTCGGCTGTCATCGTGATCTTGTTCTACCTGGTCGCGCTGTTTGCCGAGTTCCTGGCGCCGTTCAACCCGGAGGCGGTCAACCCACGCCGCACCTACACGCCGCCGCAACCGATCCATATCTTCGGTCCCGATGGATTGACACGCCCGTACGTCAATGGCGTGAAGGTCGAAATCGACCGGGTAGCGCTGCGGCGGGTTTTTGTCATCGATCCCGAAGTGCGCCACGAGTTGGCCTTCTTCGTGCGCGGCGCGCCCTACAAGCTTTGGGGCCTGTTTGACATGAACATCCGTCTCTTTAGCACCAAAGATCAAGCGGAGCATGCCTATCTTTTGGGTGGGGACCGCCTGGGACGCGACGTATTCTCGCGCATGGTTCACGGCACGCGCGTGTCGCTCTCGATTGGGCTGATCGGCGTGTTCCTGAGCCTGCTCTTCGGCATCACCCTAGGAGGCATATCAGGCTATTACGGCGGTACGCTCGACAATGCGATCCAGCGCATCATCGAGTTTCTGAACTCCATCCCCAGCATCCCACTCTGGATGGGCCTGGGCGCGGCCATCCCGATCACCTGGTCGCCGCTCACGATCTACTTTTCGATCACGGTGCTGCTCTCGCTGCTGGGTTGGACCGGGCTGGCGCGCGTTGTGCGCGGCCGGTTCCTTTCGCTCCGCGAGGAGGATTTTGTGGCGGCAGCGCACGTGGCCGGCGCCAGCGAGCGGCGGATCATCTTCCGCCATATGCTCCCATCCTTTACCAGCCATATCATTGCTACACTGACCCTGGCGATTCCGGGCATGATCCTGGCTGAGACAGCACTAAGCTTTCTCGGATTGGGATTGAAGCCGCCGGTGAATAGTTGGGGTGTGCTGCTGCAAGAGGCGCAGAACATCCGCGCGGTGTCGACGGCGCCCTGGCTGATGGTTCCGGCGCTGGCAATCATCGTCATCGTGATGGCCTTCAACTTCTTCGGCGACGGGTTGCGTGACGCAGCAGACCCGTATCGTTAGGAGCTATCAGCGATGAACGACGATCTTCTGCTTGAGGTCAAGGGGCTACAAACATATTTCTTTCTTGACGAGGGTACCGTCAAGGCGGTCGACGGCGTGAGTTTTAAACTCAGGCGCGGCCGGACGCTCGCGGTGGTTGGCGAGAGCGGATGTGGCAAGAGCGTCATGGCCCGCTCAATTTTGCAGCTCGTCGCCAAGCCGGGCAAAATCCTGGGAGGCGAGATCCTGTTTCACCGGCAACTGCCCGCGAAGCCTGGGTCCAGCTATCGCTCCGAGGTGGTCGACATCGCCGAAATGGCGCCGCACAGTCGCGCTATGCGCGCGTTCCGTGGCCGCGAGGCATCCATGATCTTTCAGGAGCCGATGGCCTCGCTCAGCCCCGTGCATACCATCGGCAACCAGATTATGGAGAATTTCGACCTCCATTTCGACGTGAGCAAGCAAGAAGCGCGCAACGTGACGATCGAGATGTTGGGCAAGGTGGGCATTCCCCGCGCCGAGCAGCGGTTCGATGCCTATCCGCACCAGCTTTCGGGGGGCATGCGGCAGCGCGCGATGATCGCAATGGCACTGATCTGCCAGCCGAGCCTGCTGATCGCGGATGAGCCGACCACAGCGCTCGATGTGACAACCCAGGCACAGATCCTGGAATTGATGCTCCGGTTGCAGCAAGAGATGGGCATGGCGATCATGATTATCACGCACGACCTCGGCGTGGTAGCCGAGATCGCGGAAGATGTGGTCGTGATGTACCTGGGCCAGGTGGTCGAGGATGCGCCGGTCGACGACATCTTCCACGCTCCCAAGCATCCGTATACCCGCGGTCTGCTCCGCTCGATTCCGAAACTGGAAAGCCACACCCGTGAGCGCCTGGATGCGATTCCGGGGTCGGTGCCGCACCCCTACAATCGCCCCTCTGCCTGTGTGTTCCATCCGCGTTGCCGGGAGCGCGTCGAGCACAAGCTTGGGATCTGCAAGATCGAAGAACCGCAGTTCCTGCCGGTGAACGACCAGCAGAATGTGCGCTGCTGGCTCTACCACGATCAGCCCGAGCGCGATTACCGCGCGCCACTCCGCGAGCACGTGACGCCGGCGGGCCGGCGTGTCGCCGCTGAGGCGCTGGCTCATATGCCACACGAGGGATCGGTATGACGCAACACCACACGGCGCCGGATGAGACGCTGCTCGATGTGCGCGATCTCAAAATGCATTTTCCCATTCGCAAGGGATTCTTCAAGCGCTTGACCGGTTATGTCAAAGCGGTTGATGGGCTGAACTTTTCCATTAAACCGGGCGAAACGCTGAGCCTGGTGGGCGAAAGCGGCTGCGGTAAGACCACCACCGGCCGCTGTATTGTGCGCATCTATGATCCAACGGACGGCTCGATGTTATTTCGCACGTCAGGGAACGGCTCGGCTACGAGTACAGTTGACCTAGGTGCGCTCAGCCGCCGGGAGTTTAAGCCGTTTCGTAAAGAGATCCAGATGGTCTTTCAGGACCCGCACTCCTCTCTCAATCCGCGCATGAATGTGTTGCAGATCGTCGGCGAGCCGCTGCTCGTCAATGGCATCGCGAAAGGCCGCGAGTTGGAGGATCGCGTGGCCAGGCTCCTTCAAAGGGTCGGACTGCCGCCCGAATTCATGCGGCGCTACCCGCACGCCTTCAGTGGCGGTCAACGCCAGCGTATCGGCATCGCGCGGGCGCTCAGCGTCAACCCGCGGCTGGTCGTCGCCGACGAGGCTGTATCGGCGCTGGACGTCTCCGTGCAGGCGCAGATCCTCAACCTGCTGCAGGATCTCCAGCAGGAGTTTAAGCTGACCTATCTCTTCGTGGCGCATAACCTGAGTGTGGTCAAATATATCTCTGACCGCGTTGCGGTAATGTACGTCGGCAAGATCGTCGAGCTAGCCGACAGCGACGAACTGTTCGCGCATCCGCTACACCCCTATACTGAGGCGCTGCTGGCTGACGTGCCGAAGCCCGACCCTCGCCTGCGCTCCAAGCGGATTGTGTTGCGCGGCGAGATCGCCGACCCGTCCAATCCGCCCCCCGGCTGCTACTTCCACCCACGTTGTCTGTATGCGCAGGAGAATTGCAAAGTCGATCCGCCGCCGCTGCGCGAGGTGCATCCGGGTCACTGGGCGGCCTGCCATTACGCTGAAGAGCTGAACCTCCACGGAGTAGCGCTTCCCGGCGCCGGGTAGCACCGTGGGCGCTACGTTCCGCAGCGCTGTAGCGCCGCCAACCTGAAACCTGCTTGTGTCGAGGTAGAGCGAAAGGATCAGCGCGTGGGCCGAACCCGGATTGGAGTAGTCATTCATACATCGCTGCGCGATCGCGTCTTTAGCCAGCAGGATCAGGCGCGGCTGAATGAGCTTGGAGATGTCACCTGGACCGACGCGCCTGATCCCATCTCGGTGGAGGCGGCCGGCCGAATCCTGGCCGATTGTGAGGTCGGCGTGGGCTCCTGGAGAACCCCCTATCCCAGTGCGGAGTTGCTGGCGGCCTGCCCAAAGCTACGCCTGTGGGAGCATGTCGCGGGGACGGTCAAGCACATGTTCGGGCCTCACCTTCACGGGCGGGATCTGGTCATCGCCTCCTGCAAGACGGCCAACGCCGACGCGGTGGCGGAGATGACGATCGGCGAGATTATTCTCGGGCTGCGCCGCGTTTTTCCGAACGCCGCCGCCAACCGCGCCGGCCCGGCGGGGAAGCCGGCCGGCCTGCGGCTGCTGTGGGGCTCGACCGTCGGCGTGGTCGGTGCCTCTGAAGTCGGCAAGCGTGTTATCAGTTTGCTGCAGTCCTTCGGCTGTTCGATCCTGCTTTACGATCCCTTTGTGTCCGGGGAGGAGGCCGGCGCGATGGGCGCGCGCCTGGTGGGCGATCTGGTCGAGCTGTGCGCGAGCAGCGATGTTATCACGCTCCATACACCGGCCCTGCCCGCAACCGAGGGACTGCTCGGCGCGCGTGAGTTCAAGGCCATGCGTGATGATGCAATCTTCATCAATACGGCGCGCGGGAAGTGTATCGACGAGGCAGCACTGGTGGCCGAGCTCGAGGAGGGGCGCCTCTTCGCCTTTCTGGATGTGAGCGCGCCTGAGCCGCCGGCGGCTGATAGTCCGTTGCGCCGCCTGCCCAACGTCGTCTATACCTCGCATATCGCCGGGCCGGATACGCCCAACCTGGGTCACCAGGCCGTGAACGACATCGCCACGTTCCTGGCCGGTGGCCGGCCGGCGTATGTGGCAAATGCGGAGCTGCTATCGATCACGGCGTAGGCAACAGCGGCTGGGCGTGCTGGTGGAGACCCGGCTATCGCGGGGGCAAAGGGATAATGATGCAGCAGCCTTTTACGCGCGGCGAGGCGTTGGCACTGTGGTCGCGCCTGGTCGCCGGGTGGGCGCATAGCCTGGACCAGAGCGGCGCGCGGACCCTGATGGAGGGCGTGCCGAACCGTGAAGACGCCGGCGGCTCGTACGAGGGCGTGACGCGCATGCTGTGGGGCCTCGGCGGCTGGCTCTCGCAATCGGAGCGCCCGGCCATGGTGCATTGGCGGGGTGAGAGCTTCGACGTCGAGGCGCTTACCCGGCAAGCGCTCGTCGCGGGGACCGACCCGCGCTCGCCCGCCTACTGGGGAGACCCGCCGCCACGCGGGCCATATGACCAACGCACCGTCGAGTCCGGGCAGGTGGCCTTCGCCACCTGGCAAACACGCGAGCGGATCTGGGCGCGGATGAGCGACGAAGAGCAGGCGAACCTCGTGGCGTGGCTCGAGCAATTCGGCTGCCGGCCGCATGATGCGGCTCAACCACCAGGGTGGCGCAACAATTGGGCGCTCTTTTGGGCGCTCAACCACGCCTGCCGCAAGGCGCTCGGCGCGTCGTATGACCAGGCGCTGATCGACTCCGTGCTCGAATACCTGGATGGGGTTTACTGTGGCGACGGCTGGTACGACGACGGCGCGCGGCGCGGGACGCGCCACTTCGACGACTACAACGCCTGGGTCTTCGGCACACATGTCCTGGCCTGGGCGCAGTGCGACGGCGCCAGCCGGCCGGAGCGGCGCGACGAACTGTTGGAGCGCGTGCGCCTGTACATGCGGCATCTGCCCTACTTCTTCGCCGCCGATGGGGCGTACACCGAATACGGCCGCAGCCTGGCCTACAAGTTCGCGCGGCTGGGAGCGCCGCTCTGGGCCTACAAGCTCGGTGCCTGGCCGCACTCGATTGGGATGCTGCGCCGCCTGGTCGGGCGCCACGTGCGCTGGTACGTCGATCATGGCGCCCTGCGCGCAGACGGCACGCTGCGCCAGGCTCTGACGGCCGAGGGTAGCCCGGCGATCCGCGAGCGATACATTGCCACCGGCTCGACCTACTGGGCGATGCTAGCCTTCGGTGGACTCTGGAGCCTGGCCGACGACGATCCGTTCTGGAGTGCGGAAGAAGAGCCGCTGCCGGTCGAGCAGGGCGATTTCGTGCGCGTTTTCCCGCAGCCAGGCTGGGTGGTGGCCGGCGCTCAGGCGACAGGCGCCGTGCAGCGCTTCAATGCGGGCAGCCAGCACTACCCGGCCAAGTATGGCAAGTTCGTCTACGCCACCGCTGCGCCCTTCAACGTGGGGCTGGTGGATGGGCAGCCGGCTCCGGACGGCATGCTCTGTCTGACCGATGGGCAGCAGTATGGTCATCGCAACGAGACGCTCGCCTCGGCCGTTGGGGAGCCAGGCTGGCTGCGCATGCGCTACCAGCAGCATATCGCCGGAGGCAGCCACATGATAGACACGACGATCATCGTGCGGGGCGAAACCCATCTGCGGGCGCATCGCGTCGCGCTCGACCCGGCAGTTGGGTCCGCGCTGGGCGCTGTCGAGGGACCGGCGCCATTGGGCTACGACTCCGGCGATCTCCCAGCGATCGCCGGGGATTCCGCCGCAGGCTGGGAGCTCGCATCCGCCGGTGGGCGGGCCGTCGTGATCGCGCGCCTCCGAGGTTACGACGGCCAGCGCCGCGCGGCTGCCTGGCAAGGACGGCACGACATCAACAGCGTCTTTGGCCACTATCTGCTCCCGTTGTTGACGGTTGATCACCTCGAAGCAATGCATGAGCTGGTTTGCCTCGTCCATATCGGCGCAGACATCGACCCGAAGACGTTGGCTTCGCGCGTTGCCGAAGCAACCTGGCTGCCCGACGGATCGTTCCGCCTCAGCTGGAGTGATGGCATCCAAGTTGAGGCGCCACCGCTCGCATGAGACCCGAAACGCCGTAGCCGAGGTGCGCAGCACACATAGGGGAGCGCCAGATGATCCATAGAACCGAAACGATCTGCCGACTCTTGTTGGTGGTCGTGCTGGCTGCTGCCTTCGCGATCCGTCTGCGCGGCATCATGTTCGGCTATCCTTTGCCCGTACATCCGGACGAGCCGAGACTGGTCGAAACAGCGCTTGGTATGCTCAAGACCGGCGACCTGAACCCGCACTTCTTCAACTATCCGACGCTCAACATCTACCTTCAAGCGCTGCTCTACAGGGGCATCAGTGTAGTCAGCGAGTCGTTCACCTTGGCCGCCTCGATCAACGACGTGCCGATCATTACCTTTTATCTTTGGGGCCGCGCGCTGACTGTTGTGCTCTCGACGGCCACGATTGCGATCACCTACGCCATCGGCAGCCGGCTGATTCACCCAGTGGCGGGCCTCGCGTCGGCGTGCTTCGTCGGCGCGTCCTATCTGCATATCACCAACTCGTTTACGATCACCGTCGATGCGCCGGTCGCGTTCTGGTCCGCCCTATCTGTCCTGATGGCGACGCTGATCTATGTCGGGCAACCCAAGCTACGCTACTACCTGCTCGCCGGTCTCTTCGCCGGCCTGGCAATCAGCAGCAAGTACACCGCCTTTCTGGTCGCCGCGCCGCTGATCCTTGCCCATCTGCTACAAGCACGCCGCAGCGAGGGCTGGATCGACCACAAGATCGTGATCGGCCTCCTGATCATTCCAATCGCCTTTGTGCTGACAACGCCCTACGCGCTGCTCGACCAGGCAGCATTCATGAACGCGATCAGGGCTGAGGGCCAACACTACCGCGAGGGCCATCCCGGCAACGAATCGCTCGGCGCCAGGAGCTTTGGCGAGTACGCGAGCTACCTGATGGTGGAAGGCTACGGCCTGCCGGCTCTGCTGCCGGCCGCAGTCGGATTGCTCTGGCTGCTGATCAAAGACTGGAAGAAGGCGCTCTTCCTGCTCAGCTTCCCGCTGCTGTTGTTTCTCTTTGTCGGCCAGTACAAGACCTGGTTCTCGCGCAACATCGTGGCGACGGTTCCCTTTCTGGCACTGTTCAGCGGAATCGGCGTCTACTTCCTGTCCGAATGGCTACGACAGCGGCTTCCAGGCGAGACGGGGGCTCGGCCGCGTTGGGCTCGCGCAGCGCCATACATCGCGGCGGCGGCGCTCATCGTCGCGAGCGTCTATGGTCAGGTCATCCGTTCGGCCGCAGACATTCGCTTGCTGACCCTGCCCGATACGCGCTGGGTCGCGCTCCAGTGGATTGAAGGCAATCTGCCACCGGGAATCCGCATCGGCCGCGAGCATTATACGCCGCCTATCGAGGAGTTTACCGCTCGGCATCGGGCCACATACCTGGGGTACTTCGCTGTGCTGCACAAGATGCGTGAGATAGGACTACAGGACTATATGATCGTCAGCAGCCTGGACCACGAACGCTATGTTGACAATCCCACCGACTATCCGGAAGAGGCACGGGCATACCAGACGTTCTTTGCCGCTAACGAGCTCGTCCAGGAATGGGTTCCAGATGATAAGACGTTAGGCGGTCCGACGATTAGACTTTACAAGTTGATGCGATAGCTCATGTCGCGCCAGGGTAGAAGCGGCCGTTCCGGCTCTTCCAGCGCGACTGTTTTCGCCGCGAATGTACGGAGGTCGCTGCTATGGTAATTGGCCATCGGTTTCCGGTCCGTCCAAGCGAACGCTATGATCCTACCACTGGGCAAAGGGTGCGCCGGCTCACCGATTGCGCCGGCAACGACCAGTTGCTCTACTTCACCTCGAACAGCCTTACGACGGACGACCGGCGGGTGGTGTTTCTCTCCGACCGGGCCGGTGGCCATCCTAATCTCTTTTGTCTTGATCGCGAAGGCGAAGAGGCCGTTCAGCTGACCGAGAATCAAAGCGGGCACCTTGAGAGCTACGTCTACTTCGACGGCAACCGCGCCGGACTTGGCAAGGCAAGCATGAGCCTGCACGCGGCATCCGGGGATCTGTACTACCTGCAGGGGCGGCCGGATCGCGTTACGGAAGTGCGGAGAGTCAACGTCCGGACCTTGGAAGGCGCGGTGCTGGCCGAACTGCCGGCCGATCATGTGACCGCCTTCACGCACGTCTCCGAAGACAATCGCTGGCTCTGCGTGCCAACGATCCACGAGTCGGCCTTTGCCGAGGCCGAGCATGATCACAAAGGGATTACGCCGCGCGTGGATCGGCTTGGTCTCCATTCGGCGATGCGTTTTCTACGCACCGATGGTTCAGGCCAGGAAGAGCGCTGGCACGAGCCGGGTTGGGTCACGCATGTACAGTTCCATCCTCGTAACGCCGACTGCCTGCTCTATAACCACGAATGGCGCCCTGACTCCGGCACTCGTCGCATGTGGCTGTTCCATAACGGCGCGGCCCTGCGTCTGCGAGAGGCGGGCATCAACGCGGACGGCTCATCGCGGAGTCCAACTGACTGGACCTGCCACGAGATGTGGCAGCGCGACGGCAGCGCGATCATCTACCATGGCACGCGCGGCGATGTGCCCTATCTGGGACAAGTGGGACTGACGGCCACGGATCACGTTGAGCTTGCTTTCCCCACAGGCTGGGTGCGCTACGGGCACTTTACCGTCAGCTCTGATTCGACGTTGCTGGTGACCGACGGATACGTCGAAGTAGCCGGCGTGCCGCAGTCCTCCGGTCGTCAGGGACAGTGGATCAGCCTGGTCCGCGCCAATTGGGAAAGCGGGAAGCTGAGCTGGCTACCGCTGTGCGAGCATGGCTCCTCCTGGAATGGACAGGATGCCCACCCGCACCCGATCTTCGCGCATGGCAACGGGGCAGTCCTCTTTACCAGCGATGTCGACGGCAAGCGCGCGATCTACGCGGTGGAGATTGATCCTGCTCAGCCAGGACTCTGAGGGGCGGGATATCCTCCTGGCGCGTTGTGGCGCCTGTGCCTGTCACGGGCTGGCCTCTGACCCTATCAGTTCCAGCAAGCGCTGCTCGTGAATCCGCAGCCATCCCGCCACACCTTGCGCGGATCGCATACACTCCACCGCCGGGCTTACGTTGCCTGCGGCCAGACCGCGTCCCAGCCACCACACACTTGAGACCGCGTTCCGCAGGCGCATGAGCCAGGGCACAGCCGCGACTTCGGCCTCGGTGAGCCGGATCCAGCGTCCGTACCCCTGACAGAACCTCCGCGCGACCTGCCAGGGCTCCGGGTTCTCCAACACGCGCATGCTGAAATGCAGCCCCGATGCCAGGTCCAACGCCCGTGCATCAGGAAGGGCAAACTCGAAGTCGAGCACGGCGCTGACCCGCCCCGCGCCCAAGAGCGTGTTGCTCGGGGCGAAGTCGCCGTGGATCACCTGCCACGGTAGCGCACGGTACGCGCCGTTCGCAAACGAGCGCAGCGCTGCCAGCTCGGCGCGCCACCAGCCGAGCAAGGCATTGTATGGCGGACGGTCGAGCAAGGAGAGATCATGCGGCGTCAGGTTGAATGGGTCGGGAACCCGCGCATGCACACGCTGCATATCCCCAAAAGGCGAGACCCCCGGTCGCTTCGCGACTGGATAGCGCGCCAGCGCGGTGTGCAATTGGCCCAGCGCGTCGCCGACACTACTGGCATGCGCCGGGCTGCTCGAGTCAGGCCGCGTTCCCGCCAGCCGGACGAACAATGCCTGCCAGCCGCCGTCCATCGCGCTGACGGTCTCTCCGCTTCGCGCCGGCAACGGGACAGGCACACCAAATGAACACCGGTTGCTGCCCAGCCAGGCCAGCAACCGGTGTTCGTAGATGATGCCGGCCATGTCGCCGCCGCTTGTGTAGACTTTCCAGACAAACTCGCCCGCGCCCGTGCGCACACCCATCGTCCTGTTGTTGACGCCACTGTGCGGAAGGCGGAAGAGCTCGACGGGCGGAACGAGCTCATAGGCTGCCAGTAAGGGGCTATATCCGTCCGCCATCCGCCTGCTCCTCCGTCGATCCTCGCGTCAGGAGAGGGCTCGGATCTGCTGCATCTGCTCGGCGGATAATGGCCCGAAGCGCAGCGCGCCCACGTTCTCCTCGACCTGAGCAACCGTCTTGAAGCCAGGGATCGGGATCGTTTGCTCGCTGCGTGCCCAGAGCCAGCCCAGCGCCGCCTGCGCGAGCGTCCGCCCATCGCGGGTCAGCAGATCGCGCACGGAGTGCAGCATATCAAGATGCTGAGCGCGCTCGCCTTGGCGCAGATCCCAGTCATGCCGCACGTCCGCTTCCGGCAGGCGCGATTCGTGCGTAAACTTGCCGGTAAGCAGCCCCATGCCGAGCGGACCACGATTGACACTCGCGAGGTTGAGCTCCTCGCATACCGCTAGGGTCTGCTGGTTGCCCTCGAAGATGTTAAGGCGCTGCTGGATGGCTGTGCAGTGGGGACCCTCGGCGAAGACGCGCGCCCGCTCGGGATCGTCCGTACTCCAGCCGTAAGCACGGATCTTCCCGGCCGCGACAAGCTCCTCCAGGACATCGCGCACAGCATGCGCCTGGTCCAGGTCATAGTTTCCGACGTGGAACTGGTACAGATCGATGTAGTCGGTGCTCAACCGGCGCAGACTCGCGTCACAGGCGTCGCGAATGTAGGCAGGGCTGGCGTCCGTGCCGGTCCCCTGGCGCGTTGCCTCGTCAAACGTATTGCCGAACTTGGTGGCGATGACCACCTGCGCGCGCCGGCCTGCCAGCGCGCGCCCAAGGACGCGCTCGCTGTGTCCCGCGCCGTAGACGTCGGCGGTGTCGAAGAAGGTGATACCAAGGTCGAGCGCCCGGTGGATCGCTCGCATCGATTCGTCGTCATCGACCGTACCCCAACCGCGCGGCTGACCCTCGCGCCAGATCGGGCCACCGATCGCCCAACACCCAAGCCCCATCGCGCTCACCTCAATTGCGCTCCGCCCCAATTGTCGTTTCAGCATCGCCATAGTCTCCTCCACTCCCCTTCTCGCGCCGCAGCGTTGGTTAAGTTATTTGCACGCGCGCTTCACGGCCTTTATGATATACCGACAACAAGGACGGTTCAAGTTACGCTGCGGCGCTTCGGGTTGAGGTTGATGGAGCTCCTACGGCAGACAGCATATCCTTGGCTGCTCAGACGTCAGGTTGCGGCACATCAAGCAGGATACTGCAAAGGAGGACAATATGCGACTTGCATTTACGACATTGGCTTGCCCGGACTGGAGCCTGGAACAGGCTGCCGACGCGGCAGTGCGCTATGGCTACGAGGGGCTGGAGCTCCGGCTGCTCGATGGCGAGGTGGTCCAGAGTACGCTGAGCGCCGATCAACAGGCGCGGGTGCGCCAGGTGTGCGCGGACACTGGCCTCACGCTGTGCTGCCTGGACACATCACTCGGCGTAGCCGACCCGGGCGCATCAATCGATGAGGGTTACGCGTTTCTCGAGATGGCTGCGGAACTCGGGGCGCCCACTATCCGGCTTTTCGGCCGAGCTCCGCAGGGCGAGGCGCTGGAGGAGGCGGCGAAGCGCGCGGCCGAACGGCTGCGGGCGTTGGCCGCGCGCGGCCGCGCCATCGGAGTACGCGTCGCGCTGGAAACCCACGATAGCTTCGCCGCAGGGAAAGCGGTGGCGGAATGTCTCGCCGCTGTCGAAGATGAGTATGCCGGCGCGCTGTGGGACACGCTGCATCCGGTACGCGTCGGCGAAACCGCCGACGAAACGCTTGACCTCCTCGGCGCCCGCCTGCTGCATATGCACATCAAGGACGGCAACGTGCCGCCCAATATCAACGAGTGCCGCCTGCTGGGCGAGGGGACCGTGCCCGTGCCGGCGATCCTGCGCGCGCTTGCCGCGCGCGGCTACCAGGGCTGGCTGTCGGTCGAGTGGGAAAAGAAGTGGCAGCCACAGATCGCGGCGCCGGAGGTGGCGCTGCCACAATACGCCGAGCGGCTACGCGCCTACCTCGCGGAGCTGGAGATACCGGGCCGGGCAATGTAGTCGCCGATCAGAAGGGAGAGAACGATGCCAATCACGATCACAGACCCCTTCCAGATGGACACTCGGCAGCTTGAGGCGCTGCTCGTGGCCGGTGCGCCGCTCTTGCCCGAACTCGAGGCGGCGCGCGCCGATCCCGCCGCCCTGCGCGATGCGCCCCAGACGCGGACGGTGCTGGGGCAGACCGAGCAGTTCATGCCGACGATCGACGAGATCCCGCGGACGCCGTATACCTCCTACCGCCTCTTCATCCGCAACGGTGACCGCCGCCGCTATGAGACACCCTACTTCGAGAAGCGCACCAGGCTGGCCGGCGCGGCCCTGCGCCTCTTCCTGGGCCAGGATGATCTCAAAGATAGCGTGCAGAATTACGTCTGGGACATCTGCGAAGAGAGCAACTGGGTGGCACCGGCCCATGAGGAGCGGATCATCGACCTCTTCTCCGCCGAAACGGGCTTTGTGCTCGCCGAAACCTTGAGCCTGCTGGGCGACGGCCTCGACGCCGAGGTGCGCCACCGCGTACGGCTGGAGATCGAGCGGCGCATTTTCGATCCGTACCTCCGCTTCCATAATTCGCTCAACTGGTATCGTGGGCACAACAACTGGAACGGCGTCTGCAATAGCTCCGTCGCCGCCACATTTCTCCTGCTAGAGCCGGAACCGGGCCGCGTGGCGCGGGCGCTCGAGCTGGCCTTGCGCGGGCTCCAGGTCTTCTTGAGCACCGCCTTTGAGCCGGACGGCAGCTCGACCGAAGGAGTCGCCTACTGGCACTACGGGCTGATCAACTTCGTCGCGCTTGCCGAGATGTTGCGCGCGCGCACCGGGGGCGCGATCAACTTGCTCGACTCCGAACACATCCGCCGCGTTGCGGCCTATCC
>Ga0136611_10002038_pt1 | contig 14046 bp, 10 predicted proteins | sample AntDrymUQ2232306_2_FD_106645 | JGI IMG/M metagenome (GOLD analysis project Ga0136611, IMG submission 106645) | Polar desert sand microbial communities from Dry Valleys, Antarctica - metaG UQ223 (23.06) | ecosystem: Environmental > Terrestrial > Soil > Desert | place: Antarctica: Dry Valley...
GACCAAGCTCGTGCCTTTGCACACGCCAAGTTGCGTCGCAGCCGCGGGCAGGGGCGCCTCGTCGACCGCGCCATCGCAGTCGTTGTCGAGGCCATCGCAGCCCGTCTCGGTGACCTGGAATGCCGCCGCAAAGGCGCCGTACTCGGGCGGGACCCAAGCCCCGAGCTGGCAAACCAGGGGCGCGCCGGCACAAACGCCTTGTTGTTGCGGGGCCTTGCCCACTTGCATCAAGCCCTCGTCGGTCAGACCGTCGCAGTCGTTGTCCAGACCGTCGCAGCTCTGTTCGATGGCCTGCCAGCCTGCTACGCCAGCAAGCGGTGGATCTTGCCAACCCTTGGCTTTGGAACCTGATTTGGCGCACACCTGCGGCAGTCCCGCGCACACCCCCGGCAACGGCGTCAGCGGCTCTTGGGCGAACACGTCAGTCTTGCCGTCGCAATCGTTGTCGAGGCCGTCGCACAGCGTCTCTTGCGGTTGCCAGCCGGCGAGCGCGCCATAAGCCGGTTCGGTCCAGCCCGCCACGCCCGCGCACACCTGCTTTTGCCCTTTGCAGAGGCCCAGTTGCAGAGCGGCTTTGGGCGTGGGCAGAAAGTCGTCGACGGCATCGTTGCAGTCGTTGTCGAGGCCGTCGCAGCTGAACTCGTTTTCCTCATAAGCCGCCAGACTGCCGTAATCGCAAGTCGGTATTTCGCCTAGACAAACGATGGGCACGCCGGCTGCGCACAGCCCCCACTTGAGGCAGAATTTGCTCGGGTCCAGGCCTTTGGCGCACGGCGGCAGCGCGCTGGGACCCTGGCTGTCGGCTGGCGCGTCCGGCTCTTGGGCGTCGGGGGCACTGGCGTCAGGCTCCTGGACGTCAGGTGCTTGGGCGTCCGCTACTTCGGCGTCGTCGGCAGGTTGTGCCGCGTCTGCTGGCGAGGGCGGGCCATCGGGCTCCGGCGTGGCCAGGTCGTCGCTTGGGCTATCGGTGGCCAAGGCGTCGGCCGCAGCGTCAGGTCCAGGGTCGGCTTCGCTGGCTTCCGCTGCGGCCAGGTCCGGCTCGCTTGCACTGTCCGCTGTCCCGGCGCTGTCGGCAGTCGCCTCGGCGGCGTCCGCTTGGGCGGCATCCGCACCACGCCCTGCGGTTTCTTCTGCGACGCCCGCATCCTCTGTCTCGGCGGGGGCATCGGTGGCTTCCAGCTCGTCTTGCACGTCAAAGGCGCGCGGCGGTGGCGGCGGCCCGACCATCGCATCCGGTGGCGCACAGCCTGACCCCCAGGCGAGCGCCCACAGCCACGCGATGGTGCGCAAAGCCCGGGCGCAAGCGGTGGGTCCGGGAGCTTGGCCGACAAACGACATGGTGCTCCTGCACACGGTGAGGGCTCTTCCACACGGTGGCCGCAAGGCGCTGTCCGCAGCCACGGCAATGCTTTGGGCATGAGAAGGCATGGTAAGGCGACCCGAGCCAAAGGGCCAATCGCGCCCTGGCGCCCGTGTTCGGCTCCATCGGCGCATGTGCCCTGCGTAGGTCGGCCCAGATACTGCACTTTCCGCACCCGCCAAGCTTTTCCGACGCTGACTTGCAACCCAGCTTGCCGTCTCGTGATTCCCCCAGGACGCTAGCCCACGCGCGCCATGCCGGTAGCGTGGGGGAGACACCTTTTCCTGGATTCGCGGCACCACCGGCTGCCCGGCCCCACTCGCACCTGGGTCGGGCGGTCGCCGCAAGCGAGGCTTCGATGCAAACGTTGGCGCAGCTGGCTGAGCAGATTTGCGGGCGCCATGGCGCGGTCACCACGCTGCGACCGGGGGCCGTGTTTGCGTACTTTGGTGGCGGTGCCGGCTTGGCCATCCGGATGAACGAGCGCGAGGGCGTCTACGACTGCACGCTGCTGTGTCCCGCCGTGCCGGTCCAGACCCGGGCCGTGAGCGCAAGTGCCGTGCTGGACCTCGTGCGCGATGTGGCAGCCGGGCGCTTTGGCCGGGCGCCTCTCGGCCAAGTGGACCGCGACAAGCAGGGATTGCTGGCGCCGCAGCAAGCGAGCACCCAGCCTGGACGCGCGGCCTGAAGGGAGTGCAGCGCGCGCAGCCTGGCCCAAAACCAGACGCTATTTTGTGTCGCGGGCTGGGGCTGGCTCCTCGACCACGCCGCGAAAGGTCCGCACGAGCTGGGCCACGTCGCGCACCACCCGCACATCCATGTGGCGCAGGTCGTACACCAGGGCGGCAATGTGTTCGCTGGTCTCGTTGCTGGTGACGACATCGGCGCCGTCGCCTTCGTCCTGGCCGTCGACCAACAGCACATCCGGGCTCGTTTGCAGCACCCGGCACACCCGCAACAGCGTGGGAAAGCTGGGCAGCGAGTGGCCGCGTTCGATGCGCGCATAGGCTTCCGCGGTCAGGCCGATGCGCTCGCTGAGTTCGTCTTGGGTCCAACGCAATTGTTTGCGCATCAGGCGCAGCCGCACGCCGAGCCGACGCGAAATCCGCGTGGCGTCGTTGAGATCTTCTTGGCGTCGGGGCATGGGCCTCCTCTTACTTTTCAACCAGGGGCGCCGACCCTATCCGGATGGAGCGGGCTCGAGCCTGAACCGCCCCGTTTTGGCGGCAACGCGGTCGCGCGCGAGGCAGGCGGGATGCTAGGAGCTTGTCGAAGAAAGGCCAGATTTGGCCTTTTGACCCGCAAGATCCTAGAGCAGGCCGTGGATGCGGACTGCCTTTCGCGTGAAACTGCCTGAATTCATTTCAGGTGGTTCTTGCGCGAAAGTAAAAAACAACCGGCTAGGAGCCCTTCCGGACGTTAGTCCGACAGGCTCCTAGAGGTGGCGCGGCATTGGGCGCGCACAGTGCCCGCACGACAGGAGTGGCGAAAGTGACCATTGGGTAGGAAGGGCGCCCTACTCGGCACACCAAGTCAGGGCCCTGTGCAAAACAACGCGATCGAGTTTTTGCAGGGCGTTGCCGCAAGTCCGCATCGGCTTGCTTGGCAAACCCGGGGCAGCAGGTGCACTTGGGCAGCGAGGTTTTGCCCTGCGCCTCGGCGGAGCTTGCCATCGGGGCGCCAGCAACGCGCGAAGGACGCTGCGTTTTCAGCCGGAACCCGCGGTCACATCGGCGAACCGCTGGCGGCCCACAGCGCCGCGAATTCAGCGTTTGGGGTTCAGCTTTTGGGGTTCAGCGTTTGGGGTTCAGCTTTTCGGGTTCAGCGTTTGGGCGTCTTGTCGGCTTGCGGCGCCACCGGCTTGCCCGTGGCCGCGCTCTTGGCCTTGCCGACCGCGCCGTCCACAGCCTGGTTGAACTGCTTGGAGGCGGCGCTCTTGGCCTGGTGTTGCACGTTCATCATCTTGGATTTGGCCTGCATCTCGACCTGATCGAGGCGACCGCGGACCAAGCGAATGAAAAAATCCATGATTTCGTTGACGATGTTCATGTCGCAAAAGGTAGCGCAAAGCGCCGCCCGGGTCAACGACGAAGCCACTGGCTGGGTGAGGATCGAAATGCGGGGTCCAGCTTGCATGCGCACCGCGGCTTTGGCTACGTTCAAGCATCCGTTCGCTCCGCACCACCGCCCTGCTGCCCGCCAACCTCTGGCCATGACAGCCTATTTCGCGCAACTACGCGCCAGGGGATCCCATGCCGACCCGCACCACCAGCCTTTGGCAGAGCGACACGCCGCCGCTCGCCTACCCCCCGCTTGCCGCCGATGTGCAGGCGGACGTCTGCGTCGTGGGCGCGGGCATCAGCGGCCTGACCACGGCACTTTTGCTGCAACGGGCGGGGCGCAGCGTCGTGGTGCTGGACGGCGGCGAGGCGATCGGCTGCGGTCAGACCGGGCGCACCACTGCCCACCTGGCGAGCGCCGTGGACGACCGCTACAGCGATCTCGAGAACCGCTTTGGCTTGGAGACCGCGCGCTTGGTGCACGAGAGCCACGCGGCCGCCGTCGACCTCATCGAGACGCTATGCCGCGAGGAGGCCATCGACTGCCAGTTCCAGCGGGTCGAGGGCTGGCTGTTCGAACCCGACGGCGACCATGGCCCTGTCTTGACGCGCGAATTCGAGGCGGCCCGCCGCGCCGGTCTGGACGTGCGCATGGCCGCGCAAGCCCCGCTGACCGCCGCCACACCCGACGCAGCTGTATCCGACGCAACCGGGCCCGCCGCTCGCAAGGTGGGACCCGCGTTGGTGTTTGCCAACCAGGCGCAGTTCCACCCGCTGCGCTATCTGCACGGCATCGCCCGCGCCCTGGAAAAGCACGGCGGCCGCATCCACACCGGCAGCCACGCCGCGGTCATCGAAGGCGGCGCGCACGCCCATGTCGTCACCAGCGCCGGCCATACCGTGCATTGCGGCGCCATTGTCGTGGCCACCAACTCGCCCGTGAACAATACCGTGGCCTTGCACACCAAGCAGGCCGCATACCGCACCTTTGTCATCGCCGCCGAGGCGCCGCAGGGCACGCTGCCGCACGCGCTCTATTGGGACACGGCGGCGCCCTACCACTACTTGCGGGTGGCGCCGGGGGCCGCGGGCAAGGAGTGGCTGGTGCTGGGCGGCGAGGACCACAAGACCGGCCAGGACGACGACGGCGAGGCGCGCTTTGCCAAGCTGGAGCAGTGGTTGCGCGCGCATGTGCCGGGTGCAGGCCCGGTGCGCCACCGCTGGTCGGGGCAGGTGCTGGAACCCGCCGATTCGCTTGCCTTCATCGGCCGCAACCCGCTCGACAAGGACAACGTCTACGTGGTGAGCGGCGACTCGGGCAACGGCCTGACCCACGGCACGATTGCGGGCCTCTTGCTGACCGACCAGATGACGCTGGGCGATCAGGCACCGCTTGCCGACGCGCCGCGCCAGGGCTGGGCCAAGGTCTACGATCCGGGACGCTCCGCGCTTGCGGCGGCAGGCACGTTCTTGAAGGAAATCGCCAACGTCGTGGCACAGTACAGCGATCTGGTGAGCGGCGGCGACGTGGCAGGCCCAGACGCCATCCGACCCGGCCAGGGCGCCATCGTGCGGCGCGGCTTGCACAAGCTGGCCATCTACCGCGACGAGGCGGGGACCGTGCACGAGCGCTCGGCGGTCTGCGTGCACCTGGGTTGCATCGTGGCCTGGAATTCCACCGAGCAGAGCTGGGACTGCCCCTGCCACGGCTCGCGCTTCGACCCCTACGGCAAGGTGCTCTGCGGCCCGGCCAACCGCGATCTCGACCCCGCCGCCTGACTTTTGCCACTACATTTCAAGGAGTTCGCCATGAAGGACCGCAACCGCGCCAAGGTGCGCTACGCCGTGGTCGGCCTGGGCTGGATCTCGCAGGACGCGATGCTGCCGGGGTTTGCCAACGCCAAGGCCAACTCGGAGCTGGTGGCCCTGGTCTCGGGCGACGCGGAGAAGCTGCGCAAGGTCGGCAAGCACTACGGCATCACCCACCTCTACCGCTATGAGGACTACGACAAGCTCTTGCATTCCGGCGAGATCGACGCCGTGTACATCGCCTTGCCCAACAGCATGCACTGCGACTACACCGTGCGGGCGGCGCGCGCCGGCGTGCATGTGCTGTGCGAAAAACCGATGGCGCTCAACGAGATGGAGTGCGGCGAGATGCTGCGGGCGGCGCGCGAGGGCCAGGTGCGCCTGATGATTGCCTACCGGCTGCACTTCGAGGCCTGCCACCTGCACGCCATCGAGCTGGCCCGGGCAGGCACGTTGGGCGACCTGCGGCTGTTCGACAGCGTGTTCACCATGGACGTCAAGGCGGGTGACATCCGGCTGCAAGCGGCCCTGGGCGGCGGCACGCTCTACGACATCGGCGTGTACTGCATCAACGCGGCCCGCTACTTGTTTCACGATGAGCCGACGTCGGTTTCGGCGCATACCACCACGCGCAATGACGGGCGCTTTGACGAGGTGGACGAGATGGTCGCGGCCGTCTTGCGCTTTCCCGGCCAGCGCGTCGCCACGTTCCAGGTGAGCTTTGGCGCGGCCCCGGTGTCGTCGCTGCGCCTCGTGGGCACCAAGGGCGACCTGCGCATCGAGCCGGCGTACCAGCATGAGGGCGATCTCGTGCAGCACCTGACCGTGGCCGGCAAGACCAAGGAGCGCACGTTCAAGGCGCGCGATCAGTTCGGCCCGCAGCTCGTGTACTTTTCGCAATGCCTGCTCGACGGCCGCGACCCGGAGCCCAACGGCGTCGAGGGCATGGCGGATGTGCGCATCGTGCGGGCGCTGTTGGCCTCGGCGGCGCAGGGTGGCCAGGTGCTCGACATCGCGCCCACGGCAACGGGCCATGTCGACGGTGGCGCGGCCGAACCCGGTCTGCACCAGGAGATCCGCCGGCCCGAGGCGAGCAAGCCGGCGCTTGTGAAGGCGGAGACGCCGCATAAGTAGGGGGGTGTTCCAAACTCAGGGTCTGTGGCGTATTCGGGCCCGGCGGCTGAAAGCCGCGGCTACCGGTCGAGAAGCCCGCCTGCGCGGGCTGGAGACCAACGAGCCAAGGCCAAGCAGTAGTTTCGCTGGCAGGGACGCTACAAACCAAATTGCGATCCTCACCGCCTCTGTCATCCGACAGGCGCCTGAACTCGCCGCAATGTGGCATACGGCCAGGCGCGCGGGAGGCGTTGGACATGGATGGACCGGTGCCGCAAGGCGCGTTTTGGGGCAAGCTGGCGCCCAAGCACCTGCGCCCCGTGGCGTCGTGGCTGCCGCTGGCCGATCACTGCTGCGATGTGGCGATGGTGTGCGAGGCACTGCTGACCCGGACGCTCCTCGGGCGGCGGCTGGCGCGCTTGGCAGGGGCCGAACAACTAGACCCGGCCACGGTCGCGCGCCTGTGCTTGTTTGCCGCCTTGCACGACCTGGGCAAGTTCAGCCACACCTTTCAAGACAAGGCCACTGGCGATGGACCCGGCACCCGTGCAGGCCACGTCGGACCCGGGGCAGAGTTCCTGCGCTGTCTCGACCTGCTGGCGCCGCCATTTGTCCTGGGCGGTCTCGACGCCGTGATGGGTCCCGATGAGGAGCTGCCAGCAGCCCAGGCGCTGCTCCTCGCCAGCGTCAGCCACCATGGCGACCCGGTGCCCCTCGGTGCGCCCCGCGGCCAGTGGCAGGCGCGCGACGGCCGCGACCCGATGGCGGGCATGCGCGATCTGGTGGACCGGTGCCGGCGCTGGTTCCCCGAGGCCTTTGCCCCACAGCCGCCTCCCCTGCCCGAGGCCGCCGCTTTTCACCACGCCTTTGCCGGCATCGTCATGTGCGCTGACTGGCTCGGGTCCCACACGGGGTTCTTCCCATTTGAGCGGCCCGGCACCGATGAGGATGGCAAAATTGCGCGCGCGAGGGCAGCCCGGGCCGTGGCGGCCACCGGCATTGACGCGTCCGGGTTGCGCCGGCAGGGGCTGTCACCCTGGCAACAGCTGCTCCCGGCTGGCGCGGAGCCGCGGTCCCTACAGAGCCAAGCGTCTAAGCTGGCCGTGGACGCGCAGGATGCGGTGGAGATCTTCGAAGCGGAGACCGGGGCCGGCAAGACCGAGGCGGCGCTGGTGCGTTTTGCCCGGCTGTTCGAGTCAGGCGAGGTCGATGGTCTCTACTTCGCCCTGCCGACCCGGACGGCCGCGACGCAGATCCATGCCCGGATCGAGGCCGCCGCCCGCAAGCTGTGGCCCGACGGTGGAGTCGAGGTGGTGCTGGCCGTCCCCGGCTACCTACAGGCGGGCGCACACCACGGCCAACGCCTGCCCGGCTACGAAGTGTTGTGGCCCGACGCACCGGATGCCGAGACCAAAGCCCGGCGGTGGGCGGCCGAGCACCCCAAACGCTATCTCTGCGCCACGATCGCCGTCGGCACCATCGATCAGGTATTGCTTTGTGCGCTGGAGACCGGCCATGCCCACCTGCGGGCGACGGCCCTTCTCCGCCAACTGCTGGTCGTCGACGAGGTCCATGCCTCAGACGCTTACATGAACACGATCTTGCGCCGGGTGCTGCAATTCCACACCCAAGCAGGCGGTCGCGCGCTGCTGCTGTCGGCCACCTTGGGCGAAGGGATGCGCGCCGGCCTGCTGAGTCCCAGACGCCGGACGCCGCCACGGCCACTTGCGGACGCGATCAGGGTGGCTTATCCGGCCGTGCACGTGGGCGGTGCGGTCCAGCCGGTCGCAGCCGATGGGCGCAGCAAGACCGTGCACATGGAGCCCTTGGCGGCCCTGGAGCAGCCTCACGTCGTGGCAGCCCTGGCCGCGCAGGCGGCACGCGCCGGGGCCCGCGTCCTGGTCGTGCGCAACCGGGTGGCCGATGCCATCGCGACGCAGGAGGCGCTGGAGCAGGAGCTCGCCGACGCCCGCGAACTGCTTTTTTCCGTCAACGGCATCCCGGCCCCGCACCACAGCCGTTTTGCCGCTGCGGACCGCCGCGCGCTGGACGCCGCCATCGAACAGGCCTTCGGCAAGCAACCGCGCTCAGCTGGGGGCTGCGTGGCCGTGGCGACCCAGACCGTGCAGCAGAGCCTCGACCTCGACGCCGACCTGCTGGTGTCCGACATCTGTCCTGTCGACGTGCTGCTGCAGCGCATCGGCCGCCTGCACCGCCATGACCGGGCGCGCCCCGAGGGCTTTGCCGCCGCGCGCTGTGTGGTCCTCGTCCCCGACACGCCCGACCTGGGCACCACCATGGACAACAGAGGCCAGGTCCGCCGCCCCATCGCTGGCCTCGGCAGTGTCTATCCCGATCTGCGGATGGTCCAAGCCACACTGGAACTCGTTCAGACCCACACGTCGTGGCACATCCCGGCCATGAACCGCTTGCTTGTCGAGCACGGCACCCATCCCGAAGCGCTGGCTGCCGTCGATCGACGCTCGCCGGAATGGCAGGCCCACGGGCAGCGCAACGTAGGCGCGAGGCTGGCGGCGCAGGGGCAGGCCACCGTGGTGATGTGGCAGCCAGATCAGGACTTTTTGGACTGTCAGTTCGGCGGCAGGGAGCTGGATCAGGCGATCAAGACCCGCCTCGGCGCCGAGGATCGCGTGATCGAGCTGGAGACGCCCGTCACGTCGCCCTTTGGCCACCTGGTGGGCCAACTGCATGTGCCCGGATGGTTGTGTCGTGGCCTCCCTGACGACGTGAAGGCGGTGGTTGACAACCAACACAAACCCGGCGTATGGAGTCTGCAACTCGGCTCCCTGAGTCTTCGCTACGACCGCTGGGGTCTGCGCCCTCCACAACCCCACGGCGATTCCGAGGCACTCGATGGCTGACACGTCGCACCCACCGATCGCGGCTGGCAACCTGCTCACTGAACCGGTGTTCTGCGTGCGGGTCGGCGCTGGCACGCAACAGCAGACCCTGCCGGGCGTGCTGCATGCGCTGGCGACGGCCGACGTCGAGGCTTTCACGGGACTGCGCCGGCACCAGCGCCAAGCGTGGCATAGCTTTCTCGTGCAGGTGGGCGTCATCGCGGCCGAGCAGCAAGGCTGGAGCGGGGCGCAAGCGCTTGCAGTCGACGAGGACGGCTGGCAGGCGGCGTTGCGGGCCCTCACGGCTGGGCGCGACGAGCCCTGGACGCTGGTCGTGCCCGATCTGGCGCAGCCCGCTTTCCTGCAGCCGCCCGTGCCGGAGGCGAGCCTGAGCGACTGGTCGGCTGTGGTCACGGCTGACGGCGTCGATCTGCTGGTGACGGCAAAGAAGCACGACGTCAAAGGCGCCACGGTGCTTGCGGCAGCGCCCGCGCAATGGGCCTGGGCGCTGCTGGCGTCGCAGACCGGGGACGGCTATGGCGGCCGCGACCTGCACGGCATCGCGCGCATGAACGGCGGCTTGGGCAACCGGCCCTCGATCAGCCACGCGCCGCGCGCGCCCTGGTCGCAGCGCTTCCGGCGCGACGTGGCGACGCTCGTGGCCCAGCTGGGCGCCATGCGCAACCTCGGTCCGGCGAGCGGTGATCGGGCGCTGCTGTGGCTGTCGCCCTGGAACGGCGGCAGCAGCGAGGACGTCGCGTCCTGCCATCCCCTGTTCGTCGAGGTCTGTCGGCGCATCCGCCTGTCCGGTTCGCTGGGCCGCATCCAGGCATGGACTCGCCCGACCAAGGCGCCACGGCTCGACGCCAAGGGCCTGAAGGGACACGTAGGCGACCCCTGGACCCCGATCGACAAGAAAGAGGCCAAGTCCTTGACCCTGGCCAAGACGGGCTTTTCCTACGACAAGGTCGTGGATCTGCTGTTTTCCGGTAGCTACGAGCACGGCGCGGCCTTTGCCTGGCGCAAGGGCGACGAGGGGATCCTGCTGCAGGCGATGACCCGCGGCCAAGGCAAGACCGAGGGCCTGCACGAGCGCTGGCTGGCGGTGCCGCCGCGCGTCCTGTCCCAGCGTGGCGACGAGCGCGCCCGGCAGAAGCTGGACCAACTCGCCCAAGAGCGCGCGCAAGATGCCGGCGCGGTGTGGAAACCCCTGCGCCAAGCCGTCCAGCTGCTGCAGCAGGGTGCACCGCCCAAGCCCGACTGGCAGTCCAAGGCCGCCGATCCATGGCGGGTGCGGCTGAACCGGCGCATCGACGAGGCCTTCTTTCCCCGGCTTTGGGCGGCCGCCGAGGCAGAGCCGACGCATGCGCAGGAGGCTTGGCGGGGTTGGCTGCTGGGGCAAGCGCGGGCGGTGCTGGACGAAGCGATCGCGGCGACCCCGCTACCGGGCGTGCGGCGCTACCGCGCAATTGCGGCGGCGGAAGCCCGGCTGACGACTTGGCCCAAGGGCAAGTGACGGACACGAGGAGGCGAACATGAGCCCGACACCCACGGACACCCCTGCCGGCGCTGACCTCGGCAGCCAGGTGGCCCGCTTGCACCACACGCTCGGACGCTGGGCCCGCAGTGACGCCGGCGCCCACGCCGAGTTGCGACGCTCGGTTCCGGGGCAGATCCCGGCCATTGGGCTGTGGAAGCTGCTGGTGCAATGCGACATCGACCCGCGCACCGAGGCCGAAGAGCGCGGCTGGGCCCTGCTGGCCTGGACCCTGGCCTCACTGGGCGGCACCGAGAGCCGGCAGCCCATCGGCAGGGCCTTGCAGGGCGCAGGCTTGTCGGAGCTGCGGCTGGTGCGCCTCCTGCGCGCGGATGCCGGCCAGTTGCCGGACGCCTTGACCGCGGCTGTGCGCCAAATCATGGCCAAGGGCGGCAACGGCGACGCCTTGCAACTCGCCCGGCTGGTGCTGACCGGCCCCGATAGCGAGGCGGGCGAGCGCATCCGCCGCCAGATTGCCAAGGACTACTACCGCGCCGAGCGCACCACCGCCTGAAAGGAGCCCCCCATGTCCGCCCGATTCCTGCAAATCCACACGCTGACCCCGTACCACGCCAGCCTGCTCAACCGCGACGACGCGGGTTTTGCCAAGCGCATTCCGTTTGGCGGCGCCACGCGCACCCGCATCAGCTCGCAATGCCTCAAGCGCCACTGGCGGCGCCACGACGGCGAGCATGCCCTGGCCGCGATCCCCGGCGTCGAGATGTCGGTGCGCTCGCGCGAGACCTTCCAGCACCACCTGGTGCAACCGCTGGTCAAGACCCGGGGTGTGGGCGAGGCCTTGGCGCAGGCGCTTGCAAGCAAGCTGCAGGCCATCGTTCTGGGTCAGAAGGAAAAGGCGGACAAGAAGGCCAAGGCCGGCGAAGACGAGGCCGACAGCGGCGACGAGGTGGCCACGGGGACCGACAGCAAGCAGGTCACGGTCCTGGGCCAGGTCGAGTTGCGCTACCTGCTCGAGTTGGCGGCCACCATCGCCGCGAAGCCCACGGTGCTGGCGGCCGCGGCGGCAGGCGGCAAGGACGCGGGCAAGAAGCTGGCCGAGGAGATCGGCAAGCACCTGGATCAAAAGGAGCTCAAGGCCAACCTGCAGGCACTCGGGCGCGGTGCGGAGGGCCTGGACGCGGCGGTGTTCGGCCGAATGGTGACCTCGGATGTCCTCAGCCGCACGGATGCCGCCATCCACGTCGCCCACGCCTTCACGGTGCACGGCGAGGACGCAGAGTCGGACTACTTCTCGGCCATGGACGACCTGCTCGCGGACACGGGCGCGCTCGGCTCGGGCCACATCAACTCGTCGGAACTCAACACGGGTCTGTATTACGGCTACGTCGTGGTCGATCTGCGGCTGCTCAAGGCCAACTTGCAGGGCGTCGATCAGGCCGGCGACCTGAGCGCCGAGGTGATCCGCCGCCTCGTGCACACCATCGCCAGCGTCAGCCCGGGGGCCAAGAAAGGCGCCACGGCACCGTACAGCCGCGCCCACCTGGTGCTGGTGGAAGCCGGCAACGCCCAGCCCCGCAGCCTCGCCAACGCCTGGCTCAAGCCGGTCAGCAAGCACGCCGACCTGCAGGCTGCCGCCTACCGCAACCTGGGCCGCCACGTGGCCGATCTGGACGGCATGTACCAGACCGGGGAAGCGCGGCGCTTTGCCGCCATCGGGCCGGTGGAGGAGCTCGACTTCTTGCGCGACACCAAGGCGCAGAGCCTGGCCGATGTCGCCACCTGGGCCGCCGCTCAGGTGCGGGGGTGACCGATGCGCGACGTGCTTCTCCTGCGCCTTGACGCGCCACTGCTGAGTTTCGGAGCGCCGACCGTCGACAACCTGGGGCGCACGGCGCGCCACCCGAGCCGCTCGATGCTGACCGGGCTGCTGGCCAACGCCCTCGGCTGGGATCACGGCGATGCGCAGGCGCTGGAGGCGTTGCAGGCGCGCCTGACCTGGGCGGCCCGACTGGATCGCGAGGGGCAGGCCCTGACCGAGTACCAGACTGTCGACCTCGGCCAGCCGCACCTGTTGACCGAGCCCAAGAGCGCGGTCAGTTGGACCACGCGGGGTGCCGTGGAGGCGCGCGCCGGTGGACCGGAGGCGCGGCTGGGGACGCACCAGCGTTGGCGCGACCACTGGGCCGACTCGCTCTATACGGTGGCGATCGGCCTGGAGACGGCTGCGGCCACCGGGGACCCGACGTTGACGGCCCTTGCCGACGCCGTCCGCTTTCCAGCGCGGCCCTTGTTTCTTGGGCGCAAACCCTGCCTGCCCGCGGCACCGCTGTTCTTGGCGCTGGTGCAGGCGGACTCGTTGTTGGCGGCCCTCGTGGCGGCGCCGTTCGAGGTGGCGCGGGCACAAGTGGCGCCACGCGCTGACGGCACCCTGCTGCTGCAGGCGTGGTGGCCGGCCGGCGAGGTGCATCCCCAAGGCGACACCCTGGCCGAGGAGCTGTCGGTCACCGAAGAGCGCGACTGGCGCAACCAGATCCACGTCGGCGAGCGCCGCATCTGCCACGGCCGCGTCGCCGTCGGAGCCCCGTCATGACCGTCGCCACCCGCCAGCAAAGCCTGTTTCCCGCGGAGCCGGGTCCCCTGTTCGGCTCGCGCGAGGCCAAGGCCGCGGACCCATTGCCTGTGCTGCACCTGATCGACGTGCGCTTTGATCAGCGCCGGTTCTGGCAGGCGCTGCGCCACGACGGCCGGCAGATGCCGGATTGGGATCTTGGCTACGCGCTCCACAGCGCCCTGACCGGGCTGTTCGGACCGACCCACGCGCCCAAGCCGTTCCATGCGCTGCCGCCGCGGCCGGGCGAGACGACGCTGCGCGCGGTGGGCCAGCTCGCCCTCGACCCGGCGGGCGTGGAGCGGGCGGTGGCGCAAGGTCCAGCGGCGTGGACGCGGGCGCTGGCAGAGCCGGTGCGGACGCTGGCCATGCCGAGCGGAGCTGCGCTGGCCGGCAGGACCCTGGCGTTCGGCCTGCGCGCCCGACCGACCGTGCGCCGGCACAAGCTGGTCGGCGGCAAGGAGCACGACCTCGAGCTCGACGCCTACCAGACCGAATGCGAACACGAGGCTCCGGACGCCCGCCGCTCGCGGGTTCAGGTCTACGAGCGCTGGCTCGCCGAGCAGCTGCAGCGAGACGGCGCTTGCCGCGTGCGCGAGGTGCAGGTCGCGGGGTGGCAGTTGACGCCGGTGTACCGCAAAGCCGGCGCCGTGCGCGGCCAGGACGGCGCCCGGCGCGGCACGGCGAACTTGACGCTGCCGCAAGCTGACTTCACCGGCGTGCTGGAGGTGCTGGAC